>Ga0126384_10000223_pt1 | contig 29240 bp, 25 predicted proteins | sample PanSoiMetPlot_36_FD_92543 | JGI IMG/M metagenome (GOLD analysis project Ga0126384, IMG submission 92543) | Tropical forest soil microbial communities from Panama - MetaG Plot_36 | ecosystem: Environmental > Terrestrial > Soil > Tropical forest > Bulk soil | place: Panama | collected 2016-02-17 | reverse complement strand
TGCCTGGCGGTCGCATGCACCCCGGCAATTTATCTGGACTGAAGCGATCAAGTTCTGCGGTCTTGACTGGCCAAGCAAACAAGGCTTGCCTAGCCCGGGCAGCTTATGAGGAGAGTACGGAGGCCACGGGCGCCGGCCACTAGAATGGCTCTCTTGGGGGGGACATGTTGATTGGCAAGCGCAGCGTTGCAGTGATCGCCGCCAGCCTCGTCCTTGCCGACCTGGCATGGGGACAGGCCGGGCCGCCAAGCGATACCGCACCGGGCGCGCCGCCGCAGGCGACTTCGCCGATCGAGACGGCCCCGGCGCTGCCGAAGATGGAGGTGGTTGCACCAAAACAGAAGGCGACGCGACCACCGCCTCAGGCCAAGGCACCGGCCGCGCCACCCCCTGCTCCAGCGAGTGCCGAAGCCCCGCCGCCGCCAGCACCGGCGGCCAACACCGCCCGCGCGGTGCCTATGTCGCCCACCGGCGGCAGCGAACTACCGATCGACAAAGTGCCGGCCGGCATCAGCGTCATCAATGCCAACCAGATTGAGCGCGTGGCCTCGCCCTCTATTACCGAGGCGATCAACACCTATGTTCCCAGCGCCACCATCAACGAGGCCCTCGGCAACGCCTTGGCGACCGACCTGCAGTACCGCGGGTTCTCCGCCTCGCCGCTCAACGGCACACCGCAGGGGCTCGCCATCTACCAGAACGGCGCGCGCCTCAACGAGGTCTTCGGCGATTCCATGAACTGGGACCTGATCCCGCAGATCGCCATCGCCGACATCGTCCTGATGAGCAACAACCCGGCCTACGGCCTCAATGCCCTGGGTGGTGCCGTCAACGTCATCATGAAGGACGGTTTCACCTTCCAGGGTGCCACCGTCGACACGCGCTTCGGCTCCTTCGGGCACAAGGAGGTGGCCGCCGAAGCCGGGCAGAAGTGGGGCAATTGGGCGACCTACATTGCCGGCGACTGGATCGACGACAACGGCTGGCGTGATCTGTCGCCGGCCGAGGCCAAGCGGGTTTATGCCGACCTCGGCGTCAAGGGGTCTGGCTCCGAGTTCCACCTGAGTTACACCTTCGCCGACACCTTCCTGGGTGTGGTGGGTCCGACCCCGCTCGACCTGCTCGACGAGCGCCGCGCCAACGTGTTCACGAACCCGCAATCCTTCGACAACCGCATGCAGATGGTGAACCTGACGGGCTCGGTGTCCGTGACCGATCAGCTCAAGGTTTCGGGCAACGCCTACTATCGTGGCTTCAGGCAGCGGCGTCCCGACGGCAATGTGTCGGAGGCAATCGCCTGCGACCCCTCTGGCCCGAACGCGGGACTGTTGTGCCTCGAGGAACCGGACGACGTGCTGTTCGGGCGGCGCGCCAACGGCGCCATCGTCAACGTGCCGATCGCCAGCCTGCCCAACGGCGATCAAACCGTACTCGGCGGCAACGACCGGGTAACGGTCGACTCGTTCTCCTTTGGCGGAGCGCTGCAGGCCGTCAGCAAGGCGCACCTCTTTGACCGGCCCAACCAATTCCTGGTCGGCGCCAGCGTCGACCTTGGCCGGGCCCATGTGACCTCGCAGAGCGAGCTTGGTGTGCTCGACCCGCGCACCTTGGCGGTTTCCGGGCTTGGCATCATCATCGACCAGTCGCTCAACCCCGATCTCAGCGCCAACAATATCGACGTGACGCCGGTCGATCTCATCGCCCGCACCCAGTACTACGGTGTCTACTTCATGAACACACTGGATGTGACCGAGCGCTTGGCGGTCACATTGGGCGGCCGCTACAATCTCGCCAACATCAAGCTCGAAGACCAGCTTGGCGACGATCTCAACGGCGACCACACCTTCCAACGCTTCAATCCGCTGCTTGGTGCAACCTATAAGCTGGCCCCCGGACTGTCGGCCTATGCCGGCTATTCGGAGTCGAACCGCGCCCCGACCCCGGCGGAGCTGGCCTGCGCCGATCCGCAGCGTCCCTGCCTGCTTGAGAACTTCCTGGTCTCCGACCCACCCTTGAAGCAAGTCGTTGGTCGCACCGTCGAGGCGGGTCTCAGGGGCGAGATTGCCGCCGGCTACGCGGGCCGCGATGCGCTCGGTGCCCCCCGCACCAACACCATCGGCTGGAGCGTCGGCTACTTCCGCACGCTGTTGAGCGATGACATCCTGACCGTGGCCAGCCCGATCCAGGGGCGGGGCTTCTTCATCAACGGCGGTGAGACCCTGCGCGAAGGCGTCGAGGCCGCTGTCAACTACCGCTCGGACCGCCTCTTCATGTACGCCAGTTATGCGTTCGTGGACGCAACCTTCCGCAACGCCCTGGAGATCGCCTCCCCCGATGCTCCGGTCGGCGTGCCCTGCAGCACCTTCGTGCCGGCCGATCCGGCCGACGAGGTGCCGAACTGCGCCCGAGTGCGTCCCGGCGACCACATTCCGAGCATCCCGAGCCATCGCTTCAAGGTCGGCTTCGATTATTGGGTAACGCCGCAGTGGCGAATCGGCGGCGACGTCATCGCGGTGTCGAACCAATTCCTCCGCGGCGATGAGGGCAATGACGATCGGCCCCTGCCGGGCTATGCCGTGGTCAACCTGCGCACGGGCTACAAGCTCACCGATAACATCGAGATCTATGGCCTGGCGAAGAACCTGTTCAACAAGGACTACGCGACGTTCGGCACCTACTTCGACACCGAAGCCTTGCGCAACGTCGCGGGCGATGCCGTGGGCGTCGGCCGCACCGGCACCGTGCTTGAGAACCCGCGCATGGTCACGCCCGCCGCGCCGCTGACGCTCTATGGTGGTGTCAAGGTGAGGTTTTGATCCTTGGCGGGCCGACCGCGCTACCAGCGATGCCCGGCATCGGAAGGGACCACCCGAGCGCGGCAGAAGCTGCCGAGCCCGGGCTGTCAGATGCTGTTGGGGGCGGGGCGCCTATCGAGGCGTGCGAGCGCAGACTAGTAGCGGCGATAGTCGTGCGCGGAATACCGCGGTCCCCACCAATGGTGGTCACGCCCATAATAGTTGCCCCAGTACCGAGCGGGACCCCAGTGGGAATACCCGCTGCGATACGGGTGACCCCAATAGCAGTGCCGATAGCCCCAATCGCCCCAGTGACAATGTTTGTACCAGCCAAAGGTCACCTTCTCGATCGGCAGGGATTGGGTTTGGTTGGCACCGAGCATGCCGGCGGCCGGAGCAGCTTGTGCGGCGGTCGCCGCAAGTACCAAGGCCGTGGCTGCAGCCGTCGCGATGCCTAATGTGGTCTTCATGACGATTTTCCTTTGCAGTTTGGTGGGTGTGATGCCGCTCAGCCCGAGCGGCCAAGCTATCGGGGTGCTCGCCGTCAGAACGTTCGACGGCGGGCCCGTCAGTTGGGCAGCAGCACGGTGTCGATGACGTGGATGACGCCATTTGACTGCATGACGTTGGCGATAGTGACCTTGGCTGTCCTGCCCTTTTCATCCTTCAGCAGCAGATTGCCATCGCGCATGTACGCCACCAGCTTGGCGCCGTTGACGGTCGGGATCTCGTGCATGCCGCCATCATCGTTGATCATGCTTTGAATGGCGTTCCTGAGCGCCTTCTTCGCCACCACGTGGTAGGTCAAAATCGACGTCAGCTTGTCCTTGTTCTCGGGCTTAAGCAGCGTTTCGACCGTACCCGCCGGCAGCTTGGCAAAGGCCGCATTGGTCGGCGCAAACACCGTGAACGGACCAGGGCCCGACAGGGTGTCGACCAGACCAGCGGCCTTGACCGCGGCCACCAATGTCGTGTGATCCGCTGAATTGACCGCGTTCTGCACGATGTTTCGCGATGGATACATGGCGGCGCCACCCACCATCACCGTCCGCTCCGGTGCCGCGGGTGCCGGGCTGGTGAGGCTCAGGATGAGGCCGAGTGCCAGCATCGATGCACCAAGTCCGATCGAGACATTTCGCTTGCTTATTTTCGACACGTGATACCTCCAATTGGTTGTTGCTCTTGCTTGTGAGCGTTGGAGGTACGGCCGCTACCTCAGCCAAGTTGCACGCTTGCGGCCTTCACGTTTTGTTGTCGGAGCACCTGGCTCGGCGTTACCGTGTCTCGATCAGCTTGGCATGGAAGGCGGGACCGGTCGGGCGCCCGGTCGGCGAGCCACCTGCCGGCTCGAGACTGATGCCAAAGGTCGCTCGCTCGACGATGCCGCGATCCCACCGACCAAGCGTGTGCTGGGTCGATGCGTCGCTTGCCTCGATCAGGCCGAGTGACTTCGGCGCCGGGCCGATCTTGTCCGAGGCAATCCACAGTTGATAGCTTTTTCCGGCCTGCGGCTGCGCCGCCACCGGCCGCACCGACACCATGCGGGCATCAAGATCGACCGTCAGCAGGAAGGCGGGTGAGGCATCGTCCTTTTGGAACACGGCAACGAAGGTCTTGGCGGTCTGCGGCAGATAGAGTTCGCGCACACCGATCGCGAGCATGAGGCAGGCGGCCAGGGCGGAGGTGGCAATGGCAACGCCACGCCAGCGCTGAGCGCGCCGCTCGAGCACGACAATGCGGGCGGCGTCCGGCCCGGCATCGACGGCGGTCAGGGCCTCGATTTTCGCCCGCAAGCCCTCGGCAGCGGCAACCGGTGGCACCGTCTCCGCCAGCGGTGCCAGCCGCCGCTCCCACGCCTCGATCGCCGCATCGAGCTTAGGATCGTTGCGACGCCGCGCGCTGGCGGCGGCGCGCTCTGCGGCATCGAGGGTGCCAAGCACATATTCCCCGGCAATGACGTCGATCTCATCGCGTTCGGTCATTGGCCTAAACAGTCCCGCAATTGCAGAAGGCTGCGCCTGAGCCAGGATTTGATGGTACCCGGCGGCCGTGCGAAGCGCTGGCCCAAGGCCTCTCGGCTCATGCCTTCGCGATAGGCAAGCAGCACGGCCTCGCGCCGGTGGCTGTCCAATCGATCAAGGCACTGGCGTAGACGCAGCAACTGTTGACTGCGCTCGACACGGTCCAACGGGATCTCCTCGTCGCTGGCGACGTCCAACGCCTCCGGTGCGTCCTCGATGGAAACGGCCTGCTTGCGCCGCACCTCGTCGAGCGCGCGGTTGCGCGCAATTGTCACCATCCAGGTGATCGGTGAGCCCTTGTTGGCATCATAATAGCCAGCCCGCTCCCAGATCTGCACGTAGACTTCCTGCAGGAGCTCATCGGCGACGTCACGTCGCCGCGATATGCGCAAAATAATACCGTAGAGTTTCGCCGAAGTCGCGGCATAGAGGGCGGAGAAGGCCTGCCGGTCGCGCGCCGCGACGCGCTGCATCAGCACCACGATCGCCCGCGCGGCGCCACCGGGCGCCGGCTCAATGACCGTGAGCCCCGCGGTCGGGATAATCGGTACTTCACCGCGGGTTTGCATCGCATCCTCCAGCCGCTGCACCATCTCGCCGATGCCGGCGCCGCCCTGACGGCGGCACACCAACTTCTCGCGCGCCAACGATGTACGGATTTGGTCGGATCCCGGATCGAGCGGCAGAGCGCCTTCGCAGCCGAATTCGTTTCAAATTCCCGTTATCGGACGACCGTGGGCCGGCCGCGGCGGCAGCCCAGGGCTGGCAAACCCCCGGGGACTTTTCAGCCTCATCACCCCCGGGGCTGGCCGCCAGCCCTGACCATGGACCCCGCCAGCACGCAATTCTTTGCCAAATCCTGCCGCATTCGGGAGGTCCGTCCGCTGATTTAAACGCCGCCTTTTTCTCAGCACCAAGCTAGCTAGGCAGGCGCCGGACTGCGGGTGCGTGGCGCTTGCCGGCAGCCTCCGCTTTGGTCTCCGCCTCCGTTTGGTTAATGACCGCTCGCCGGCCACGGCGCCTGGCGACAGGCGGTTGACCCTTACCGCAGGTGGCAGGCGGCGAAGTGGCCGGGGGAAAGCTCACGCAAGGCGGGCGGCTCGCTCCGGCAGCGCGCCATGGCATAGGGACAACGGGTGTGGAAGTGGCAGCCCGCGGGTGGATTGACCGGGCTCGGCACATCGCCGTCGAGCACAATGCGTTGCGAGACCGCCCCAGGCTCCGGCACCGGCACCGCCGACAGCAGCGCCTCGGTATAGGGATGCTGGGGATTGGCAAACAGCGCGCGCTTCGGCGCCAGCTCGACGATGCGGCCCAAATACATGACCGCCACTCGGTGCGAGATATGTTCAACCACGGCGAGGTCGTGCGCGATAAAGACGTAGGCGACGCCGAAGTTCTGCTGCAGCTCGCCGAGCAGGTTGATCACCTGCGCCTGCACCGACACGTCGAGGGCGGACACCGGCTCGTCGCACACGATCACGCTCGGCCTCAGCGCCAAGGCGCGGGCAATGACCAGACGCTGGCGCTGGCCGCCGGAGAATTCGTGCGGGAAGCGCGCCATCTGATCGGGCCGCAATCCTACCTGCTGGAACAATTCGGCGACGCGCTCGTCGACGGCGGCACCGGGCACAAAATTCCGCAACGGCTCGGCCACGATGGCCTTGGCGCGCAGGCGCGGATTGAGCGAGGAGTAGGGATCCTGGAACACCACCTGCAGACGGTTGCGCCGCCGCCGCATGGCGCGGCGACCGAGCCCGTCGATGCGCTCGCCGTCGAGGTAGATTTCCCCGGCCGTCGGTTCGATCAGCTTGAGCATCATTTTGCCGGCGGTGGACTTGCCGCAACCGGACTCGCCAACCAGGCCCAGTGTTTCGCCGGGCCACAGCGCGAACGAGATGCCGTCGACGGCATAGACGGTGCCGACCTGACGGGCAAGCATGCCGCGCCGCACCGGAAAGTGCTTTTTGAGGTCGCGCACCTCCAGCACCGGTGGCCGTGAGCCGGTCATGGTGTCCGCTCCGGCAGCCGGTCTGCCTCCCAGCAGGCAACCGAGTGGTCCGCGGCCTTGAGTGCCAGCGGCGGATAGCTCTGCCGGCAGCGCTCGACGGCATGGGCGCAGCGCGGTGCAAAGATGCAGCCGGTGGGGGCTTCGCGCAGCGAGGGCACCACGCCGGGGATCTCGGCCAGCCGCTGTTGACCGTCACCGGCGAGCGAAGAGCGCAGCCGCGGCACCGAGCGCAGCAGTGCGCGGGTATAGGGATGGCGCGGACGCGCAAACAGCGCCGCGACCGGAGCTTCCTCGACTTTGCGGCCGCCGTACATGACGACCACCCGCTGCGCCATTTCGGCGACCAGGCCGAGACTGTGCGTGATCAGGATGATGGCAGTGCCGGTTCTGGCCTTGAGCTGGCGCATCAGGTCGAGAATCTGCGCCTGGACCGTGACATCGAGCGCAGTGGTCGGCTCGTCGGCGATCAACAGCTTTGGATCGCAGGCGAGCGCCATGGCGAACATCACACGCTGGCGCATGCCGCCGGATAGCTCGTGTGGATACTGGTGCATGCGTTGCTGGGCCTCGGGGATACCGACCAGGCGCAGCATTTCCACGGCGCGCGCCCGCGCCGCCTCCTGCCGCATGCCACGGTGCAAGGTGAAGGTCTCGCTGATCTGGCGGCCGATGCTGAGCACCGGATTGAGCGATGTCATCGGCTCCTGAAAAATCATCGAAATCTCGTTGCCCCGGATGGCGCGCATTTTGCGCTCGGACAGCTGCAGCAGATCCTGACCCAGAAACCGCACCCGGCCATCGAGGATGCGACCGGGCGGCGATGCAATGAGACGCAGCACGGACAGCGAGGTGACGCTCTTGCCGCAACCGGATTCGCCGACCACCGCCAGGGTTTCGCCGGGCGCGACAGAGAACGATACGCCGTCGACCGCCCGCACCACCCCGTCGCGCGTGAAGAAGTGGGTTTTCAGGTTCTCGATCTCGAGCAGCGGCGCGGCGGCGGCCATGGTTTTACATATTGCGGGCAAGGCGCGGATCGAGCGCATCGCGCATCCCGTCGCCGAGGAGATTGACCGACAATACTGCCAACGAAAGGAACATGCCGGGAAAGAAGATCAAGTAGTTGGCAAGCTGGAACAGCGACCGACCTTCCGCCATGATGTTGCCCCAGCTCGGAATATTCAGCGGCGTGCCGGCGCCGAGAAACGACAGGATCGCCTCGGTGAGCATGGCGGAGGCACAGATGTAGGTGCCCTGTACCAGCAATGGCGCGATGGTGTTGGGTAGGATGTGGCGCAGCAGAATTGCCGGGGTCGGCGTGCCGCTGGCGATGGCGGCATCGACATAGGCCTGCTCGCGCAAGCTCAGCACCAGTCCGCGGATCAGACGCACCACGCGCGGCACCTCGGTGATGGTGATGGCCACGATCACGTTCTGCAAGCTGGCCTTGGTCAGGGCCATCAACGCGATGGCGAGCAGCACGCCCGGAATCGACATCAGCCCATCCATCACGCGCATCACCATCCCGTCGAGCCAGCGAATGAACCCGGTGACGAGACCGATCGCCAGCCCGATGGTCGTCGCCAGCACCGCCACCGACAAGCCGACGGCCAGCGAGACCCGGGCACCGAACACCACACGGCTATAGACGTCCCGGCCCAGCATGTCGGTCCCGAACCAGTATATCGACGAGGGCTGGCGCAGGCGCCGCACCGGCGAGATGGCCTGGGGATCGACGGTGCCGAGATAGGGTGCCAGCAGCGCCATGGCGATCAGCCCCAGCAGCACCACGCCACCGACGATCGCCGTCGGGTGGCGCCACATCGCCTGCTTGACGCGCAGCAGCGTGGGCGAGCGGCTCACCGGCGTCGGCAGGCTCGGCGCGAGCGCGGCCATCAGTATTGAATCCGCGGATCGAAGAAGCGGTAGGAAAGATCAACCGCCAGATTGACCAGCACGTAGATGGTGGAGAACAGCAGGATTACCCCCTGGATGATCGGGTAGTCTCGGCGCAGGATGGCATCGACGGTGAGGCGACCGATACCGGGAATGGCAAACACGCTTTCCGTCACCACCACGCCGGAGATCAACAGTGCGATGCCGATACCGATGATGGTGACGATCGGCACGGCGGCATTCTTGAGCGCGTGTCGCATCAGCACGGCGCTCGGTGCCAACCCCTTGGCGTGGGCGGTGCGCACGTAATCCTGCGCCAGTACCTCGAGCATCGCCGCCCGTGTGATGCGGGCGATAAGGGCGATGTAGATGGTGCCGAGCGCGATCGAGGGCAGAATGAGGTGGCTGAGCCATGGCCAGAAGCCGTCCTGCAACGGCACGTAGCCCTGCACCGGCAGCCAATCGAGGTCGATGGCGAACACATAGATCAACACGTAGGCCAGCACGAACACCGGCATCGAGAACCCGGCAACGGAGAACAGCATCACCAGCCGATCGATGAGTTTGCCGGCTTTCCAGGCGCCGATCACGCCCATCGGCACGGCTACCAGCACGGCAACGATCAAGGTGCACGAGGCCAGCGACAAGGTCGGGCCGATGCGCTGAGCGATCAGCTGCGTCACCGGCAGGTTGGTGAAAATCGAGATGCCAAGATCGCCGCGCAGCACGGCGGATGCCCACACCCAAAAGCGCGGCAGGAACGCCTGGTCGAGGCCGAGCTGATGCCGGATGCGCTCGATGTCATCGACGGTGGCAATGTCGCCGGCAATCACCGCCGCCGGATCGCCGGGGGTCAGATAGAGCAGGCAGAATACGAACAATGCGACCATCCCGATCACCGGGATGGTCGCGAGCAGTCGACGAATGGTGTAGCCGAGCATATCGCTACGTCAGGCAATGCCTACTTCTTCTCGACATTCCACAGGAAGGCGACCGGCGAGATCAACAGACCGGAGACATTGCTGCGGTAGGCGGTCGGAATCACGAACTGGGCCGTCGGAATGAAGGGTACCGTCTCCCAGGCGTGCTTCTGCATGGCGTCGATCAATTGTTGCTGCTGGCTTGGGTCGGTGGCGTCGAACCAGGCGTTGCGCAACTCCTCCATCTTGGGGTCGGTCGGCCAACCGAACCAGGATTTCTCGCCGACGCCGCGCATCGGGTAGTTGATCGCCGGATTGGTCATGTCCGGTCCCACCAGCCAGGTGTGAAAGATGCTCCAACCGCCCTTGTCGATCGGCTCCCTGACGGCTCGGCGATTGATCAGGGTTCCCCAATCGTTGGCCGCCAGCTCGGCGTTGAGGCCTGCCGCCTTCAAGAGCTCCATTGTCACCAGACCCTGGCTGTGGACGATCGGCTGGTCGGTGGCCGACAACACCACGATCTTCTCGCCCTTGTAGCCGGCCTCGGCGATCAGTTGTTTGGCCTTGGCCAGGTCGCGCTTGCCGGTCAGGATTTCGGAGCCGACCTTGCTCTCGGCCGGCGAACCGCAGGTGAAGAACGAGGGGCAGGGCTTGCCTTGCTTGGGATCCCCGGCGATCGCCAACGCATAGTCCTGCTGATTGACGAGATAGAGCAAGGCCTGACGCATCTTCGCATTGTTGAACGGCGGATGCAGCTGGTTGAAGCGCAGTATCCCGATCGAGCCGAGCGGATCGGTGTTTTCGACCTTGATGTCCTTGTTCTTGGCCAGCAGTGGCACCAGATCGGGCGGTACCATCTGCCACCAGTCGACCTCACCGGCGTTGAGCGCGGCGGCGGCCGTGGCCGAATCGGGAATGTAGACCCATTCGACCCGGTCGACCTTGACGGTCTTGCCACCGGCGGCCCACGATGGCGGTTCCTGGCGTGGTACGTAGTCGGTGTTCTTCACGAACACGACCTTGTTGCCCGGCACCCATTCCTCTTTCACCATCTTGAAGGGACCCGAGCCGATCGACTCGGTGATTTGCGTGAAGGCATCGGTCTTGGCTACGCGCTCCGGCATGATGAACGGCACATTGGAGGAGGGCTTGGCCAGGGCATCGAGGGTCAGCGGGAATGGCTTCTTAAGTTTCAAGGTGAAGGTCTTGTCGTCGACGACCGTCCAGCCTTCGGTCAAGTCCGCAAGCTTTTGGCCGAGCGCGTCGCGCTTGGCCCAGCGCTCGATCGAGGCAATACAGTCGCTGGATTTGACGGGCTGGCCATCGTGCCACTTGAGGCCGTCACGCAAGCTGAATGTGTAGCTGAGCTTGTCGTCGCTCAGGCGCCACTTGTCGACCATTTGCGGCTGTACTTCGAACTTGTCGTTCACCGCAAACAGCGTGTCGTAGACCATATAGCCATAGTTGCGCGTGATGTACGCGGTCGTCCAAATCGGGTCGAGGCTGCGCAGATCGGCCTCCGGCACGAACTTTAAGGTCTTTTGCTGTGCCAATGCGGATGGCACCATCAGGCTGCCGGCCGGCGCTGCGAACAGGAACCACAGCGCCAACAGCGCGCTTCGCGTCTTCGCGGACATAATACCGTCTCCCAGGATGCCAACCCGCCGTTGAGGGCGGACGATGGGCTCGCCCGCCGGGCAGGGATCGGCTTATGTTAGAAGGGCTTGGCCTTGGGCACCAGACGCATTTTGTGCGCAGTCTGCTCAAGGCATCACCACGGCAGCGCCTTGGGCGCGCCCTTTCAGGAGAGCCAAGTCCATGCCGGGCACCAGCAGCAATTTTGCCGCCGATCCGGGGCGCGTGTCGGCGCTCGCCACGGATATTGCCGAACAACGACTGTCGCCGGTGGCGCTGGTCGAGCGCTGCCTCGATCGAATCGCGGCCGCCGACCCGCACGTTGAGTGCTGGCGTGAGCTCGATGCCGAGCGCGCGCTGGCAACCGCACACGAACGCGAGCGCGAGGCAACGCGCGGCGGCGTCCGCGGCAAGCTCCACGGCGTGCCGGTCGCGATCAAAGACATCATCGACGTCGCTGGATTGCCGACACGCGCCAACAGCCGATCGCGGGCGACGGTGGCACCGGCCAGCAGCGATGCGGAGATCGTGCTCAGCCTGAGGACGGCGGGCGCCATTGTCCTGGGCAAGGTCCACACCACCGAGTTCGCCTACTTCGATCCATCGCCGGCACGCAATCCGCATCACATCGGGCACACGCCGGGCGGGTCGAGTTCCGGCTCGGCGGCGGCGGTAGCCGCCGGCATGGTGCCGGTGGCGGTGGGCACGCAGACCGTGGCCTCGGTCAACCGGCCGGCGGCCTATTGCGGCATTGCCGCCTTCAAGCCGAGCACGCGCTCGCTATCGAGTTATGGCATCACGCCCCTGGCTCCCTCCTACGACACGCCCGGCCTCTATGGCTGGAGCGTGGCGGATGCGGTCTACGTCTACGAGGCCATTGCGCCCCCATTCTCGCGGCTGGCAGAGCCGCCGCCCCCACCGCGGCGGCTGTCGGTGGCAATTCCCGACGACCCGCATCTTGCCGATGCCAGCGCCGAGATGACGGCCGCACTTCTACGCCTGGCCGATGCGGTTGCCAGCGCCGGCCATGCCGTGACGCGGCCGCTGTCACCGATTGCCTTCGAGCGCCTGTGCCAGATCCAGCGGTCGACGACGGCCTACGAGGCCGGCCGCGCCTTGCACGGGTTGCTGGCGGCCCCGGCCGGATCGATCGGCGACAAGCTGATGGGGCTGATCCACGACGGCCTGGCGATCCCGACCGGTCGCTATTTGGACGAGCGCGGCGAGATCGACCGCATGCGCCACACGCTGTTCGCAAAGCTCGACGCCGACGTCTTCCTGTGGCCGGCAACACCCACCACCGCCCCTGAAGGATTGGCTTGGACCGGTGATCCCAAATTCATTGCGCCGTGGACGGCGCTGGGGGGCCCGATCGTGTCGGTGCCGGCGGGCCGGGCCGCCAACGGCCTGCCGCTTGGCTGCATTTTGAGCGCGCGCCCCGGCAACGACGTTGCCATGTGCGGCTGGGCGCGGGCGTTGGCCGAGGCGATCGCCTAACAGGCGGTCGGGCCGCTGCCGCATCGGCGAGCATCACGACGGGCCACGTGGCGGGAAGGCGGCGCCCGCAAACCGCTTGGGGGTGCCAAAATCCGGGGCTGGCCTCCACTGAGGCAAGGCCGGCGCGCCCCCGCATGCCGCGGGCGCGCCCCGCCGGTACCTCCAACGTGCGGCCTGATGCCCGGCCTATTTCACCCAGAACTCGACGAAGGCGTAGCCGCCGCCCGCCGCCTGCGAATCAAACAGGCGCGAGCGATGGCTGACCTCGATCTCTTTGACCGGACGCCCGGACTGCAGTTCGACCGGCCCAAAGGAGCTGCCGCCCGCCACGCGTTGCCGCTCGGCGAACACATCGCTGGTGCCGTCGTCGTAGACCACCTTGACCCAGTTCAGGGTAATGGCGCGGTTCTTCACATCGACGCGCAGGCTGCCGAAACCCTGGTTGCGCGCCACCGGCACGACGTCGGTCTCATAGCCCAAGCCACGGCGGATACTGACGAACAGCGGCGATTGGCCGCCGAGATACAGCCAGCCATTGTTCGCGCTCGAAAACCCACCCGTTCCCGCCCCGGGCTGAAACCAGCTCTCGGCGTACTCGCCGAAAACCTCAAGCCGGGTCTTGCCGCCGCGCGCGGCGCGCGGATAGACGAACTGGATCTCGCGGATGAAGCCATCGCCGTTGAGGTCGAGCCAGTCGGTTTGTGCATCGGCAGCCAGTTCGGCGTCGAGGGGCACAACCTCGGGCTCGCCCTCGGCATAAATCACGCGTACTTCCTTGAGCGGCACGCCGCCGCCACGCGCGCGCAGCCGCAATTTCGAAAGCTGTCCGTATTCGCGGCCGAGCTTGAACACATCCTGCTCGACGCCCTGCGATACCTCGACGACACCGAATAGGGCCGGGCCGCGGCCGTCGCGCGTGGTCTCGGCCAGCGGATGCGCCGTGGCCGTGGCCGGTCCGGTCGCCGCCGCTCCGGTCGCCGCCGCGCCGGTCGTTGCTGGTGGTGCGGACACCGCCACCGGCACCGCCGACGCCGCACGCAACCCCCACAGTTCGATGTTGGCAGGCCCCGCCGCGCCGAGATGCAGTCGGTAGGCGAGGTCGACGTGGCGCACCACCTGTGCCTCGCGGCCGAGCGCCATCGGCCGCGAACTCTGGCCGCGCTCGAGCCTGAGGCGCTGCTTCTCGACATGCGGCGCCCCGTCGGTGACGACGGTCACGCGGTCGATGTCGATGACGCGGTCGAGGCCGACGAGCCTCACCGATTTGAAGCGGCCCTTATTGGCCCCGACTTCGATGCGATCCGTTTCCTTCTTGAGATCTACCGAGCGCGTTCCGATCCACACCCAACGCTCGCCGCCCTGCGCATCGATAGCTTCCTCGGAGGCACGCAGGCCCCAAACTTCGACCTTGGCCGGTCCGCCGGCGCCAAGGTCCAGCCGATACGACAGGTCGACCTGCTCGATCACCCTGCCCTCGTGGCTGAACTTGATCGGCTGCGAGCGCCGCCCGTGCTCGAGTTTCAGGCGCTCGGCATCAATGTAGGGATCGCCGTCGGTGGCAATCGTGACCCGATAGATGTCAATGCGGCGATCAACGCCAACCACCATCAGGGACGTGAAGCGACCCTTGTTGGCCCCGATTTCGATGCGATCGTCTTCCTTCTTAAGATCGATCGAGCGGGTTGCAAGCAACACCCAGTTGGCATCCGGTTCGCGCGTGTGGTGCCGGCCGCGATCCTTGCCGTTGGCCACCAGCGCCGTTGCAAATCCCCCGATGGCAAGCACCAGAAGCGTCGCGAAAGTCCTGACCAGCATTGTCGTTCCCCCTCCATGCCGCTGTGCGCATTTGTGCACCCCGACGGCGGCCGCGCGCAACAGCTGAAAAGCGGCGCAATCGCGCTTTGTCGGGGCCTGACGCTCTGCCGACCACAGGCCTTTTTTTGAGCGGCACGAGGGCGCCAACAACAAGGGAGGCACGGAAAATGCCCGGGCAGCGGCGCTGCGACGGTGGCAAAACGCAAAAAAAGAAAGGGCGTCGGCAGCTATCGGGGGACAGCGCGACGCCCAATCCTGGCCTTCATCTGTGTAGGAGAGAAGAGCCGCAGACATCGGAATACCAGCGCCGGGCTGGCGTCAATGGCCATTTGTGCAAGGCGGGGCCTGGCACGGGCAAGGCCAAGAAGGCCAGGCGTTCACTTTTGCTCGAAGGAACAGAAAGCTGCGCGACGGCCTTGAGATGCCGCCTGCAGCGGGCCTGTCGGCGCCGACGTGCCGGAGGTGTGAGGATAACGGGGGCGCCGGCCTGGGCGCCGCCCGCGGCCCGAGCGCGCGATGGGTTTGTTTCAGTTTCGTGACCGGTGTTTGTGACAGCCCGTGCCTGCCTTTATAGCCGCCACATAACCGCCACCCCGGTGCCGGCTGACGGCCACGCCATCGCGGTTGAGGCACGCCCATAGCCACCGCATCAGGAGCGGTTGCGCGCCAATTTGTCGAACAGCTCCCGGGGACGCTGCAGGTCGCCGGTCATGCAGGCGTCGTAAATGCGCACCGCGATCCGCTCCAGGTCGACCGCGGCCGCCGCCGACAGGTGCGGCGCCTGCCGCGCGATCGTGTCCCGCATGTCCCGGTAGGCGCGGTCGCAATTTGGGCCCGGCGCGGGGCCATCGTCGGCGGCCGCGCCGGTCCCGAGCCCGAGCGCGATCAGCATGAAACGAGCGTAACGGCGCATCGGGCAACTCAAACGGCTGACGCAGTGAGGTGGTGGCAGAACGCCGCGTCGCCGCGCCAGTTCCCCACTTTGGCCGCGCCTGCCCGGCACCTCTAGTGCGAGCGAGTATCGAGGTCAGCCGTGGCAGCGGGCAGGCGTGCGGCGAGCCAGTCGGCAAGGTGACGGCGTCCGGTCTCGCCAATGCTGAGCCCGAGTTTGGTGCGCCGCCACAGCACATCATCCGCGGTCATGGCCCACTCGCCCGTGACGAGATGCTGAACTTCGCGCTGGTAGAGACCAGCGCCGAAGTGAGCACCAAGACCGGCGGTGTCAACGTCGGCGAAGATTGCGCGCGCCATGGTGCCATAGGTGCGCACCAGACGGCCTGCCGTCGCCTCGCCCAGCGCCGGCACGGCGGCAGCCAGCTCGGCGGTGAGCCGCTCGAGCGCATCGTAGGCAAAATTGCCACCGGGCAACGGCACGCCGCGCGTCCAGGCCGGGCGGGCGTGCGGAATCACCGCGCTAAGCTTGTGCAAAACGTCTTCGGCCAGCTGCCGGTAGGTGGTGATCTTGCCACCAATAATCGTCACCAGCGGCGGCTCGCCCGGGCGCGCGTCGAGATCGAGCACGAAATCGCGGGTCGCGTTCTGTGCCGAAGGCTCGCCATCGTCAAACAGCGAGCGGACCCCCGCATAGCTCCACACGATGTCGGCGGGACTGACGGCAGCGGCAAAATACTCGCTGACCGCTCCGCACAAATAGTCGGTCTCCTCCTTGGAGATGGCGACGGCCGACAAATCGCCCCTGAAATCGACGTCGGTGGTGCCGATCAGGGTGTAGTCCCGGTGGTAGGGAATCGCGAAAATGATGCGCCGATCGGCGTTTTGAAAGATGTAGGCGCAGTCGTGTTCAAACAGCCTGCGCACCACGATGTGGCTGCCCTTGACCAGCCTGATGGCGGCGCGTTGCGGCACCGCGATGGCACGGGCGGCGACGTCGCCGGCCCAGGCGCCGGCGGCATTGACGAGGACCCGCGCCGTCACCGTCTCGCGCTGATGAGAGACGACATTGCGCAGCTCGATCTGCCAATGCGGCCCCTGCCGGCGCGCCGCCACCACCTCGGTGCGCACGCGGATGTCGGCGCCGCGCGCGGCAGCGTCGACGGCGTTGATGACGACGAGGCGGGCGTCGTCCACCCAGCAGTCCGAGTACTCAAAGCCGTGCGAAAACTGACCCTTAAGCGGCCTGCCGACCGCGGCGTGCGCCAGATCGATGGCGCGCGACGGCGCCAGGATGCGCCGGTCTCCACCCAAATGATCATAAAGGAAAAGCCCAAGACGGATCAGCCAGGCCGGGCGCAGGCCGCGATGGTGCGGCAGCACGAAGCGCAGCGGCCGCACCAGGTGGGGCGCCAGCCCGAGCAGGACTTCGCGCTCCCTGAGCGAGCTGCGGACCAGGCCAAACTCGTACTGTTCGAGGTAGCGCAAGCCGCCGTGGATCAGCTTGGTCGAGGCCGACGAGGTGCCGCTGGCGAGGTCACCCTGCTCCGCCAGCACCACCGATAGCCCGCGGCCGGCGGCGTCGCGCGCCAGGCCGCAGCCATTGATGCCGCCGCCGATAATCGCGATGTCGTGCATCCGCTATCCCGCGCTCAATGGATTTCGCTCACGCCATGCAGGGTCATCGCGGGCCGGCGGCTGGCTGCCTCGGCTTTCACTTGAAAGCCAAAACGAAGGTTATCGCACTTCTCCGAAATATCAAGCTGGGTCGGCCACCTCGATCGCGACATCGCTGTCGCGGCACAGCTCGCGCAGCCGCGCGGGCGGCTCGGCATCGGTCACGAAATAGTCGAGCTGCGACACATGGCCGATGCGCACCGGCGCCGTGCGCGCGAATTTCATGCGGTCGGCGACCAGGATCGACTTGCGCGCGCAGTCGATGATCGCCTGGGCGACCTTGACCTCGCGGTAGTCGAAGTCGAGCAAGGTTCCATCCTCGTCGATCGCCGAAGTGCCGATGATGGCGTAGTCGACCTTGAATTGCCGGATGAAGTCGACCGCTGCCTCTCCGACCACGCCGCCATCGAGATGCCGAACCACGCCGCCGGCGACGATGATTTCGATCTGCTCGTATCCCTGCAAAATGTTGGCGACATTCATGTTATTGGTGATGACCAGCAACCCCTGCTTGCCGCGCAGGGCGGCGGCCACCTGCTCGGTGGTGGTGCCGATGTTGATCAGCAGCGACGAGCTGTCGGGGATCAGGGAGGCGGCCTTGATGCCGATCCGCCGTTTTTCCTCGGTGGCGAGCTTGCGGCGCGCCTCGTAGCCCAGGTTGGCGGTGCCCGAGGCCAGAATGGCGCCGCCATGATAGCGCTGCAGCACGCCGCGCTCGCACAGGTCGTTGAGATCTTTGCGGATGGTCTGCGGGGTGACGTTGAAGCGCTCGGCGAGGCCCTCAACGCTGACCCTGCCGTCCGTTTTAGCAAGGGCGACGATATCGCTCTGTCGCGGGCTCAAAAGATGCATCGGGTGTGCCTCCGCGTCGGCCTCGCACTTATTTCGTTTGTGGCACCGACGCAATGATAGTGCCCGCGCCAACACAACCGAGGCCCGGCCATGGGCGGAGATTTTCACATTGCTGCGATATATGCCCAGTTTGCGGAAGAATGGGCGCGAATACGTTTTCGATTGACATTCGTTTTGCTTCGATCATAGCGTTAACGGACGTCTCGGGCAAACCTTTGGGAGGAGGAGCATCCATGAGGGGACGACTGACGATCAGTGCCGCGCTGGCTGTGATGTTGATGAGCGGCAGCGCTTTGGCCGGCATGGATGAGGCAAAACGGTGGGTGGACCGAGAATTCCAGCCCTCAACTTTGAGCAAGGAACAACAGCTGAAAGAGCTGGAGTGGTTCATCAACGCGGCCGCTCCCTTCAAGGGAATGGAAATCAACGTGCTGTCGGAGACGATTCCGACGCACGAATACGAATCCAAGACTTTGACCAAGGCGTTCGAGGAGATTACGGGCATCAAGGTCAACCACCAGGTGCTGGGCGAGGGCGAGGTGGTACAGGCCGTCCAGACGCAAATGCAGACCAACCGCAATCTCTACGACGGCTACATTAATGATTCGGATCTGATCGGCACCCACTCGCGCCTGCAGCTGGCGGTCAACCTGACCGACTGGATGGCGGGCGAGGGCAAGGATGTCACCTTGCCCACCCTCGATGTCGATGATTTCATCGGCAAGTCGTTCACCACCGGCCCGGACGGCAAGCTCTGGCAAATTCCCGACCAGCAGTTCGCCAACCTCTATTGGTTCCGCTACGACTGGTTCAAACGGCCGGAGATCAAAAAGCAGTTCAAGGACCGCTACGGCTACGAGCTCGGCGTCCCCGTCAACTGGTCCGCCTACGAAGACATTGCCGAGTTCTTCAGCGTGCACGTGAAGGAAATCGACGGAGTTCGCATCTACGGCCATATGGACTATGGCAAGCGCGCTCCCGATCTCGGTTGGCGCATGACCGATGCCTGGTTGTCGATGGCGGGCGCCAGCTCCAAGGGCCTGCCGAACGGGCGCCCGATCGACGAGTGGGGCATCCGCATGGAGGAGAACTCGTGCAACCCCTCCGGCGCCTCCATCACGCGGGGCGGCGAGACCAATGGACCGGCCTCCGTCTACGCCATTCGCAAGTGGGACGAGTGGTTGCGCAAGTATGCGCCGCCCGGCGCGGCCGATTACGATTTCTACCAGTCGCTGCCGGCGCTGTCGCAGGGCAACGTCGCGCAACAGATCTTCTGGTACACGGCTTTTACCGCCGAGATGGTCAAGCCCAAGAGCGAGGGCAACAACACCGTCAACGACAAGGGCGAGGTGTTGTGGCGCATGGCACCGTCCCCGCATGGGCCCTACTGGGAGGAGGGCATGAAGCTCGGCTATCAGGACGCCGGCTCGTGGACGCTCTTCAAATCGACGCCGCTGGAGCGGCGAAAGGCCGCCTGGCTCTATGCGCAATTCACCATTTCCAAGACCGTCTCGCTCAAAAAGAGCCACGTCGGCCTGACCATCATTCGCGATAGCGACATCAAGCACCAGTCGTTCACGGAACGGGCACCAAAGCTCGGCGGTCTGGTCGAGTTCTACCGTTCGCCCGATCGCGTGCGCTGGACGCCGACCGGCATCAACGTGCCCGACTATCCCAAGCTGGCCCAGCTCTGGTGGCAGAACATTGGCGATGTCAACTCCGGCGCCTTCACGCCGCAGCAAGCCATGGATCGGCTCGCCAAGGAGATGGACGACGTCATGGCGCGCATGGAAGACGTCGACAAGAAGGCCAAGGTCTACGGCGGTTGCGGTCCGCGGCTCAATGCCACCAAGGATGCCAAGGAGTGGCTCGGAAAGCCGAACGGTCCGAAGGCGTTGCTTGCCGACGAGAAGCCCAAGGGCGAGACCATCGACTACGATGAGCTCGTCAAGCGCTGGAAGAGCTGAGCCCGGCTGCGGACAAAGGCAAGGCGTTGTTGCCGAACGATCAACGGGGAAGCCGGTAGGCCTTGAGCTTACCGCTTCCCTCCCCGCCGTTCTCGATCGATACTGGTGCCCTAGCCGAGGGACCTATCGCCGCACCGGACGCTTACCTCGTGACGCTCGAATTGAGAAACGTGGTGAAGAGCGTCGGCGCGCAAACCCACATCCACGACACCAGCCTGCAGCTGGCACGGGAAGGCTTCAATATCCTGCTCGGCACCACGCTTGCCGGCAAGACCACCTTAATGCAACTAATGGCCGGCCTCGAACCGCCGAGCCGTGGCGAAGTCTGGTTCGACGGCAAGAACGTGACCGGCGTTGCCGTGCAGAAGCGCAACGTCTCGATGGTCTACCAGCAGTTCATCAACTATCCGAACTTGACGGTCTTTGAGAACATCGCCTCGCCGCTGCGCGTACAGCGCATGCCGCAGGCGGAGATCGACAAGCGCGTCAACCGCATCGCCGAGCTGGTCCAGATCGCGCCAATGCTGCGGCGGCGGCCGCATGAACTGTCGGGTGGCCAGCAGCAACGCACGGCACTGGCGCGCGCCCTCGTCAAGGATGCCGATCTGGTGCTGCTCGATGAACCTCTGGCCAACCTCGATTTCAAGCTGCGCGAGGAGCTGCGCGACGAGCTGCCGAAGCTATTTCTCAGTCGCCACAGCGTGGTCGTGTTCGCCACCACCGACCCGATGGATGCGCTGCTCCTCGGCGGCCACACCGCGACGGTCAGAGAAGGCCGCATCACCCAATTTGGCCCCACCGCCGCGGTCTATCATCGCCCCGCCGACCTCATCACGGCGCAAGTTTTCTCCAATCCGCCGATCAACACCGCAACGGTGCGCAAACAGGGACCGACCATCGTGCTGAGCGACAGCGTGCGCTGGCCGGCCAAGGCGGCGCTGGCGCCGCTGCCGGACGGGCCATACCTCCTCGGCATTCGTCCGCATCACATCAGTCCGGTTGCCAAGCATCGCGCCGCCACTCCTCTCGACGGCCAGGTGCAGATCGCCGAGCTCAGCGGCTCGGAAAGCACCATCCATTTCCGGCACGGGTCGCTGCAATGGGTTTCGCAATCGCACGGCATGCATGCCGTCGAGGTCGGCACCACCATCCCGCTCTTCATCGACACCGATCATGCCATGTACTTCAATGGCGAGGGAAGGCTGGTGGCGGCATGATGGCAGCGGGCGCAGCCGCGGCGGTGAGGCGGAGGCGGTGGTGCCGCGGCAGGGGCGTGTGAGGCCATGGCCACGATCAGCCTGCACAACATTGAGCACAGCTACCTGGCCCGGCCGCGCGGTCCCGAAGACTGGGCGCTGAAGCGGCTCGACCTCGAATGGCTGGACGGCGGTGCCTACGCCCTGCTCGGACCGTCCGGCTGCGGCAAGACCACCTTGCTCAACATCATCTCCGGGCTGGTGCGCCCAACCGAAGGCAAAGTCCTGTTCGACGGCATCGATCTCACCGACCGGCCAACCGACCGCCGCCATATCGCCCAGGTGTTCCAATTCCCGGTGGTGTACGACACCATGACGGTGTGGGAGAACCTGGCTTTTCCCTTGCGCAATCGCCGCCTGCCGCGAGCCGAGATCGAACAGAAGGTCGCAGCGATCGCCGATATGCTCGATCTCAGCGGCATGCTCAACAAGCGCGCCGCGGGGCTGACCGCCGACGGCAAGCAGAAAATTTCGCTCGGCCGCGGACTGGTGCGCTCCGATGTCAATGTCGTCATGTTCGACGAGCCGCTCACGGTCATCGACCCGCACCTCAAATGGCAACTGCGGTCCAAACTCAAGGAGCTGCATCAACGGACACGGCGGACGATGATCTACGTCACCCACGACCAGACCGAGGCGTTAACCTTCGCCGATAAAGTGGTGGTGATGCACGAGGGCAGCGTGGTTCAGATCGGCTCACCGCTCGAACTGTTCGAGCGTCCGCGCCACACCTTCGTTGGGCATTTCATCGGCTCTCCAGGCATGAACGTTCTGCCGTGCGCGGTCGACGGCGGCGCCGTGCTGTTTGCCGGCCAGCGCGTTGCGGTCGAGAAGCCGCCAACCGCTGCGATTGGCGGCCGGCGCACCGAGATCGGCGTGCGGCCGGAGTTCGTGACCCTGGCGCAAGCGGGCATCCCGGTCAGCATCGTCAAGGTCAGCGATGCCGGTCGCTTCCGCATCGTTGAGGCACGTCACGGCGACGACCGCATCAAGCTATTGGTCGAGCAGGGCGTTGCCGTGCCAGCGGACACGGCCCACGTCCGCTTCGACCCAGCCCATACCCGGCTCTATGCCGACGGTCAGCTATTGGAGTGAGCCGGCATGGGCAGCAAAACGCACAATGCAATGGGCTGGCTGTTCGTGTTGCCGGTTGTCGTGCTGGTCGCCTTCAACGCCATCATTCCGCTGATGGCCGTCGTCAACTACTCGGTGCAGGAGACGTTCGGCAACAACATGTTCTTCTTCGAGGGCGTGAAGTGGTTCGAGCAGGTGCTGCACTCCGATCGCTTTCACGCCTCGCTCGGGCGGCAGCTGATGTTCAGCGGCATCGTTCTGGCGATCGAGGTGCCGCTGGGCGTCGCCATTGCGCTCGCCATGCCGCGCCGCGGGCCGTGGGTATCGGTCTGCCTGGTGTTGATGGCGTTGCCGCTGTTGATCCCCTGGAACGTGGTCGGCGCCATGTGGAACATCTTCGCGCTGCCCGACATCGGCATGCTGGGCCGGCTGCTCAACGACCTCGGCATCAACTACAATTACACGCAGCAGCCGATTTCGGCCTGGGCCACCCTGATCGCCATGGACGTCTGGCATTGGACGTCGCTGGTGGTGCTGCTTGCCTATGCCGGTTTGAGCGCCATCCCCGACGCCTACTACCAGGCAGCGAAGATCGATGGCGCCTCATCCTGGGCCGTATTCCGCTATATCCAACTGCCGAAGATGAAGCGGGTTTTGACCATCGCCATCCTGCTGCGCTTCATGGACAGCTTCAATATCCACACCGAGCCGTTCGTGCTGACCGGCGGCGGACCCGGCAATGCCACCACCTTGTTGTCGATCGATCTCGTCAAGATCGCACTCGGCCAATTCGATCTTGGCCCGGCGGCGGCGATGTCGATCATTTACTTTTTGATCATCCTGCTGCTGTCGTGGATTTTCTACGTGGTGATGACCCGCGACGAGGAACACTGATGCGCAAACTCGGTTGGCTGGTGCCCGCGCTTTATATCCTGTTTCTGCTGCTGCCGATCTATTGGCTGGTGAGCATGTCATTCAAGACCACCAATGAAATCCTGGGCGCGTTCACCTTGTGGCCAAAGAAGTTCACGCTTGAGAACTACCAGAAAATCTTCACCGATCCGACCTGGTACAACGGCTACATCAATTCCTTGATCTACGTCGTCATCAACACCGTCATCTCGGTGCTGGTGGCGTTGCCGGCGGCCTACGCCTTCTCGCGCTATCGCTTCCTCGGCGACAAGCACCTGTTCTTCTGGCTGTTGACCAACCGCATGGCGCCGGCCGCCGTGTTCGCGCTGCCGTTCTTCCAGCTCTATTCCGCCATTGGACTGTTCGATACCCACATCGCCGTGGCGCTCGCCCACTGCCTGTTCAACATTCCGCTGGCGGTGTGGATCCTGGAGGGGTTCATGTCGAGCGTGCCGCGCCAGCTCGATGAAACCGCCTATCTCGACGGCTACGGCTTTTGGCGCTTCTTCGGCAAAATCTTCGTCCCCACCATTGCTGCCGGGATCGGCGTCGCCGCCTTCTTCTGCTTCATGTTCTCCTGGGTCGAGCTGCTGCTGGCCAAGACCCTGACCTCGGTCGCCGCCAAGCCGATCGCGGCAACCATGACGCGCACCGCAAGCAGCTCGGGCTACGAACTGGGCTTGCTGGCGGCGGCGGGCACCTTGACCATCATTCCCGGCGCGTTCGTGATCTACTTCGTACGTAACTACATTGCCAAGGGTTTTGCGCTGGGCCGGGTCTGAGCCCTGCCGCGCAACGGTGGAGGTGAGGCGTGCATCTGACCTGGATGGCCTGGACTTGGGAAACCGCCACGTTCTTCCTGAGCATAGCCGGCCTGTTGATTGGCATGACGATTTGGGAGCTCAAGGCCCCCGGTGGGGCGCCGCGACGGGGGATTTTGGCCATTCGCACGACGCGAGGCGATCGACTGTTCATCTCGCTGATGAGCGCCGCCTTCGTCCACCTCGGCTGGCTAGCGGCGTTCGGCACACCGCTCTGGGGCGCGGTCGTGGTCGCCATCATACTGGCACTTGCCATTTTCCGCTGGGTCTGATCGTCGCCAACTTGCGTCGGCAACAAAGCTTTCCGACCTCGCCCGGTCGGTCGCCTTGAGGCACTCAGATCATCATACTGAGCATAACTTCGCCGTCAGAGCGCCGCTTTCCTATGGCAAGAATCAAGAATGTTGGTGCGGGACCAACGACAATTATTGGTGCGGGACCAACCACGGAAGGGCCGACGATGACCCGCATCGAATTCAACGCCATCCGCCGTAAGCTCAGGGAGTTGAACCTCGAATACAGCGCCTTGCTGCGCGACCGGTTCGGCGAGGGACGTTTTGCCCGCATGGCCAAGTTGCGCGCGGAGCGAAACGCGCTGGTGGCGATGATTGCCGAGCACGACGGCCGCGAGGCGACAGCGGTGCGGCGCAATGGCGCCTTCCATGCCGCGGTCCCCGAAGGCCTGCCGCTCGACGCGCAGGCCTGAACCTCGTTGCCCCTTGAAGGCAGGCTCAATCGCCCTCGATCGCTTCGCGGCGGATTTCGAGCTCGAGCCATCTTTCTTCGGCGGCGGTGAGGGCCGATTGCTTCTCGGCCAGGGCTTCGGAAGCACGCCCGAAGCCCAAGGGGTCGCGGCTATAAAGACCCGGATCGCCGAGCCGGCGCAGCAATTCGGCAATTTCGGTTTCCAGCGATGCAATTTCGCCGGGTAGGTTTTTCAGCGCGTGCTGCTCGTTGAAGCTGAGCTTGCGTCGGGGTGGTTTCGGCTTGGCGACCGCAACGGGCTTTTTGGCCGCCGGTAGCGGCTTCGCCCCGAACCGTCCGGCAAGATCGCGGCCGCGCTGGGCCAGCATGTCGCTATAGCCGCCGGCGTACTCGGTCCAATGGCCATCACCCTCCGGCACCACCACCGCATTGACCACGCGGTCGAGAAAATCTCGGTCATGGCTGATGAGCAGCAAGGTGCCGGCGTAGGTGCCGAGCATTTCTTCCAGCACATCAAGTGTCTCGACGTCTAGGTCATTGGTGGGCTCGTCCAGCACCAGCAGATTGGAGGGCAGTGCCAAGGCCCGCGCCAACATCAGCCGGCCGCGCTCGCCGCCCGATAGCACGCGCAACGGCGTGCGCGCCTGTTCGGCGGTGAATAGGAAGTCCTTCATATATCCGACCACATGGCGCGGGCGGCCGTTGACCGTGACGGTATCCCCGCTGCCTTTGGTCAGGGCTTGGCTCAGGGTCCAATCCGGATCGAGATCGGCGCGATGCTGGTCGAGCCGCGCCATCTCGATGTTGGCGCCCAGCCGCACCGCGCCGCTATCCGGTGCCAGCAGGCCCGTCAGCAAATTGACAAGCGTGGTCTTGCCGCTGCCATTCCAGCCGACGATGCCGATGCGGTCGCCGCGCTGGATGCTGAGTGAAAAATCTTTGACGATGCGCTGGCTCGCATAGGTCTTACCGATCCCTTTGGCTTCGATGACAAGGGTGCCGGACACCGGTGCTTCCGGCGTCGCCAGCACGGCCTTGCCAACCGATCCGCGATAGGTGCGCCGCGCCTGCCGCAGGCTGGCAAGCCTTTCGACTCGGCGCACGTTGCGCTTGCGCCGCGCGGTGACGCCGTAACGAAGCCAGTGCTCTTCGCGCGCAATTCTACGATCGAGCTTATGCTGATCGGCCGCCTCGAGCGTCAGCTCTTCGTCGCGCCAGGCCTCGAATTGCGCAAATCCGAGCTCGACCCGCCGCGTGCCGCCGCGATCGAGCCACACGGTGATGCGCGAAAGATTGCCGAGGAAGCGCCGGTCATGGCTGACGAGCACGAGCGCAGTACGCCGGTCGGCGAGCCATGCCTCCAGCCATTCGATGGTCGGCAGATCGAGATGATTGGTCGGCTCATCAAGCAGCAGGATGTCAGGGGCCGGCGCCAGTACGCGCGCCAGCGCCGCCCGCCGTAGCTCGCCGCCGGACAGCCGAGCCGGCTGCTCGGAGCCGTCGAGACCGAGGTGCTGCAGCAGGGTGCGGGCCTGGTGCGGATCGTCGTTGGCATTGAGACCGGCCTCGGCATAAGCCAGCGTGGTGGCAAACTGACCAAGGTCGGGCTCTTGCGGCAGATAGCGGACACTGATCCCTGGCTGCAGGAAGCGCTGGCCGCGGTCGGGCTCCAGCAACCCGGCTGCCAGCCGCAACAATGTCGATTTGCCAGAACCGTTGCGCCCCACCAAACAGACGCGCTCGCCGGCGGACACGGCGAGTTCGGCGCCCGCGAGCAGCGGCGTGCCGCCAAAGGAGAGCGCGATATCCGAAAGCCGGAGCAGTGGCGGTGGCTGGACCATCGCCGGCAATGTAGCAGGCGCAGCCGCGCCGATCGATTGGTGGTTGGCCGCGGCCAGCGCCGGCCCCTTGCGCCAGCGGCCGGCCCCGAGCCCACGCAGCGGCGCCCACCCGAGACGCGTTGCCGCGATGGCGGCTCGCAGCCTATTTTGGCCGCGCTCAACCTGCGAGCCCCGCATGCGATTGATAAGGTTGTCGTGGTCACCGGCGGCGCCAGCGGCATTGGCCTGGCGATTGCCAAGGCGGTAGTTAGCGACGGCGGCATCGCCATCGTCGCCGCCATGAACGAGGCGGGAGGATCGCCGCCCCCGGCGCGCGTAAGATCCCGGGAGCTCAGGCCCTCCGATCCTCAGTTGCCGTAGTTCTGTTTCAGGTAGTCCTTGATAAGCGCTGCATCTTCGGGTTCGATCGGCGCGCCGAAAGCCTTGATCATCTTGGTCACTTCGGCGTCCCACAACGCCGCGCTCGGAAACGGCGAATTCATCTGAATGTAGTCGAGGCTGTGGCAGGCCGCGCAGTTGGCCTCGACCTTGTCCAGTCCCGGCGCCGTCTTCAGCTGCACGGGCTTCTCCGCCGCGGCGGCGGCAACGGCGATCGCCAGCGCGGCGACAAAGATCGGCAATCCTCGCATGCTCGCCTCCTCAGACAACGGTCAGCGAAACGCTATGCATCACGTTGTGATGGTAGCCGGCAGGGTTGGGGATCAAATCGGCGGTTTGCGTCCCGCCGATGGCATTGCTGGCGCGCACCATGAGGGTATGCTTGCCCTTGTCGGTGAGGGGGAAGCTCCAGGGGCGGAACGCATAGCGGCCGAGATCGGATCCGAGCGAGGCCGCGGTCCAGGTCTTACCGCCGTCGCTCGAAACCTCGACGGCGCGGATCCCGTAGCCTCCATCCCAGGCGATGCCGCCGACGGTGCCGCCGGCCTTGAGTTGCGCGCCGTCGGCGTGGCTGGTGATCAGGGAATTGACCATCATCTCCGTGATCGGAGTGTTGGCGGCGGTATCCTGCGAGGTGAAGCGCGCGACCAGCGGAAATTTGCCGAGCGGGATGCGATAGGCCGCGCTCATCCAGAAGTTTGTATCGGGCTTGGTTACCGCCTTGATCGAGACCAAGTGCTTCATCCAATAGGTGCCGGTCCAGCCGGGCACCACCAGGCGCACCGGAAAACCATTGAAGTGCGGCAGCGCCTCGCCGTTCATTTGGTAGGCGACCAGCGTAGTCTCCTCGAGCGCCTTCCACACCGGTATGCTCTTGACGAAGTCCGGCGTCTTATCGACGATCGGACCGTCGGCACCGTCGACCACAATCTCGATCGCCTCCTTCTTGAGGCCGACTTTGTCGAGAACGTCCTTCAGCCGTACGCCCTTCCAGCGGGCGCAGCCCATGGCGCCATAGCCCCACTCCACGCCGGGAACATGTGGCTTGAAGAGGCCGCGGCGATTGCCGGAGCATTGATTGACCGCCACCACCTCGGCGGCCGGCATTGCCTGCAAGTCCTGTAGCGTCAGTTGCGCTTGTGCGTTGACGCCGTCACCGCCGACCGAAAGCCGCCAGGTCTTGGCGTCGATCTCGGGAATGACCGCCAAATGGTAGCGGACGAAGAACGCGTCATTGGGGGTGATCGGGTCACGGAAATATTCGATCGGCGTCTCATAGTTGGGCGGGCGATAGCTCAACTTGATGAGCGGCTTCTTACCCGGCAGCGCATCGAGCACGGCGCTGGCGCGGACACCGTCGGGCAGCGCCGCCGGCAATTCTGGCTCGGCCGCCGCCGCGACCGAGGCCAACGGCAGGCCGCTCGCGACCGCCGCACCGGCCGCAGCCGAGCCGCCGAGAAAGTGCCGTCGATTGAGCGTCGCCATCACGCATCCTCCCCTGTCGCCCCTCCATCGCAAACAATTCTACACAACGCGCGCAACGTGGAAATGTATTTCTGAATGGCGCCGGTCACTCCGGCTCCACCTTGTGCGGCCAGCGCACGCCTTGACCGTCTGGGACGTCAACTGGCGTCGCGGGCTCGGCCCACTTTTTTTCCGTAAGGTCACCGCCGCGATCGCAGGTCATGCCGTGCATGGGCTAGCTGGAGAGCGCGGGGCCGCGGCCAGCGGTGGCAGGAGGCCTCACCCGGTCGCTCGCGCCGGTAGCCAAGTGCCGGGCGGAGCGCATCCCTCCGCCCGGCAACTCTGCCCGCCGCATACATTTCAGCCTCAGTAACGCCCGGCGTTAGATCCCCTTCAGGTACTCGACCAGGTCCTTCTTGTTGGCGTCGGTGAGATTGAGATTGAGCTGCTGATTGTAGTGGTTCACCACGTCGAGCAAGGTGGCAAAGCGCCCGTCATGGTAGAAGCCGCCCTTTTGATGGGTCCACAAGCCCGCCAGCGGCGCGGTGCGATACATGTGGGTCGGCGAACGGTCGGCCTGGAAGGAATCGACGCCGATCTCGCTCGGCGCATGCAGATTATTGCCGGGTTCGGTGTAGAGCGGTGGCACGTGGCAGGTTGCACATTTGGCGGTGCCGTTGAAGAGCCCCTTGCCGCGCTCGAACGCGGCCTTGTCGAAGGATCCCGGCCGGGCCTTGGGAGCGGGAATCGACAGCTGATAGATGTGCAGCGCCGCGAGCTTGGAGGTGATCCGATCCGGCGTACCGCGAGTG
>Ga0126384_10000222_pt1 | contig 29244 bp, 28 predicted proteins | sample PanSoiMetPlot_36_FD_92543 | JGI IMG/M metagenome (GOLD analysis project Ga0126384, IMG submission 92543) | Tropical forest soil microbial communities from Panama - MetaG Plot_36 | ecosystem: Environmental > Terrestrial > Soil > Tropical forest > Bulk soil | place: Panama | collected 2016-02-17 | reverse complement strand
TATCCAGGCTACCGACCAAAGCAACGCCGCAAGCGAAAGCAGGTTTACTCCTATGCCCGTAAACTTTGAAGCCCCAAGTACCAGAAAGACTGCGGCGGCGATCAGATGGACCAAAGGAGCGTAATAGTGGCGGGTGCTAAAGAACTCTCGAGCGAACCCGGAAAAATCTGCGTGCGCCAGCAGTCGATAGTAATCGTAAGCGTAGCGCAAATGGTCCGAGGGATCCCAGGGGGGAGGCGTTCGGTCGCGCAAGGTCCACACTACCGTTGAGAGTGCGAACACCAGAAAAATCAAGAGCAGCAGTTTGTTCTGGGGAGCTCTCAGCGTTGGGATTTTCACTCAACCGATGATTATCGTAAAAGACGTTGAAGGGTCAAGCACGACCATCGGTTTTCAATCGGTGCCTTGAATTGCGTCCTGCAATGTTGCGGCGGTTATCTGATTGTGCGAGGCATTCCAGAGTTCGCGACCATTGCGGACCAGGATCGCCTGAGGGGACTCGTGCTCAATCTTCAGTCTGGCAGCGGTTTCATCTGAGACCGCCCGAGCTGTCTGAACCGTGATCAACCTGTAACTGATTCGCGGGTCCGGGTTCCTAAGATGAGACTTGAATTCGGATAGAGCCCTGTCGCTGATCGAGCAGGTCAAGCTATGTTTGAACAACAACACCGGACGCTCGTGTGACTGATTTAATGCTTCTTCCAGATCTTGAAGTGTTCTTAATTCTTTCAATGTTTCCAACCAAGGTCCTCCACCAACGACTGATTTTCCTTTGTCGTCTTCTGTAAGTTACTTTTGCGTCAACTTGCATCGACCTGCTGCCTGTCGCATTCTGCCTACTGCCTATTACATTTTGCCTCTTGCCCACTGCATTCTGCCTACTGCATTCTGCCTCCTGCATGCTGCCCCTCGAGTTTTGCTTCCTCGTCCTCAACCCAATAACGAGCGGGAAGTGACAGAACAGGATAGCGTTTTCTAAGGGCCTCCACTACCGTCGCGTAGTCCTTTTTTTGTATCTCCCCGGCCAGCATTCGTTGTTTCAACCGTCGGATTTCAAATCTGTGCAAATCGCTCACGAACTCATGAACCAATTCGGGCGGCGTGTCAGCCAGTGGAATGACGCCATGTCGAACCAGTTCTATCAAAACAGATTCTCGATACTTGAAACTCATCTAATGGCAGATCGGTCCTAGCCGATCGGCGTACTCTTAAGCCTTCGAAGTCCGTCCTCGACCGCTCGGCTGATTGTTTCCGAATCACCGTTCAAGAAATCTCTTCCGCGCAGAGTTGCTGAAACCTTTCGCGGGCCTTTAATTATGGTAACAAACAATCTATCGCTCGCGTCGTCGTAGAACGTACCGGTCACCGCTTCGGGATCTACCTTTCTTATTGCTGCTTCAACTTTCGCTTTCATTTGAGCCAGAGCTTTCATCTGTCCTCCGATTGATGGTGCAGCAAGAAGAATCATTCTAGCATGCTCTATCGCGATTCTTAGCCGTAGCAGCCGTCCGGTAGGCATCTCCAGGGTATCTGGCCAGCAGGTAGGCTGCGCAATCTGCGGGTGATTCATGTTTAGCGCATGTCAAGACTCACAAGGATTATTCATCCACGATTACTCAGATTAAAAAAAGAGCCACGAAAACTTAAAATAAGACAATTGTTGCGCCACACTTAGCTTGACTATTGTCGGAAAAGCGTTAGAATCGGGGTCACCTTCCTAAAAATATTCAGGATAGTCCACCACATAATTATCGCATTTGATGTCATCGGAAACTGATAGCTCTATCGTCGATTGGATTGCCCTAAGTTTTATCGTTGGTGTCGGTTCGAGGACGGCTGCCACTCTCATTGAAAAATTCGGTTCTCCTACATTGATATTTGGGGCGAGCACGCGATCCCTCGAGGCCGCCGGATTGAGTCGTGAGTCGATTGACGCGCTCAAGAACTCCGACTCACGGGAAAAAGCTCACTCGCACATCCGTGAAATTCGCCGGCTTGGGGCTGAAGCGATAACGCTAACCGATCCAAGATATCCTGGCGTTCTTCGTGAAATATACGATCCACCAATTGTCATCTACTGTCTAGGGAACCTAGCTACTGCCAGTGGCCAGCCTGCGATTGCAATTGTGGGTTCGAGACGCTGTTCAAGTTACGGCCGCAATGTTGCCGAAAAGCTCTCGCGCGATCTGGCAGAAAGGGGCGTTACGATTATCTCCGGGCTCGCGCGTGGAATCGATGCCGCGGCGCATCGGGGCGCTCTGGAAGGGGGTGGTCTGACAATTGGCGTGATGGGCACCGGCCTCGATGCTGTATATCCGAAGGAGAACCGGCGCCTGGCAGAACGAATCAGCGAACATGGAGCATTAGTCACAGAGTTTCCTCTCGCAACACCACCAGCTTCGCAGAATTTCCCGTTCCGGAACCGTGTCATCAGCGGCCTGTCACTCGGGGTGATGGTTGTGGAGGGCGCCGAACGAAGCGGATCGTTGATTACTGCACGGTTGGCGTATGAGCAAGGGCGCGATGTCTTTGCGGTTCCAGGCAACATCACTTCGCACAAGAGCTTCGGCCCCAACAACCTGATTAAAGATGGAGCGAAGCTCGTGCACACCTGGCAGGATGTGGTCGAGGAGCTTCCGCTGGAGGTGAAGGCCGCGATCCTGTCAGCCGAGCGTGGCGAACGCTTTATCGAGCACACGAAAGAGGAAGAGGTCGAGCTGTCACCACCGGAGAAAACAGTGCTCAAGATTCTAAGAGTCGATGAACCGTTACACATCGACCAACTGATGGCTAAGGCCGGGTTGCCGTCAGGCGATCTTATGTGCGCGCTGCTCAAGCTGGAAATGTTGGATCGGATAAGGCAGCTACCTGGGAAAAGCTTCGTCCGGCGGCTGTAGGTTAAGCGATGCCTCGAAGAAAACGGATTCTGAAGAATCGATTTGCAATACCCGTCCGTGATCGCTTGTATTCTCCCCCCTGTGGGCGTGTTATTATCGTCGACAAAGGATCACCGGTAATCGGAACGGAGGATCAGGAAATATGCCGGTTCAACCTCGGGAAAACTGTTTTACCGTCGACGAGTATCACCAATTGGTTGAGCGTGGATTCCTTTCCGAAGACTCGCCTGTTGAGCTGATTGAAGGCGAGGTCGTAAGAATGAGCCCGATTGGAAGCCGGCATGCTGGAGTAGTTAACCGATCAACGATGTATCTCAATCGCCTATTGGCTGATGTGGTTGTCGTTAGCGTTCAAAACCCGATCCGTCTGAGTGACGTCTCGGAACCACAGCCTGACATCTCGTTGCTTCGGCCTCGCGAGGATTTTTACTCCGATTCTCATCCGGGACCCGGCGATGTGTTAGTAGTCATCGAAGTAGCTGACGAGTCTTTGAGATTTGACCGCAAGGTGAAGCTTCCTCTTTATGCTCGTGCAGGCATTCCGCAGGTCTGGCTTATCGATCTGCAAAAGAATGTAGTCGAGATTCATTCTAAGCCAAGGAGCGGCAGGTATCAGATGAGCGTTAGCCTCAAGCGGGGCGATGGTCTGGTGATCCCGGAGCTGGCGGACTTTTCATTTAAGGTAGAGAACCTTTTGGGTTGATCTTGTAAGCAGTTGATAAAAAGCCACTTGTCCCCCTGCGCAGTGGCGACAGCACTCGTTAGAGCAGACTAGTGTGCAAATCTAGTTGCTTGACAGTTCAAAACTCTGGCCGTAAAGTCGGAAGTTTGGAGGTCGGGTCAGATAGTCATCCGATGCAATAGCTTCGGTGACTTGACCGTTTTCAGCTATGCCTAAAGCGCTTGTCGTCGTTGAATCGCCTTCAAAGGCTAAGACTATCAACAAATACCTCGGGACCGGGTATAAAGTGGTTGCCTCGGTTGGTCACATAAAAGATCTTCCAAAGAAGGGTATTGGCATCGATTTTGACAATAATTTTGAGCCTACCTACGAGGTGATTCCAGGCAAAGAGAAGGTTATTAAGGAACTAAAGGCAGCCGCCAAGACGGCCGAAACCATTTATGTGGCTACTGACCCTGATCGCGAAGGCGAGGCGATCGGTTGGCACATCAAGGAAGAGCTCGAGGGTCGCGGCAAGAACCGGAAGACCGTCCGGCGGGTGATGTTTAACGAGATCACCAAGTCGGCTATCCAGGATTCATTCAAAAATCCGCTGGATATTGATGAGAACCTCGTAAATGCACAGCAAGCCCGGCGGCTGCTCGACCGGATCGTCGGTTACCAGGTCAGCCCCTTGCTTTGGGACAAGGTCCGTCGCGGGCTGTCAGCCGGTAGGGTCCAGTCGGTCGCCTTGAGGCTTGTGGTCGAGCGAGAACGTGAAATCCAGGCTTTCATTAAGACCGAGTATTGGACTATTCTGGCGAACCTCTCGGCTCAGCTGCCACCTTCATTCGACTCCCGTTTGCTCCGAATCGATGACAAATCGATTAAGACGTCAGACTTCGGTGAGGATCTCAAAACCTCCGAGATTCACATCCGAGAAGTACAGCAGGCGAAAGAACTTCTGGACGACATACGCAAACAGCAGTTCATAGTCAGCTCAGTCACAACAAAGGAAAAGAAGCGCAATCCTGTTCCACCGTTTATCACGTCAAAGCTACAACAAGAAGCCTCTCGAAAGCTGCGTTTCCCGGTCAAGAAGGCGATGCAGCTTGCCCAACGACTCTACGAAGGAATCGAAATCGGAGAAGAAGGATTGGTCGGCTTGATTACGTATATGCGGACCGATTCAACCAGAGTAGCGGATTCCGCACTAGCGGAAGTTCGAGAATTGATAGGCACTCAGTTTGGCCCCGATTATCTACCGGAAAAAGCTGTTGTCTACCGCTCAAAGAAAGGCGCGCAAGACGCTCACGAAGCCATTCGGCCTACGTCTGCATTGCGCACTCCGGATTCGCTAGCTGGCTTCTTGAGCAAAGATGAGCTGGCACTCTACAAGTTAATATGGCAGCGCTTCGTAGCCTCGCAGATGATGCCGGCGTTGGTTGATCAAACAACCATCGACATAAACGCGGGTCAACGCTATCTCTTCCGCGCGACTGGTTCAGTCATCAAGTTCAACGGCTTTCTCGCGGTCTACGAAGAAGGTAAGGACGAAAAAGACGAGGAGGACGACGAGCAATCGAGGAAACTGCCGCCGGTGGGAGAGGGCGAGCGACTAACACTGAACGATCTGAAGGACGAACAGCATTTTACCGAGCCGCCTCCGCGATACACCGAGGCGACGCTGGTCAAGGCACTTGAAGAGAAGGGAATCGGACGACCATCGACTTACGCTGCCATAATGACCGTCATACAGGACCGCGATTACGCTCAACGTAAGGAAGGGCGCTTCTACCCGACAGAATTGGGCATGATCGTTAATGATTTATTGGTCGAGAGCTTTGACGATTTGTTCAATGTCACCTATACGGCTCATATGGAGGAGGAGCTGGACGAAATAGAAGACGGAAAGATGGGTTGGACCGACGCGCTGGCTGAGTTCTATGAGAAGTTCACGAAGGACCTGGAAGTTGCCAAGCTCCATATGCGCGATGTAAAGCGGCAGGAGATCGTCACCGATGAGAAATGCGAGAACTGCGGATCACCGATGGCCAAAAAGTTTGGTCGATACGGTGAGTTTCTCGCATGCACTAACTATCCTGAATGCAAAACCACTCGCGATATTCCCAAGGTACTCGATGAAGCCGGCGAAGAAGCTCACGCCGAGGCTGCAGAAGAAATTTGCGAGAACTGCGGGAAGCCGATGGCGATGAAGCGAGGTCGCTTCGGACAGTTCCTGGCGTGTACGGGCTATCCTGAGTGCAAGACCACACGCAAGATTCAAAAGGGAGGGAAGTTTGCAGCGCCCGATGTGATGTTGGAGGAGGAGTGTCCGAAATGTGGAAAGCAGCTTGTACTCAAGCAAGGCCGATTCGGACCTTTCACCGCTTGCTCGAATTATCCGAAATGCAAATATATTAAGCAGGAGACTACGGGAGTCGGCTGTCCGGAATGCGGAACAGGTGAATTGGTGGTAAAGAAGAGCAAGCGCGGTACATTTTACGGATGCTCCAACTATCCTAAGTGCAAGTTCACTTCGTGGGACAAACCTGTTGCACGAGATTGTCCGGAATGCGGCGCGCGCTACCTCGTCGAGAAGGTAAAGAAGGACGGCGCTCGAGAGCTACAATGCCGAGGTGAAGACTGCAAATACAAAGAACCGTTGCCAGAGGTAATCGTCGCCGACCCAGACGAAAGGCCGTCCCTCGTAGGGGTTTGATCAGCAACCAACTACCGGCGGTGTTTCCCGACCACACACAGAATAGAAATCTGCAGAGAAGCGCCTTTGGGGAGTTGCTCTGCAGGCAACTATTTTGGTAAACCACTCTATCCAGGGCAGGCATTCAATCCGGACTTTCCTCGAAAAGCAGCAGTTGCCCTATGGTGAAAAAGCGCGTCACTGTCGCATTTCTTTTTGCTCTGACAGCGTTGTCACTGTACTTCTGCTATCTATTGTTTCAGCCCTTTTTGAAGCCGCTCCTGTCAGCTGTTGTAATCGCAGTTGTCTTCTTTCCTTTACATGTTCAAATACAACGCAAGGTTAAGAATGCGTCGCTGGCCTCTTTTGTGTCGACGACAACCGTGCTTCTGCTGATTGTATTGCCCGCGGTGGCGGTGTTGCTTGCGATCAAAGCAGAAATCGCCGATTTGTACTCTCTGATAGATCGAAAAAGCGCAGAAAGCGGGGGGCTCAGCCCTTACGTAAGCCACCTGCTGGAAAGGCCAATCGCGTGGATCGGAAGGTATGTCGATCTCTCGCAGTACGACTTGCGGGGATCGCTACTCGAACGGTTGAGAGAACTAAGTGCCTTTATAGTCGCGGAGGGATGGCAGCTCGTTGGTGGATTGACTAACTTCATCGTGAATGCAGTGATCACATTGTTCACGTTGTTCTTTCTGTTCCGTGAAGGACGCTCAATGCGACGAAGGGCCGCCGCAATCCTTCCGCTGAGCACCGAACAGGTTGAGAAGCTCTTCAGTGGCGTCGAGAACACTATCATAGGAACCGTTTATGGAGGGCTGGTCGTTGCAGCGGTCCAAGGCGCTTTGGTTGGTCTTGCGCTGTGGATTTTGGGAATCCCGTCGCCCGTGCTTTGGGGCGTAGTCGCGTCATTCTTTGCACTGCTTCCGCTGGTTGGCACCGCGGCGGTTTGGCTTCCGGCCGCGCTATACCTGCTGGTGACAGGTAGTTGGATAAAAGCGATTGTACTGGCGGTTTGGGGAATGTTCGTTGTTGGGACTATCGATAACGTGCTTCGGCCATACTTGATCAGCGGCAGGGTACAAATGCATACCCTGCTGATTTTCTTCGCCGTGTTTGGCGGGGTCAACGTGTTTGGCTTTCTCGGCTTGTTCATTGGACCGGTAATATTAGCTGTAACGATAACCATACTCGGCCTGCTGAGAGACGAAGCAAAATCTTTTAGTGGGTACTGGCTTGCAGAACCTGGAAATCCGCCGAGTGCTGTGCAGGAAGAGACGTAGCGCAGACTGGACATTCTAAGCTATCCGGCGGGCGGCCCCTGCTTGATCCGCTTACTGAGCTTATCTACTGATACCATCGCGCTCTCCAACCACCACGTTGCGCCGGCCTCGGCAAATGGGCGAACGGTCGACGCTGCCTTCTTTCTGTTGCCGCCAGGCGTGGTTCCACCAACCACAATATCGAACGGAGTTGAAGAAGAACGATTAGCATCCACATACGCTTTTAGTTTACTTATCTCCGAGACAGTCATTCGCTCCATTGACCTGTACTTTTGAGGAATGATGCCGTCCCACTTGAGCGTGCGCTGCATAGATTTTTCTTTCGTCCAAACGCCCGGCACCCAAACCGGAATTCTAGGCGATTGGATAGGAGTCGGGAGCATAGTCATCTCCTGCACATTGTAATGTTCGCCGGTGAATCTGAAAGGCTTGCCGCTCCAAAGGCCGTCGAGAATTGCAAGACCTTCATCGAGCCGCTGTGCGCGTATTTTAAGATCCATAGCCTCGCCTACTTTGAAAAACCCACCATCGTCCTCCGCCGCGCCTAACCCTGCACCAAGAATCAACCTGCCGTTTGAAAGGCGATCGAGGGTAGTCGTCTCGCGTGCCAGCTTCCATGGACGGCGGCGAGGTACTGCAGTTATGATCGGGCCAAATCGAATGCGCTCCGTGCGCATTGCAATCGCCGCGAGAACGATCCATGGATCAAACCAGGGTATTGGCGGTGAGTTCTTTCCCATAACGATGTCAATACCATCTGCTATGAATACCCCATCCCATCCAGCGGCTTCCGCTTCCTGAGCAAGTTTGCTGGTGGTGCTCGGGTCACCGCCTTCGATCATGAATCCGTATTGCATACACCCTCCATTGCGGGATTCGCCGATTTGACTCCAGGCCGGCGTTTTGACTAAAACGGCAGTCCGATCAAAAGCCTGGCTTCCGGTAGTCTCTCAAAACTGCCACCTAAAGAACGTGCTGCCAGTACTTTAGGGTTGAGAAATACAAATCTGGAACCTATTCTGTCTTCGACCCCGAGTGTACGTATTTGTTGTGACATCTTGTGTCATATTGAATTTCAAAAATTCCTGTTGAGAATCGATGCTTCAACGAACCGAAATACCAATCGGAGCATCAAAAAACGCGTTGCTTTACACGCGAGCCGGGCTGCTGTACCCTTTAACCGAGGGTCCAGAAGCTTCCATCTTCAACCTTGCTCCCGGTGAGGATAAACATGCAGTCATTAAGATTAGGATCTCAAGGATTGGGTCTGTCACCGAACTGGCTTCAAGAGTTCTTCCGACGCTACACATTTTTATCGCTGGTGGCATTGTCGGTTATCGCCGGAATGATGTTTGGTGCGACCGTCGCCTACCAGGCAAGCATGACCGAACAGGCGCAGGAGGTCGCAGGGCTCGCGAATTACAGGCCTAATCTGGTCACGCGGGTGATTGCGGATGACGGCAAAACCGTGGTCGGAGAGTTCTCGCTCGAGAGAAGGATTCCGGTTACTTACGACCAGATTCCTGAAACCATGAAGAACGCGATCTTTGCAATCGAAGACGATCGGTTCTTCCAGCACATCGGCGTCGATCCAATCCGCATTCTTACCGCCGCCTTCAAAAATGTAGTCAAAAGCCGGAAAGCGGAAGGCGCGTCCACTTTGACGCAACAACTTGCCCGCTCGCTCTATCTAACACCCGAGAAAACTTACACTAGAAAGATAAAAGAAATTCTGTTCGCGCTGCAGATTGAGCGTTATTACACCAAAGAGCAGATCATGGAGATGTATTGCAACTACATCTTCCTTGGCGGCGGAGCATACGGTTTTGAAGCCGCCGCACAGTATTACTTCTCGAAATCCCTAAAGGACCTGACGCTCGAGGAATCCGCCTTATTGGCAGGATTACCAAAAGCGCCCAGTCTCTACTCGCCGACGCGTGATGAGAAAGCGGCGCTCGATCGTCGTAACGTTGTGCTCTACCGTATGCACGAAGAGGGTTATATTTCTGACGACGAGTACAACCGTGCACGCCAATCGAAGATCAATCTGAACATCACCCCTCCTCAGAATGCCAATAATTCTATTTTCGGTTATTTCGTGGAATCCGTTCGCCAGGAGTCTGAAGAGACCTTCGGTACGTGGCAGACCCAGACAGGCGGTATGAACATATATACGACTATCGATCCAGTGGCCCAGCGCGAAGCGGTTCGCGCCGTACGCAAGGGATTGCACGCTTATGAAGATCGACACGGCAAGCATTGGAGAGGAAAGCTCACAAATATCCTGGCTCAAAAGCCTCCCGCCGATCTTCTGCACTACTCGCACCCTGACTGGTTAGGAGACTATGAACCTGGCGAGTATATCTACGGTTTGGTGATGGCGACCTCCGGCCAAAATGCTGAGATTCGATTTGGGGACTATAAAGCTACCCTTACCGACGCTGCGACAAAATGGGCGGGCGCACCGCCTGCAAAAGTTTTGCGTAAGGGCGACCTCGCGGTGTTCAAGGTCAATAAAGCCGACAATGACAAAAAGATTCTTGACGTAACGCTCGATCAGTTGCCGTCCGTGGACGGCGCGCTTATATGTCTTGAATCTAAGACTGGTGACGTCAAGGCCATGGTTGGCGGTTATGATTTTGCGACGAGGAAGTTCAATAATGCCACTCAAGCCGAGCGTCAAACAGGATCGACTTTCAAACCTTTTATCTACGCTGCGGCGGTCGAGAACGGGTTTACCCCGGATACGATCGTTAGTGCAGAACCGTTTGTTGATCCAGTCACAGGTTGGATGCCATCAAATTACGATGGTGGTTCGGGAGGCGGAATGATGCCGCTCCGCAATGCATTACAGCAGTCTCTCAACGTGGTTGCAGTTCGATTGCTTTCCATAGTTGGGGTTGAGAAGGGAGCTGAAATCGTCAAGCGATTTGGGCTTCCGAATCCGATGAAGCGGGTGCTTCCTTCCGCGCTCGGTGCTACCGAAGAACCCTTGCTCGACATGGTCAGCGCATATTCGGCATTTTCAAATCAGGGTGTAAGAGTAAAGCCTCATCTCATCAAGCGTGTGACTGACTCGGATGGTGACGTAAAACAGGAGTGGACGCCGGAAACATTCAAAGTCATATCACCCTGGGTTGCCACGCAGATGCAAGTAATGATGAGAGGAGTCGTCACCGGAGGTACTGCGGGCTCGATGATGGCGAATAAAGAACTCGCGAAGAGGATGATTTGTGGCAAGACCGGTACGGTAAACGACTTCACCGATGCCTGGTTTATCGGTTATACCCCGACCTACACCGCCGGAGTCTGGATTGGCTACCCTGGACTCAAGAAGACCCTCGGCAATAAGGAAGCGGGCTCGGTTGCAGCGCTGCCGATGTGGATGCATTTTATGGAGAAGTTCCTGAAGGATCGGCCGAACGATCAGTTCCCGAAGAACGTGCCGGTTGATAAGGAAGTCCTCGCGCGCCGCGCCGAAGCCGAACGTTCGGTGAGAGAGGCCCAGGCTGGTGAAGCGGCACAGGCTAGCGATGAGTTAGGAAACAAGGCTAAGAGCGTCGGGCAGGACGAGGAGACTCCAAAGGACCCCAAGGCCACTCCCGCTCCTAAAACGACTCCTACTCCGAAGATGGTGGACCCTGAGCCTGGCACGCCGGCAAGACCACCGCGCGTCGAAAAGCCGCGTTCGGAAAGCGATCATGATTTGTTCAGGCCTCCGCCGGGCCTTAAGCGCGATGAACGCGACAAACCACCCACAACCAAAGAAGAGCCAAAGAAGCGGGGCAAGAACGGATAGACTCTCGTTTGGTGATTCCAACTTAGCGGCAGTTAGATTGCGAAGCAGACAAACGGAGTCATCCACTCGCCATTCTTCATGCTTTTAATTCTGGTCATAATCATTGTTGTTGCTTTAGTGTACGCATTCAGCAGCCAGCGAGGGCTGAATCTAAATGAGCGACTGTACCTTAAGCGACGAGGGTATGAACCTCCTATCGACATACCGGAAGGTCGGCCAATCCCCAAAGATGCGAGGCTGTTTAGCCTGATCGAATCGCTATCTGACATATCTCCGTACGCTCGCCAGAAAGCCGCTGAGGATCTCTCGAGGATGTGCGCCTCGGGTCAGGGCGATTCCCGAATGCTGAACCCATTGATAGACACTTTGGATGATAGGGATGCTTCGGTGCGCGGCGCCGTCGCAACCGCTTTAGGCAAGCTCGGTGATCCTGCCTCGATTGAGCCGCTGACGCGACGAATGGAAGTTGAAGATTCTATTATGGTGAGAGCTTCGCTGACGCAGGCGTTAGAAAAACTTGCAGGTTAGAATTATTCGCCAAAACATTTGCCCGAACATTCCTTAGCGCTACTCGCTATTCCGGTGCGGATGCTCGAAGGACCTGGTTGTCTGCTCCGTTACCGTCCCCAACGAATCGGGGGGCTGGGAAATTTCTCCGGGGGCGGTCTTTAATCCTTCCTTGCGAAAGTTATCTTCCGGCCGCTGTACAGGGCCTCGCTTATTCAGATTAATTAGGCTCAGCAGCCGCCAAATCAGTACACCTTCGACTAACACAAACGCAGCGAAGCTAAGTATGACGAACGCTTTCCCAAGCGTTGCGTCGATGGAGCCGTTCTTCATGAGGACCATGGCCCCCAGAGACATTCCCAGAAGAGTGATCGTGGTGCCTACAATAACCCATACTAAAGTGTCGGTGGTGGTCTCTATAGATCCCGGTTTTGCATGATCTAGTGACGCAGCCAACTGCGCTCCGCAACGATTACAGTAACTCAATGCCTGCGACAGTTCGACACCACAGTTCGGGCAATACCTCATCCTTGTCCTCCGGCGATGTAGCGTAGACTGTCCAGTCTGCGCAGGAATTCAGGTACTCAGGTTTCAGGCGACGGTGCGGAGATGAGCGTCCGACCAATTGCGCAGACTGGGCAGTCCACGCTACTTCGTATATTTCGGTTCATAAAGTTGAACAGAAAAACCGCCAGGTACTTTGAAGTACGTCAGCAGTCCATAACCGTGATCTTCCACCTCTTGTGTGAACCCGACCCCTCGTGATTGAAGCTCGCGCACCGTCTGTTTGATGTCATCAAAATAAAATGAAATATCGGGCGTTCCTGAGGCGACCTCGCCGTCTGTTGGATGAACGCCTATATCCGCTTCGGGTGGATCGAAGATCAACCAGCCGTCCCCAACACCAGTCCCCTTAAAGCCGAGTTTATCGCGCAGGAATTCGCGCAACTCTGCAGCTTGTGAAGCGTAGAACATCGCATGTAACCCGCGAATCATCGCTTTTATCCCTCCTGGTGCATGTTGTAAATACCGGAGAATTTGAGAATCGCTCGAGTGTCTTATACACGATACGTTATCAGCGAAAATACGATGCCATTCCATCCGTTGATATTGCACCCTTGCTTTCGAAATCCTTGTTTATTGGGGTAATCGCGAATTGCGGCCTCCCAGAACCGCTGAGCCGGTTTGTTTGTCGGTTCTACCTTCATCTCCCACTTACCAGGGTAAAGATCCCAAGTCCTACTCGCGACTTCTTTACCGACGCCTTGTCGTCGGTACCTTCGTGCAACAAAGAACTCCTTAATACACTTACCTCCCTGGTTTTCTTTGAGTATCGTTTCATCGCTCACCAGGACGAACCCAGCGAGCTTGTCGTCGATCCGAACAAGAAATGCTGATTTCGCCGGGTTGATGAAGTAATCGTCAACCATATAGGCCTTATACAGCCCGTCATCGTTGAGATCGAGATCCAAAAACTCAGTGAAGTCGTAAATATAGAATTGCAGTAAGTTGCCAAGAGTCTCTTTGTCAGACAACTCTGCCTTTTTCAGATTAACGTTGATCATCACCGGGCCGCGGATTGCTGTCCTATGTGCCGCTGTAGAAACGCCAATGTCTTTTGATTGAACTCGTCCACACTCTCATAGACCGTTCCGTGAGAACACTGCTCAAAAACCAATAACTCGGAATTTCCAATTTTACTTGTCATCCGCTCGGCAAATCTTGTTGACGTTAACAGATCATGCCGGCCAAACGTTATCTGCGTCGGAGCGCTGATCCGAGCCAGCTGTGCTTCAGCATCGTGCGTAATCACTGCGTTCGATTGTTCGAGGAAAGCTGTCTGTGACAGAGCGGGACGGCTACGCACAAAGTCAGCCAGGGATTGAATGTATTCTGGCTTCTCGGCGTACAAATCGGGTGTAAAGCACCACGGAAAGATGAACTTAATAACCAACTCTTGCACGCTCCCCACTGTCTTTGCCATTAACTGCCAGCCTTCGACTACGGTCTTCAGGAAGAGATCAGTTTTCGGCCAGGCGCTGTGCAGCGATAGCGACTTGACCTTTTCAGGATACTTGGCCGCAAGCCACATTCCGATTGCCGCTCCCAGGGACAAACCTGCGACGTGCACTCTGGAAACGCCCAAAGCTTGCGCGAATGCCGCAATGTCATCAGCGAGAAGCTCAGTGGAATAAGGACCCTCAGGTCTATCGCTCTCGCCAGTTCCGCGAAGGTCCACCGTGATACACGTAAAGTGCTTTGCGTACTCAGCAACCTGAAAGGCGTAACACGCATGATCGGCTGATAAGTACGGTATGAGGAGCAGAGGCTCTCCCGCTCCTTGTTGCTCATAGTTCAGTCTCACATTGTTCGCTTTGACTTTAGGCATAACTAATCCTCCGGTTCACTGAAAACTGCAGACGTTGGAGTCTCGTTCACTATAAGTTTAAAAATATCCGGTCGACTATAGTGACCGACAACATCGAAATCGAACTTTGCACGTCCGATTTCATTAAGGTCCAGTGTTGCCGTGAGGATGGTCTCTCGTTCGTAGTCGGGGCCAGCTAGTACCTTTCCGAGCGGGCCAACGATGGCGCTGCCACCGCGCATCAGAATCGAGTCGGGTGAGTCACCGAGAGAAACGCGGACAGTGGCGGGGAAGTCTCTTTTCCGAATGAACTGACAAGCGGTTAACACGAAACAGCGCCCTTCGAGCGCTATATGTTGCATTGAGGATAACCAGGTATCTCGATCATCAGCGGTTGGCGCGCAGTACAGCGCAACACTCTTTGAATACATTGCCATCCGCATCATTGGCATATAGTTCTCCCAGCAAATGACCGAACCGATGCGGCCGTAGGGGCTTTCAACAACCGTTAACGTCGAACCGTCACCAAAACCCCAGATCATCCGCTCCAAAGCGGTGGGCATCAGCTTGCGATGCTTCCCTAGCAGCTGACCGTCCGGAGAGAAAAATAATGCCGTGCAGTAACAAGTGCTGTATTCACGTTCGATCACACCGATGACCACATAGCTACCGGCCGACGCAGCAGCTTCCCCAAGACGTTGGGTTTGTGGTCCCGGGACTTCGATTGCCGCGTCTAAATACAACCGGAATTCTTCGCGGCCAGCGGCGTCCCGCGCTCCGACCACTAATCCATAGTTCAGCCCTTTTGGGTAGCCGGGAATGAAAGCCTCCGGGAAGACGATCACTTTGGCGCCGGCGCTCGCGGCCTCACGTATCAAGTGGACAGCTTTATCAACACAGGCCTCGGGATCGAACGGAATTGAGCCCGCTTGAACTACCGCAACGTTCACGGTGCTCTGTTTGTCTGTTGTCGTCATTACAATGTCCTATTCTTGCACAACTCAAGTTTACAATCAGTCAAACCAAACCTTCTTGATATCGTTCTGGCGCAAAACGAGTTGCGAGGATTCCCGTCGCCTCTTCCGGTATGACTTCCTGTATAAGTACACCTTCCTTACCATAAGGCAAATACGCCTGACATTCACCGGAGGGAGCTATGAGACACGTCGCCGATTCTTGAAAACGAAAGCCATAGTTCACGCTGGCGAAGTAGATTCCATTTTCGATGCTTCTACACATCATCGCTTTCTCGTAGTACGGACTGGTCGCTTCTCCCCACTTGGTCAAAGGAACACCCGCTCGATCGCTCCCAGTGAGGTGAGGGTGAAACACGATCTTAGCCCCGCGCACCGCGGCCCAACGAACAGTCTCGGGATAGCGGAAACCTTCGTGGCATATCGCGATTCCGAACTTACAGCCCTTAATCTCGAACACCTGTCGTGTATTCCCCGGCACATAGTATCGATCTTCCGTTGGGTCTAACTGGTTTTTTGTCTGATGTCCCAGGATCTGGCCGAGGTGGTCGATGACCACAGCAGCGATCTGCCGTCCGGACGTGGTCAGGAGTTCAGTTCCGAGAATTACTGCAATCTTACGCAATTGCGCCCATTCCCGCACAATCATCAGCACTTGCTCAAGCACGGCCTCATCAAAAGGAAGGACATCAAAATCTTGTCCACGTAATCCCGGGAGATAGGCCTCGGGGAAGCAGATGATATCTGCTGATTGTTGCGACGCTTCGGACATCAGAGCCTCGATCTTCTGCAATCCGTCATCCAGGGTTGCAGCAACCGAAGGGGATGCCAGGCTAACAATCATTTCATGACCTCCAAAAGCTTTGATGAGCTAATGTTGTTCGATACCTTTTGGAAACCGGTCTGCAACAAGATTAAGAACAACGTTGTGTTCCAGGAGCGCTTTCAGACCTGCAAACACTATCGTAAAACCCTGCATCGAATCCGTCGCCTGTTTTACCAGTTCGTCGCCGCTACCTGATAAACCTGAGTTGGTGATTCTGACGAATGTCGTGCCATCCGCCTGTGCAGCAAAAGTCCATTCAATACTATTCGGGGCTCCGTAGCCCGGCCACTCAATGACAATGCGCTTGTTTGGTTCGACGACTTTCACGGTAACCGGGATCGAGATCTCGTACATTTCCCAGTCCCATTGTACCTGCTTGCCTTCTTCGAGCTTACCGCTGCTCTTAGTGAACCAGAACTTTGTTGTGATCTCAGGATTAATAAAGGCCTCGAAAACCTCACCAACTGGTTTGCGAATGAGCATTCCAGTTCTTACAACGGGTATCTCGGTTAATTGTAGATTAGACACTCTGGCTCCTTTGTATGAAGATTCCTACAAGTTACTTCACTGAGAGATTGATGCAATTGTATAGCCATCGCTTTTTGGCAACGTTCGACAGGCGAGTAGATCTGCTCAGGGCAAGGATCCTTTATAGAAAGCTGCTTGCTTGTGCGGCCAACTAATCTCGCAGAAAATCCAGTATCGCCTTTGCTATGAATTCCGGCTGTTCAGGCAATAACGCGTGTCCCGCTTTTGGAACATCAATCACCTTTATCCGACTTCCGAACTCTTTCGCTAATAGCTCACTGTTTTCGCGAACTGCCACGACATCCTGGACGCCCTGAAGCACAAGCACCCTGGCTTTGCCTGCAGCCCACCAGTCTTTAACAGGTGTCGCCGCATTGGCCGCGCTTTGATACCGTGCTACATCCTTGTACCATCCTGTTTCCCAGACTGCAGGATCGTTTCCCTCGGCAAAGAACGCTGCTTTTATCGCGGCGAGTCGCTGTTCGCGAGGGAGTTGATCATTGAAACAGTTCTCGAGTGCTTGCCTGATTTCAGGGCGAATCGGTTGCAAGCCGCCAGCCGCGATAAGCACAACACGTTTAACCAATTCCGGGTGATCCGTTGCGACAACACGTGCGAGTCGGTTCCCAAATGCATGTCCAATTATCGTCACCGGCTCTTTGCTGACCGCCTTGATTATTGTTGAGATGTCATCTGCGAGTTCGTGGAGAGTCAGCTTTTGAGTCGGTCCGGTACTTTGTCCGATACCGCGAGGTTCAGGTAATACGACACTAAAGTTGCTTGCCGCTAGCCGTTCACTCAGTTGATCAAAGTCTGTCACAGACCTTCCGAGCGAGGGTAGTAAAACGACAGTCTCGCCTTTGCCACGGACGGTAACATAGAGGCGAGCTGGTCCATTTGTTATGATCTGGCCGTGAACGCCGGTTCGCATGAGTTCTCTGCCTTTGTCGAACGCGGGTGAAACATTCTTCGTTTGCGCGTCCGGTTCAAGGTTAGTTAGACCTATAGAAATGAGAGCGCTAACCAGAACAATCGCTTGTGCGTTCATATCCTAGTGCTCCGTAACGAATCCTGCCGACAGAGACGTACATCATCGGTCGTTGCATTTAGCCTGTTCTCCCGGACGGGGAGACAGCTTTGTCGCACTCACAATGTGTGCTGATGTCGGAAAGGTCACCGTGCCATCTTTCATTACATACGAACTGAGCGCTGTCTCAGCCTCCTGCAGAATACGTGCTATTTGTTCCTCTGTTAGCGTTATCCCCACCACTGGCAACCAGCCCCGTAGTTCAGCTTCAACCATAATTCCGATGCTGGGGAAGTGAGCTGTTCCCCGTTGTGTTTCAACAGCAAATGAATCAGCGCCTGCTTCGCTGAATAAGAGTGCTAAACCTTCGCGGTCTCCAAGCACGAACGGCGCGCGCAGCGCATTCGCAGCTTCTCGTCCAGCAAATTGTTCTAACAGGTCAACCACGTCGGCATAGGCTGGCATGGTTCCGAGCGAGTTCCACGCAGTCACTGCCAGGCGTCCTTGCGACTTCAGCACACGAAGCATCTCGCGCAAAGCCTGGGCTTTATCTATAAAGAACATCAATGCGAATTGACAGACGACTACATCAAATGACTCATCCGGAAAAGGCAGAGATTCCGCTATTCCCTGGTGCCACTCGACGCTGGGCGTAATTGAAGCGGCTACCGCCAGCATCCCAGGATTGGCGTCCAGTCCCACAACTGATCCTTCTCTACCTGCTTTCAAGACCGCCTCACGTGCTACTACGCCAGTTCCACAGGCCACATCCAAAACACGCTGACCCGGCTGAACACGCGCCGCGTCGATCGTTCTTGGCGCCCATTCGCGAAACAATGATGAAACAAATAGGTTCTCGTAAGCTTTTCCGGCGTCGATGTGAGCTTGAGATACAGATGCTCGCCAGCCCATAGAAGGTCGCCTTCCCAATGGTTCACAGGACCAAAATCAGAACGCCGCAGATCATCAGTGCGATCGTCCAAAGCAAATCAAGGTTAAACCAAGCGCGCCGCAACAATGACAAGCCAAGCTTTTCATAGACCACCAGTGCTATCACCAGGGCAACAGACAAATGCCCGGCACTGTGTACCGCTACTGCGGCGACTCTTTGAAGAGGCCCAGACAGTGCTGGCATCCCGTTTGATGAAAGCATGCCGTGTGAGTGTCCGGAGTGATCATGGGACCAACCCAGTAGAATTGGAACAAGCATCAGCCCTGCGCCGTGTGCCGAAGTCATTACGAATGACCAGAGAGTGAGGTCGCGGAAGCCTACGCGCATCCCAACCCACCTGGGATGCCGGGAGCGTAGCAGCCGAAACGAACCATAGCCAAATAAAATCGCCGCGCTGGCGTACCGCAAGGTGTTCTCAGGCAAATTGGCTTGGGCCAACCAGACTAAAGCGACGACGACGGCAACCGATAGCGAGTGTCCAAGCGCTATCGGAGGAATTGCGCTCAGCACCGCACCCCGGCTCTTTTCCTGTAAGCCCAACGCCACGGCGAACAGCCAGCCCATCGCCGGATTGATCCCGTGATACGCCCCCAAACCAAAAAGAGCTACCCACGGCCACAATTCGCTCATGGATAGCAATAGGAATCCGATGAACAGTCTCCGCCATCAAGCCGGATCTGGTGTGAGCGGTATCCATCAAACTCCACAAAGAAATCCCGATCGATACTCAGGCCGCCAGCCGGGTCGGCATCCAACTTGACCATCCAGCTGCGCACTCCATCCGGATAGAATTGTTCGTCCCAGGCGTGGTAGAGGGAGTTCGTGAAGTAAATGCGACGTCCATCACGACTGACTTCAACCATCTGCGGCGCTCCATTCAACCGATCCTCAGGTTTCCTGGGGTGTGGCGTACGACGCACGATGCCTCCTAAATGCACCGAGCCCGTGAGCTTCGGATTGAACGGGTCAGACACGTCGTACTGTTGCATCTCGCCAGTACCCCAACAAGATACGTAAAGAAATCGATCGTCGAGCGAAAGATTAATATCGGATACCAACGGTGGTACCGCTTTGAATCCTTGTAGCAGTGGTGGCAGTTGCTCAGGTTCTGCGGGTTCTGCCGGAATCTCGATTACCTTCTTGACCGCCCAGCTTCCGTTCTCACGATGCCACAGCCAGATTGAGCTTGATAGATCCTTGAGAGAGACGACAACTCCCACAAAACCATATGCTTTCGTGGGATCGTGCGCTGCTCGCAGCTCGAGAACCAGCTGTTGCTCCGCTCCGAGATCGATTTCCTGTTGATGTTTGCGGCGGCGCAAATCCCAAAAATGCAAACGATGTCCGTACTTGCCGGTCAACAGGAGTTCCGGGTTCAGCCCGTTCTCGATCATGTTTGGCGTTCCCCATTCGCTCGTTATCATCGTATCGTGGCCCAGATGCCACCAGAAGTCGTATGCAAGGTACTGTGGTCCTCGATCCATTTCCCATTGGCCGAGCACGTCGAACGAGAAGTGATCGAGGAGAAAGACACCACCCGGACCTTCTCCGTCTGTAGTCCCAAGAGCGCTGATGTATATGCCTTCGGGACCGCAATGAATCGTGTGAAATCGTGAGTAGTTAACCCGTGAGAAGACCTCTTCGGGTTCGATTACCCTCACAATTTGTGGTCTTAGCGGGTCGGGTTTAGTGTCGATAATGTGAATACGCGATGATCTTAGCCCTGGTACTACCAGGTAGCGTCGTTCTACGTGAGGATGAGGCGCATAGGGACAAAGCGCAGAACTGCAGGCGTTCCATCCAAAGTGGTGTAACTCGTCTCCTGCTTTAGGCATGTCGACTTTGCCCACCAGTTGCCCGTAAGTCGGGGAATCAGGCGCTACATCCACTACGGTCATCGCGTCGGTACGGCCGTCTTTTTTCGGATTGAACACGGCGACATACGCGAGTTTTTCTGGTGGTGCTTGCATTGCCAGACGAGGGGACGGATAGAAGGTAGGGTCCGGTTTCCACTGAGCCATATGACATCTCCCTTCGAAAGAAGTGCTCCGACATGCGTTGCATCTTAAGCCTGCGTTCGATTGGGATCAAGCGATGCTGATAGGGATGTTGGGCCGCCAGAAATCCTTTGCTCCTGAGAACGCCAATAAAAAGTCCCTCAAAGATCCTGGCTCAAGGAGCAGAGTTTGGTGAAAGGAGTCAAAAGAGTTTGCAGCTTCATTCATCCATTGGATGGAACCATTTCTCCGGACTGCTGGACAGCTTGCCGCCAAAATATTGCCGGTCCACGTCTCTGGAATTCCACGATCGCCACTTCTGTGGAGTAAAACAGATCGTTATGTCGTCTACGGCTGCGAACAGTGGTCCGATCTGGTTGTCTTCCAATGCTTCCTTTGTAAGATACCGCTGAAAAATCTTTGCGTTTATCTGCTGCGACGCCTCGCCGGTAATGATTTCGACTTGTCCTGACGCGGATACCCACAACTCGGTGCCCGGCCGGCGAATGTCGACCATTATTGTTGCGTCGTTTCGAGCACTCAGGTTGCGTGCCTTTCGCGATGTTGACAGCGATCCAACATAAAACTTTCCGCTGTCAAACAGGTACCAAACCGGCGTGAGGAGAATCGTTCCATCGTCGTTGTGAGTGGCCAGTGTAGCGTAATGCCGGCCTTCTAATATCTCTCGGAGTGCATCACTCAAGTTCGACATCTCTTCCTCCGGTGTTGTGATTAGAATTCACTTACAGGTACTTCTATTATAAAAGAGTAACTAAGCCGGAAAAAGCGCGCAGATCGAAACGACGCCGAGAGACTTGGAATCGAAAGGCAAAATCCACTCGTGCGATTACTTCGATTGGAGACGCACACCTGAAACGTCGAAACTTCCTCGAGTATAGAATGTGCTCCCTTCTCGCTTGGCTGTCATTTCATCACAGCTGCTTTCCATGTTGCCCACCTCATTGAGCGCTGAGCACAGATCAGGGAGGGCGGCTAGTGCTGTTCGCTCGCTCTCAAAAGGTCCCACGTATACCCTGGTGTCGTAGTTTAGAGGCTTTGCGAACCGTTGGATTGACATAACCAATCCAAATTCTTCATTCGCTTTTTCCAGACCCGATGCATGGCCGCCGAAAGAAGAGATGCCGCTTGCTCCGAGCACGCGCATCATCCTGGCTTGCCATCCAGCATTCAAGGTACACGGACGGCACCGCTCGCAACGCGGGCAAGGCATAACCTCGAAATAGAAGCCTGGCGGCGGCTCAGTAGCTGTTCTGCTAGTTACCGCCGAGCGGCCCGGTTGTTTCTGAGTCGAAGGCGCCGCGTGAGGGAAGAGCAGCAGAAACGCGAAAGCCGGAATCAAAAGTCGGGTCGAATGGAATTGTTGATGGTGACGTTGTTTTTTCATAGCAACATCCTTTGTCACTGTTCCTTGCGTCCTTGCCGAATCTGGCGTATATGCGAGAAGAGAACCTCAAACCAAACTAAGCGGGAATTGTGTCTGACGCAACTATGTTTTGCCCAAGATGCGGAAAATCCGAACAGCTTCCGGAGACTTACTGCCGCCGGTGCGGCCTCTTTCTGCCCAACCTATCGAAACCTGCGAAACGCGAGAGCCCTCCAGAAGAACATTTGAGAGCAAACAAGGTCCTTAATGCATTGACCATCGTCGTTAGCTTTACACTGGCTATTTTGCTCTATTCAATTCTTGCATTCAGACCCAATACGCATCCGTTGATTTATGTTACTGCCGGGCTGTTAATAGCGATGGGTAGTTGGCATATACAAACCTTCATCAGAACTCTGAAGCTCACGAAACAGTGGAAACGCAGATCTCGTTTTTCCGAACCCGGAGGAGCTCTACCCGGCTCTCCGGCTGCGGTTGAATCCATATCAACCGCAAAGCTCCTCGATCAGGTGGACGTGGTTAATACGCATCCACCAAGTGTGACGGAGAACACTACGAAGCATCTAACCAAGCATAAATCGTAGGCCGCTACGAAAATATTTATGCTTGCAACGTCTTCTTCCCGGTCGCGCACAACCAGCTCTTCTTACGCTCTTCGAACACTTGGACACCTATGTAACCCGCCGTTGTAAATAATTCCTTGTGCTCGTCGATACTCATACGCGTTGACCTCAAAAGGCTCATCACTGGCGCGTGCAGAATTTCATTCCTGCTACCCTTATAACTTTCTACTATGACCGCCAGCGTTCCTCCGGGTTTGAGAACGCGTAGAATCTCGCGCATATCTTTGACCAGATCAGGCCAGTAGTATTGGGTCTCTACCGCGGTAACAAGATCAAAGGTGTTGTCATTAAAAGGTAATTGAGATACCGACGCCTCTTGTATTTCTACGCGGCCTGCATCGATCAGACGCGCATTCTTAGCCCTCGATGCAGCTACACTTCCTTTAGCGTAATCAACGCCACAGATAAGACCTTCAGTCGCGGCTGCGGCTAGCTTCTGAATGGTTCTACCGCCGCCGCAACCCACATCGAGCACAGTAAAATCCTTCTCGATTGAAACATGCGTCAGCCCCCAGTCGGTCAGGTCGGAATGAGAGAAGTTCATAGACCATAGAAAGAACCTGCCAACCAACCTCGATGGCTTTCGAGCTTGATACAACAGGTAGGGCATAACCGCCAATAACACCAGGTAGGTTAAAATATGTCTGATTATCCGATCTCCTTAATGTCGAGATGTTTGATCGTCAATTTCAATATTGCAACCGGGGACGAGGCGCAAGGACATCGGAGCAAGTGAAGAATTTGTATGTGTGCCGTCAGCTCTCGTTAGGTCCGTACAGGTTGTCAATCGCTCTACGATACGTCGCCGCCAACTCCTCGTTGGACCCCACGGAGATCCCAAGCTCGCGCAGTAGCCCGTCGTCCAGTTCATAGATCAAACCATCAACCGCGAGCTCCTGCCCCTTCGCCCATGCTTTCTGAACTGCTTCGTTCTCGCAGACATGCAACACCTGCTCGATCACGTTCAGCTCGCAAACACGGCGCACGCGTTCAGATTCCTGGTCGATCTTGTCGAGCAGTGTGGCATGTTTCTGTATCACTCGCTGGACGTGGCCTAACCAATTGCTGATCAGTCCTAATTCTTTTCGGGCTACAGCAGCTTTCACACCTCCGCACCCGTAATGACCGCAGATGATTATCTGCTCCACTTTGAGCTCTTCTACTGCGTATTGGATTACGGATAAGCAGTTGAAATCGGTATGTCCTACGACGTTGGCGATGTTCCTGTGCACAAACATCTCACCAGGCGCAAGAGCAACGAGCTGTGTGGGGGGAACACGGCTGTCTGAGCAGCCGATCCAGAGAAATTCGGGCGACTGGTGTTCTGCAAGCCGGTTAAAGAATTCTGGATCAGTTTTCTTTATATTCGCGGCCCAGGCTTTGTTACGATCCAGCAGATTAGTGAGGCTATTCATGAAAACAGTTTGCCAGAACTTTAATCCACCGCCTAACACAAAAGAGCGTACAATTCAGCGGTGGTGGTCGATCACGTTTAGGTTGAACAGGCATCCATTTTCAGGTGCAACTTCGCGACGCCAAACCAACCGTTAACCTGTTAATTACTTTGTTGGCCTTTTCTCCTTCGCTCTCTTTTGAAAGGTTACCTCCGGATATTTGTTAGATGGCGCGGATAGTAGATCGCTGTCACGACCTCGCAGATACTTGTCAAAGAAAGCCAGGGTATACGCGACTATAATCTCGTGACCACGACGAGGGTCTAGTTCATCGCGGCCTGCCGGAAAGAACAGCAAAAAGTCCGAGAAGTGTCCGTGTTGTGTTTTGGCGATAGTGATTTCGTAACGGTCGTTGGTCGAACGGTCAAGGAACGAGCGATCGCGCTCTCGCGTCATCGCTATGAGCTCTTTCATAACCTCGGCGTCAGAAGGCTTAGGCGGTTTGTCCTCGTTGCCATGATGCATCAACATCACCGGTCGGTCCGTTCCTTTGTCCGATATGTCGCCGAATAGCTGGCCGTCCTGATCCACGACCGCTTTGATTCGGCGATCATCCTTACTCATCTGAACAGCCGTCGCTCCACCAAACGACCAGCCCAACATCCCTATTCGCGAGAGATCAAGGCGTTTGTAATACAACTGTCCGCGTGTCCGATCAAGCTCCTCAATTTTGTTTAGAATATACGTTACATCCGCCGTCCACGTTGGGAATACATCCTTCTCAAGCCAATCCCAATTCTTTAACGCATCATCCCGGAGAGTGCCGACCGGTTTAGGCATGAGAAATGTATCAGCCTGAAACCGGTAACCGTCGGGGTAGAGCACCGTATCACTAAAGCCGGCATGATCAGCACTTATAACCACGTACCCAGCGCTTGCGAGTTGCTCCGTCACGAAAGTTCCAATGAAACGCGCGGTCCCGCCACCCGGCTGATAGACAAGCACCGGAAAACGGTTTGTGCCTTTTGCCAAGGGAGCGTCGCTGACTGCGTTTGTTTTAAAGCCTTCACCTCGCCTATACACGCTCTTTTCCGGGAACTCATTGACATCACGGATGTATGGAGAGGGATCTGCTGCAGGTGTTCGTTCAGCTGGATACCAAACGCGCACGAGCAAATGGCGTCGATCGGCAGGGTCTTTTGTGAAGGTTTCCGGGCGGTTCTGATCAATCCATAAATACTCGTGAGTTCCGACTGCAAAGGGTCCCTTGAGCGGAACGAAGGGTGCTGTCACAGTCGGTTTACCACTCTGCGCGAAGGCAAGGTGAACGCTAAAGAGCATCACAATCGCAAGGAGATTTGTGACTCCAAACCGCCGCACTTTCAAGGTCAGTTGTTTAACAGGCATTCGACCCCCTTAAGAAGCAAGTCCCAAGATCATAGCACTCACGTATAAACAGTATTTGTTTTCTGAAGAATCGAGGCGCCGTTTAAAAAGGTGGTTTTTCTTTACAACTTATTCTCGCCGGCCATGTAGTACTTAAACGCCATCTTGGCGAGCTTCCACACCTTGTCCCACTCAATATTGCCTTTCTCGCCGCGAATGACCTGGTTCACAATCAAGCTCCGAAGGTAGCGCCCTTCTCGAATAAACATAAATCGTTTTGCATAAGGTCGCGCAATTTCGAAAAATCGGAAGTCAGGGTCTACCTGCGTTCCGATACCCTCCAGGGTCATCACCGCGCGGACAATGTAAGTAAAGCTCGCAGGAATCTTGAAAGGGAACTCATAGATCACGTGGGCCATGTCGAACATCAATTCCTTGAAGTTCACATCGCCCAGGCGTATGCCGAGGTAACGATCGAACAGCCCTTCAATTATGGGTTTGAATCGGGTTTCATCTTCGGGAGAGAGCTCAATAAAGCCGAGCCGGACCATATCGTCCACCAGGCCGTGAACATCTCGCTCGACCACGTGGAAAAACGCGTTAATCAGATTTGATTGCAGCTTCATATCAAGTCGCCCGACCATTCCGAAGTCGAAGAATGCCAGGCGGCCGTCTGCCATTACCCTAAGATTTCCAGGGTGCGGATCAGCATGAAAGAAGCCATCTTCCAGTAGTTGTTTCAGATAGGTGCGTGCAAGGAGCTTAACGACTTCGTGAGGATCTTGTCCGGCTGCCGTGAGTTGGGCTGTGTCCGTGACCTTGTAGCCGTCTATGAATTCCATCACGATCAGTTTCCCAGTCGAGAAGACCGGATAGATCTGTGGCACATAGACCTCTTTCCATTTTGAGAAGTTCTTTCGGAAAGCCTCCGCGTTGTTAGTCTCCTGCTCGTAATCCATCTCCTCATTGATGGTGGTATGAAAGGCGTCAAGCGTGCCCTGCCAATCTACTCCCCTTACGAGATTTGGATATTTTTCGAGTCGGCGAGCTATTCTGCGCAATACATCTATGTCAAACCCGATCTGATCGTGAATTCCGGGCCGTTGGACTTTTACCGCGACTACTTGCCCGGTCTTAAGCCTCGCTCGATGAACCTGTCCGAGGCTCGCGGCTGCAATCGGCTTGTCTTCAAAGTCTTCAAAGATATCTTCTATTTTCGCTCGCAGCTCGTGCTCGATGATTGCCCTCGACTGCTCAGTAGGAAAAGGTGGAACTTCGTCCTGGAGCTTCCCGAGCTCCTGGATATATTCAACTGGCAACAGGTCGGCCCGAGTCGCAAGCGATTGGCCAGTTTTTATGAATGTGGGCCCCAGTTTCAAAAGCTTTTCTCGAAGCAGAACACCCTCCTGACGTCGAAGATCTGGCTCAGGTAGTCGCTTCTTTCGCCAACCCCGGGTGTTTATGAACAAGCGGAACATGAATAGAAGGAATGCCGTGATTACTCGAGCCATTCGCAGGTAGCCGCGCAGGCCGATTTTGGGCAGCGGTTCTACGGTCGATGTACCGGTGGCTCGAACCTTCTTTGAGGTGTCAGTTGTGAGGAAGGCGGTCTGGTCGCTTGGAACAAGCGATTTTCCGTCTGACGGTTGTAAATCAGTTCGTTTGGGGTCCAACATCTGTAAAAATGGTACGAACTCCTTCCGGTCTACGTTGCCAGTTAGATTTTAACACAAGGGGTTAAATGATCCCCTCGTGGGGAATGTACTCGCATTCTCCGCGTTTGATGCGCAAAACTCTAACTCAAAGCTGATTATTCGCGTTGTCAAAACTCTAGGCAAGAATCCGATCTTTTGCTTAAATGGGCCTCAGCCGCGCTTGTTTTGAGCGATCTGCCCCTCCAAAAAAGGAAGCTCGGTTGTGTTCCTCTTTTCACTCCGTGAACAGCGGCAGCTCTGCACTTCCTGATGTGTAGATAGCACCCCACGCGCTCTCGAGGAGAGTGTCATGTCCTTCAACAAGTCCGAGGCCTTAGACGCCGCGAAGCAGTATGTGCTTCAGCGAAACCTGCCGGCAGCGCTCCAGATCTACCAAAAGGTGGTTCAAGTTGATCCCGCTGATCTTTCAGCAATGAACACGCTCGGCGATCTTTATGCAAGCACAGGTAACATCCAGCAGGCGATCGATCACTTTTCGCGGTTGGCGACCATCTATATCGACGGGGGCTCGCCCCGCAAAGCGATCGCAGCGCTAAAAAAAATAATCGCCGTTGATCCAGCAAACATTGAGACCGCGATTAAGCTAGCCGATCTTTATGCCGAGGCAGGTCTCCCAAGCGAAGCTCGGCAACACTATCTTCAGATCGCTGAGGCGCTCATGCGCAAGGGTCAGAGACTCGACGCACTGAATGTCTATACGAAAGTTGTTGAACTCGATCCGATGAATACACCGACACGGATCAGACTAGCCGAGCTGTGTCTACGCGAAGGAATGAACGATCAGGCTTACGACGCATTCATGATCGCTGCCGACCAGCTGGCGCAAAAGGGCGAGCATCGTCGCGCGCTAAATGCATACAATGAGGCACTCTCCATCAAACCAGAAAACGCCGAGGCATTAACCGGTCAACGCAAATTGATGGGTATGCTTGGCATTAGTGATCGAGGGCAATCAGAAACGTCTGGAAACGGCGAACCCGCAGGTGAAAAGCCATCGCGGGCACAAACTGCTCCCCTCGGCAGCCAGACCCCCTCAAACGACAAGCCAAAGAACAACGAAGGCTCATTTGTGGTTCAGGAGATTTCGAAGGCTGAAATACTCGTTGCTTATGGTCAGGTAACTCAGGCCCTCCGTATGCTCAAGGATGTATTGCGAGAAAACCCGGACAGTATCGATGTACACGTTAAGCTCAAGGACATCTATCTTAGAACAGGAATGATGGCGGAAGCGGCTACGGAGTGCCGCGAGCTAGAGCGCATACACCAATCGAGAGGCGAATCTGATCGCGCGCGTGATTACGCAGTCAGAGCGAGCCGGCTTACCAATCTGCTCGACCAACCGTCTGGTGATTTAGACGGACTCGAGTCAAACAAGACTCCATCGCCGCAAATTAATGCGCAGCCGCCCGTCGTTGCATCTCAAAACCCGGCGTCGATAGAAACTCAAGTTAGCGTGCCGCCGCTCGTGGCACAACAGGTTGAATCAAATCCGGTCATTGAACCACAAAAGATCCCGGCAGAGCCTCAAGTTAAAGCGACGCCGGTTGTCGCAACCAAAAAAACGCCACCCGCAGGACCTCAAGTCAATGCGCCTTCACCTGCAGTCTCCTCCCAAAAGCCGTCGCCAGCAGTACCTGAAGCTAATGTGCCGCGACCAGTCGTCGCATCCGAAAAGCCGTTGCCAGCGGTGGGTCAAATCAAAGCGCAGCCGTTTGTTGCACCACAAAATCCGTCGCCCGGCAGCGCCCATGTAAAGACGTCTCCGCCCGCTGTTGCACCCCAAGAACCAGAGCCGCGACACGCCAATCTAAAAGTAGCCCAGGATCGGAAACCGATACCGGTCACCACCAGATTGGCTCCACCCGTCGCCCAGCCGCCTAAAGTTCAGATCTCTGTTGCGGATGAAAATCATCCTGCCGTCGTCGTTGCAGAGACTCGCCCAGAGTTGCGCGTTGACGCGCCTTCTGTACCGGTGGAGAAGCCCGCTGCAATCGTACCGGCAGAGACCGACGACCAATCGTTACGGGAAGCTTCTTCAGCAGTGGTATCTAATTCCGCGGTCGGGGTTGAGTTCGCTCCAGTACTTGTGATTTCGTGGCTCGCTAAGAATAGGAAAGCAGTAATCGCCGCTGGTGCCTTGGTTCTGTTGTCGATGAGTGCAGTGATCGGCGGATTCGTTTACTTCAACTCCCCTGATC
>Ga0126384_10000221_pt1 | contig 29309 bp, 26 predicted proteins | sample PanSoiMetPlot_36_FD_92543 | JGI IMG/M metagenome (GOLD analysis project Ga0126384, IMG submission 92543) | Tropical forest soil microbial communities from Panama - MetaG Plot_36 | ecosystem: Environmental > Terrestrial > Soil > Tropical forest > Bulk soil | place: Panama | collected 2016-02-17 | reverse complement strand
GGGCTGCGCCCATGGCGGTCAAAAGCGGCAGCACCGCCAGCACCACGGCCCCGTGCGCGGCCGGGGCCTGTTGCATGGCCACCGCCATCAACAGCGGAAAGCCGATGATGGCACAGGCCGCAAACGCGGCAAGCCGCGGCCAGTCGCGGCGCGAGGGCGGCGGCGGGCGCGTCCAGATCAAGCTCAGCGCGGCCAGGGCCGCCGCCAGCAACGCCCGGCCAAAGGTGACGAACAAGGGATCGAAGTCGGCAACGGCAAGGCGCGTTGCCGGCAGCGTCAGACCAAAGATGACGACGCCGGTGAGCCCCAGGTACAGCGCTTGGCGCTGGCGACGCGGCGCCGAGCCGTGCCACCGGGGCTGGCCCAGGCGCGGCATCAGGCGCGATTGCCGGCCAGCACTTTGCGCGCGATGACGACGCGCATGATTTCGTTGGTGCCCTCCAGAATTTGATGCACGCGGAGGTCGCGCACCAGCTTTTCGAGCCCGAAGTCCTTGAGATAGCCGTAGCCGCCGTGGATCTGCAGCGCCTCGTTGCAGATGCGGAACCCGAGGTCGGTGGCAAAGCGCTTGCCCATGGCCGAGTACATGGAGGCTTGCGGGTCGGCGCGGTCGAGCGCATCGGCCGCGCGATAGATCATCAGCCGCGCCGCCTCCAACTCGGTCGCCATGTCGGCGATCTTGAACTGCAATGCCTGGAAGTCGGCCAGCTGTCGACCGAACGCTGCGCGCTCGAACAGATACTGACGCGCCTTGTCCAATGCGTTCGCGGCCGCACCCAGCGAGCAGGCGCCGATGTTGACGCGGCCGCCGTCGAGCCCGCTCATGGCGAAGCGGAAGCCGCGTCCGGGCTCGCCGATCAGGTGATCGGCCGGCACCTTGCAGTTATCGAACATCAGCTGCCGGGTCGGCTGGGCGTTCCAGCCCATCTTCTTCTCGTTGGCTCCGAACGAGAGGCCAGGGGTGTCGGCCATCACCGCAAATGCCGAGATGCCGTTGGCACCCTCCTCGCCGGTGCGGGCGAATACGAAGTAAAAATCACTGACGCCGGCACCGGAGATGAACTGTTTGCTGCCATTGAGGAGGTAGTGATCCCCGACGCGCGTGGCGGAGGTCTTCAGCGCTGCGGCATCCGAACCGCAGCCGGGCTCGGTCAGGCAGTAGCTTGACAGCCATTGCATCGACGCCAGCTTGGGCATCCAGGCCGCGACCTGGGCGTCGCTGCCGTAGCTGGCGAGCATCCAGGCCACCATGTTGTGGATCGAGATGTAGCCGGCGATGGCCGGGCAGCCGTAGGCCAGCGCCTCCATCACGAGCGCGCCGTCGAGACGCGTCAGGCCCGACCCTCCCTTGTCGTTGGGCACGTAGAGAGCGGCCATGCCGAGCGGCGCGACCTCACGGATCACGGCCACGGGAAAGTGGCAGGTCTCGTCCCATTCCGCGGCATGGGGGGCAATGCGTTCCTTGGCAAAGGCAAGCGCCGTGTCCTGGATGGCGGCCTGTTCTTCATTGAGGACGAAGTGCATGGGGGGTCTCGGGTCCGTCGCAGCGGGGGCTCATGGTGCACTCTCTAGCGCTTGCCGAGGGAAAGCGTAACCGGGGTTGGCGACGCTCGGGGGACGCGGGCCGCCTCTCGCTCAGGAAACTGCATGGCCGAGCGCCGGTCTAGCGGCGATGCGGTTGATCGGCGCTGCTGGCGGGGGTGCCCGGCTCGAGGCCCCCGCTGACCGGCGTCGGCAGGGCGCTTTTGACCTCAGCGCAGCGGCGTGATGCGCTCGCCAGGCAGCAATGCGTAGGGATCCTTCCAGCCAGGCAAAGCGCGCATGCGCTCACTCCAGGCATAAAGACTGGGATGGGTCTTGGCCCAATCGTAGCCGTGCTCTTCCAGCGGATAGAAAACGTAGCCCGCAAGCGAGAAGTCGACGATGGTCGGTTCTGCCCCGAGCATGAACTGTTGGCGCGCGAGGTGGCCCTCGACGATGCCGGCGGCGGCCTCGAACCGCGCCTTGAGGAACGCCAAGACGCTGGCATCGGGTGCGCTTGGCGCGAAGGCTTTGAGAAAGCGATAGGTGGCGAAATAGCTCGTGAATTTGTGATTGTCGAACAGCAGCCAGCGCAGCGCCTGATAGCGCGCGTCAGCGTCGTGCGCTGCGAACCTACCCGTCACTTCGGCCAGATGCGTTAAAATGGCGCCCGATTGCGTGAGCCTGGCGCCCGCCGTCTCCAGCACCGGAGCCTCACCCATGTCGTTGACGGTTTGACGCCAGTTGGGATCGCGGGTGGCGCCATGCATGAAGTCGACGAACACCGGCTCCCAATCGAGCTGGGCACAGGCGAGATAGAGGGCGACCTTATAGGAGTTGCCGGACTGGCAGAAACAATGGAGCCTGTACTGGGCCATGGACACCCCCGCCGATCGGTTTGAGCGCCTTCCTAGCACGCCGGGGCGGTCGGTTTGAAGCTGAGACGCAAGGCGGCGATGACCGACAGCATGCGGCTGTTCCTGACCGGACTGGGTTGCCTTGCCGTGGGGGCCGGCGCGGTCGGCGCCTGGCGGGCCCAGCTGCCGAGCCCTAGCGCGCCGGCCTGCCGCAGTGGCGCTGCCCCATTGGCGCGCGTCGACCTCCTGTTCGGCACCTCCGGCAAGGATGGCAGCACGGTTGCCGAGGCGGATTGGCAGGCCTTTCTCGATACCGAAGTGACGCCCCGCTTTCCCGACGGCTTGACGGTCCTGTCGGGCACTGGTCAGTGGCTGAGCGGCGATCGCGTGCGCAAGGAGGGCTCGCGCGTGCTCATCATCTTTTATCAGCCCGCCGCCGACAGCGACGATAAGATCGACGCCATCCGCAGCCGCTACAAGACACGCTTCCAACAGGAGAGCGTGATGCGGGTCGATGGCCTTTCCTGCGTTGCCTTCTGACCCGTGGCGGGGAGCGGCGCGAGAGCCCTCGACAAGGCGACGGCCAATGGCCTATCGATCGGGCTCGCGGTCGCCTTCGAGGGCCCAATTCCCGTGCGCTTCATCGCGCTGTCGCCTCTGCCCCAGATCCCAGCCGGTGCCGCTGTTGCGCCGGGCTCGCAAGCGCGCACCTTTTGCTTTGACCGCGGCGGTCTCGCCGGCCGCCGCACCCGCAACGGCGTCCCCGATGTTGCCGCGCACGACAGCGCAAGGGGGCGTGGGCTTCGGTGATCAATCCCTATCTCTTCGTCTATGGCACCTTGCTGTCGGCGGCCGGCCACCCGATGGGCGCCAAGCTCGCTGGCGCGGCGCGGCTGATCGGACCGGCATCGATCCAGGGCCGGCTCTACCGGATCGCTTGGTATCCCGGCGTGGTCGACAGCCCCGACCCCGGCCAGCGCGTGTGGGGTGAACTCTACCTCCTCGCCGATCCCCGCGCCGCCTTGGCCTGGCTCGATCACTACGAGGGCGTCGAACCCGGGCGCGAGCCCGCCGAATACCTGCGCGTCGAACGGCCGGTCAAGCCGGCGACGGGCCCTGAGGTGACGGCCTGGGTCTACCTCTACTTGAGGGATGCGGCCGACCTGACGCCGATTGTCGGCGGCCGCTGGATTGGCTCGGGCAAATAGCCCGTTGCATTCCAAGACCTCATCGGCACTATGCCGCCAGAGGCGCCCGCGCGGGCGCGAAGAGGACATGCCATGCCGAGCCGCTATCACGAGGTTTATGCCGCCTGGAAGCGAGATCCGGCCGGCTTCTGGGCCGAGGCCGCGCGCGAAATCGACTGGTACCAGCCCTGGCAGCAGGTGTTTGACCCGTACGCGGGTCAATACGGGCGCTGGTTCGGCGGCGCCGAATGCAACACCGCCTACAACTGCCTCGATCGCCACGTCGAGCGCGGCCGTGCCAGCCAAAATGCGCTGATCTACGATAGCCCGGTAACGGCAACCATCCGCACCTACACCTATGCCGAGCTCCGCGACGAGGTGGCGACCTTGGGCGCCGTGCTCCTCGAGTTCGGCATCAAGCAGGGCGACCGGGTGATCATCTACATGCCGATGATCCCCGAGACCGTGATCGCCATGCTCGCCTGCGCCCGCATCGGCGCCATCCATTCGGTGGTGTTCGGCGGCTTTGCCGCCGCGGAGCTGGCGGCCCGCATCGAGGACTGCAAGCCGGTGGCGATCCTGTCGGCGTCGTGCGGCATCGAACCGGGTCGGGTGGTGGCCTACAAACCCTTGCTCGACGGTGCGCTTGCACTTTGCCGCCACCAACCGGCGGCCGTGCTGATGCTGCAGCGGCCGATGGCGCCCGCCGTCATGCTGGCCGGCCGCGACCATGATTGGGGCAGCCTGATCACCCGCGCCAAGGCCGAGGGGCGCCAGGCCGGCTGTGTCGCAGTCAAGGCCACCGACCCGCTCTACATCCTCTACACATCGGGCACCACCGGCGCGCCCAAGGGCGTGGTTCGCGACAACGGCGGGCACATGGTGGCACTGAAGTGGACCATGCAGCACCACTACGGGGTCGAGCCGGGCGAGGTGTTTTGGGCCGCCTCCGATGTCGGCTGGGTGGTTGGCCATTCCTACATCTGCTACGCGCCGCTGCTGCACGGCGCCACCACCATTCTTTATGAAGGCAAGCCGGTCGGCACGCCCGATCCCGGCAGCTTCTGGCGCGTGATTGCGGCGCACGGCTGCGTGGCGATGTTCACCGCCCCCACCGCTTTTCGCGCCATCAAGAAGGAGGATCCTAAGGGCGAGCATATCGCACGCTACGACCTAGGCCGCTTCCGTACCCTGTTTCTCGCCGGCGAGCGGGCAGATCCGGAGACCATCAAGTGGGCGGAAAATAACCTCAAGGTGCCGGTCTACGACCACTGGTGGCAGACCGAGACGGGCTGGCCGATCTGCGGCAATCCGATCGGGCTCGGCCCGCTGCCCGTCAAGTACGGCTCGCCGACGGTGCCAATGCCGGGCTACGAGCTGGCCGTGCTCGATGCCGCGGGCACCCCGGTCAAGGTGGGCGAGAGCGGCACGTTGGCGGTGAAGCTGCCGCTGCCGCCCTCAAGCCTGCCGACGTTGTGGGGCAACGATCGGCGCTTCCGGGAGAGCTACCTTGCCGAGTTCCCGGGCTACTACACGACCTCGGATGCGGGCTACATGGATGCCGACGGCTACGTCTACGTGATGGCGCGAACCGACGACGTCATCAATGTCGCCGGTCACCGCCTCTCGACCGGGCAGATGGAAGAGGTGGTAGCCCGCCACAAGGATGTGGCCGAATGCGCCGTGGTCGGTGTTGCCGACGAACTGAAGGGCCAGATCCCCGCCGGCTTTATCGTGCTCAATGCCGGCGTTAATCGCCCGCCGAAGGAAATCGAAGGCGAGGTCATCAAGCTGGTGCGCGAAGAGATCGGTCCGGTGGCCGCTTTCAAGACCGTGATGACGGTCGGGCGGCTGCCGAAGACCCGCTCCGGCAAGATCCTGCGCGGCACCATGCGTCAGATCGCCGATGGTGAAGCCTGGAAAATGCCGGCCACCATCGACGATCCGGCAATCCTGGAAGAAATCACCGGCGTCATGCGCGATCGCGGCCTGACCCGCGGCTAGCCGCAGCACTGATCCCGCACGTCACCGGTTCGGCGACGCCGGGCCTTGCTTGGCGACCAGGCGGTTGATCTCACGCTCGGCGGCGCCGACCCGCCACACGTTTTTCAAGTGATAGTGGCGTTCGCCGCCCGGCACGCTGAACTGGATGTCGAGATCACCGGTGCCAAAGCCCAAAAACCACAGCCCGAGCACACGGTGCACGAAGATGTCGTCGCTTTGCCGCCGCGTTTGCAGGTGCGGGGTAGCAAACGATTCACTACCCTCGCTGAAACGCTGGCGCTTGCTGATCAGTCCGGGCGCGAACTCCCAATAGGTAAAGCCGTCGGTAACGATGACGGTGATCAGCCAGGCGATGAAAAGGACGCTGGAGAACATCACGTAAAACGCCAAATTCATATAGACGAGCAGCAGCGGCGCGTAGCGCAGCAACCCATCCCAGCCCTTCACGATCTGGAGCCCGAACCCGACCACCAACAGCAGGAGAAACAGCACCAGCGATTTGACGCCGCGCAGGCGCACGTTGGTGAACACCAGCACAAACAGCACCAGCGCCACAAACGAGATGCCGACCCAGGCGCTCGGATGGAACAACACCTTGCGCCCGTCGTCGGAGAGAACGACCGGTTGGCCTTCGAGGTAGGTGAGGACTGCGCAGAAATAGCCGTAGGCCCACACCACCCACCAGTAGATGAGGTCGGAATGCTGGTAGACCTTGATGCGCTCCATGCCGACCGCGGCGATCGGCGGCGTCGGTCGTACCCCTGCGGCAGCGGTGGTCATCGTCTGCTCCCCCCTGGTCGCGCCCCTTTGGCTTCCATTATCGACTTCGTCTCCCCAAGTTCAAGGGCGATGCGCGAAAGGCCGCTTGGCCCGCGACCTCGCTCAGAGGCCGGCGGTGGCCCCGGGCCGGGTCAGTCCGCCGCTGCCGGCACCGCCGCGCATGCCATCAAAAACGCTCGAACATCCAACAAAGGCTTGATCCGCGGCGGGCCCGTTGCCACCTGCGGTTGTCGGGACCTCGCATCAGGTTGGGCCAAGGTGGCCTGGCAAAGGGGAAGACGAGGGGCTTTGTCGCCGCCGCCCCGCGGGGTCAACGAGGCTCGGCAACGGCAGCTCCTGGGCCTCAACCCGGCGACGGGGCGCGCCGGCATCGGCATTTTTTGAGGAAGACAAACATCGGCCATGCATAACGTTATTTCTGTCGTCGATCTCTCCAAGATCTATGCCTCCGGCTTTCAGGCACTGAAGCGCGTCAATCTTGCGATCCGGCGCGGGGAGATCTTCGCCCTGTTGGGACCCAACGGCGCCGGCAAGACGACGTTGATCAACATCATCTGCGGTATTGCCAGGGCCAGCAAAGGTCGGGTCGAGGTCAACGGCCTCGACATCGGGCAGCATTACCGCGCCGTGCGCTCCCTGATCGGGCTCGTGCCGCAGGAGCTCACCACCGATGCCTTCGAGACGGTGTGGGCCACGGTCAGCTTCAGCCGCGGGTTGTGGGGCCGGCCTCGCCACCCTGCCTACGTCGCCAAGGTGCTCAAAGAGCTGTCGCTGTGGGACAAAAAGGACAACAAGATCATGACGCTTTCGGGTGGCATGAAGCGCCGCGTCATGATTGCCAAGGCGCTGGCCCACGAGCCCAAGATCCTGTTCCTCGACGAACCGACCGCAGGGGTCGACGTCGAACTGCGCAAGGATATGTGGGGCGTGGTGCGCGCGCTGCGCGAGGCGGGCGTCACCATCATTCTCACCACGCACTACATCGAGGAAGCGGAGATGATGGCCGACCGCATCGGCATCATCAGCAAGGGGGAGCTCATCCTGGTCGAGGACAAGGTCGAGCTGATGCGCAAACTCGGCAAGAAGCAGCTAACCCTGCAACTCGTCCAGGAGCTCGAGGCAATCCCGGAGAGCCTCGCCGACCAGCAGTTGGCGCTGGCCAATGGTGGCCGTGAACTCGTCTACACCTACGACACGCAGGCCGAGCGGACCGGCATCACGACCTTGCTCAGAAACTTGCACGCCGCCGGCATCCGCTTCCGCGACCTCAACACCACGCAAAGTTCGCTTGAGGATATCTTTGTCGATCTAGTGAGGCGCGGGCAATGAACTGGCGGGCGGTCTGGGCCATCTACACTTTCGAAATGGCGCGCACCGGGCGCACCTTGCTGCAAAGCATCGTGTCGCCGGTGATTTCGACCTCGCTCTACTTTGTGGTGTTCGGCGCCGCCATTGGCTCGCGCATCACCGAAATCGAGGGCGTCAGCTATGGCGCCTTCATCGTGCCCGGCCTGATCATGATGATGCTGTTGACGCAGAGTACCGCCAACGCCTCGTTCGGCATCTACTTTCCGAAGTTCGTCGGTACCATCTACGAGCTGTTGTCGGCGCCGATCTCGTTCCTCGAGATCGTGCTCGGTTACGTCGGGGCGGCGGCCACCAAATCCATCATCTTGGGCCTGATCATCCTGATCACGGCCGGCTTCTTCGTGCCGTTGCGACTGGAGCACCCGCTGACGATGGTTGCGTTTTTGGTGCTGACGGCGGTGAGCTTCAGCCTGTTCGGCTTCATCATCGGCATCTGGGCCGATGGCTTCGAGAAATTGCAGGTAATACCGCTGCTGGTCATCACCCCGCTCACGTTCCTGGGGGGCAGCTTCTATTCCATTCACGTGCTGCCACCGCTCTGGCGGACGATCAGCCTGTTCAACCCGATCGTCTATCTCATCAGCGGCTTCCGCTGGAGTTTTTACGGCATCGCCGACGTCGACGTGCGGGTCAGCCTCATGGCCGCGCTCATGTTCTCGGGCGCGTGTCTCGGCATCCTGTGGTGGATCTTCCGCACCGGCTACCGGTTGCGCAACTAAGCGGGATGCTGGCGGTCAAACGCAAACCTCACTAACGTTATCGCGACCGGACGTGAAGGAGGAGAGCCCCATGGCCAAGATCGGTTTCGTCGGATTGGGCAACATGGGTCTGCCGATGGCCGGCAACCTGGTCAAGGCGGGGCACGAGGTGGCGGGCTTCGACCTCGTTCATGAACACCTGGCCGCGGCTCGTGCCCGCGGTATCAGTGGCCGCAACTCGGCGGCAGCGGCCGCCGCCGACGCCGAGCTCATCATCACCATGCTGCCGGCCGGCAAAGAGGTGCTTGAGGTCTATCGCGGCGGTGTATTGGATGCGGCCAAGGCCGGCACCTTGTTCATCGATGCATCGACCATCGATGTGACGGCGGCCCGCGCCGCCCACGGGCTTGCCGAGGCCGCGCACATGCTTTCGCTCGATGCGCCGGTGTCGGGCGGGGTCAGCGGGGCAGAGGCCGCCACCCTCACCTTCATGGCCGGGGGAACGGCTGCCGCCTTCGAACGGGCAAAGCCACTATTGGAAGCCATGGGCCGGCGCATCGTCCATTGCGGCGAAGCCGGCGCCGGCCAGGCCGCCAAGATCTGCAACAACATGATGCTCGCCATCAACATGATCGGCGTCAGCGAGGCCTTCGCCTTGGCCGAGCGCTTGGGGCTGTCGCACCAAGCGCTGTTTGAGGTCGCCTCCGCCGCCTCGGGGCAATCCTGGGCGCTGACCAGCTACTGCCCGGTGCCTGGTTTCGTGCCCACCGCCCCCTCCAACAACCAATACCGACCCGGGTTTGCCAGCGCCCTGATGCTCAAGGATCTGCGGCTGGCGCAAACCGCGGCGATTGCCGTCGGCGCCACCACGCCGCTCGGCGCCGCGGCGGCGCAGGTGTTCGGGCTGCACAACGCCTGGGGCGAGGGTGGCACGGATTTCTCCGGCATTATTCACCTCATTCGCGGCAAGGGCGCACAATAGATGCGACCATACGTGTTTGATGCCTACGGCACGTTGTTCGACCTCAATGCGGCGGCTGAGCGCTACCAGAGCGCGATCGGCGCAAAATGGCAGCAGCTCTCCGAGACCTGGCGGCGCAAGCATATCGAGTACAGCTGGCATCACAGCCTGACTGAGGTGCCGGCGAGCTTTTGGCGGCTGGCGGAACAGAGCCTCGATTTTGCCATCGCCACCACCGGCGCGCCGGTCTCTGGCGAAGTCCGCGCCGGACTGTTGGCAAGCTACCGCTCGATGCCGGCCTATCCGGAGGTGAGCGCGGTGCTGGCACGGCTCAAGGCCGAGGGCGGGCGCCTGGCAATCCTGTCGAACGGCGATCCCGACATGCTGGACGAGGCGGTGTCGGCGGCCGGCCTCACGGGCCTGTTCGAGGCGGTGCTGTCAGTGGCCTCGGCCGGCATCTTCAAGCCGGCGCCCGCCGTCTACCGGCTCGCCTGTCAGCACTTCGGCTGCGCCGCGCCGGCGATCTCGTTCCAATCGTCCAATCGCTGGGACATCGCCGGTGCCGCGGCGTTCGGCTTTTACACCGTCTGGATCAACCGCAGCGGCGCGCTCAATGAGTATCTCGGGCTCTCCCCCGATCGCGTCATGAGCGACCTGAGCGGGCTGCTTGGCGGTGACCCGGCCTGAAAGGGCGCCGGCGCCGGCAAAAGCGGGTCCTGGGGCGGCCAAGGGCGGGACGTGGCGCTTAGGCGGAGCCCGGCGGCCCATTGGCGGCACCGAGCAGGCGCATCACCTCCGCGTCCGTCACCTGGTCGAAGGTGCGGTAGAAGCCGCCCACGGCGCCAAAGCGCCGCGGCACGCTGAGCAGCACCGTCACATCGGCTTCCCCATTGAGCATGCTGGCCGCATCGCGGGAGGCGACCGGGGTTGCGGCGATCAGCTGGGCAGGATCGCGGCGGCGCAGGTGGCGCAGCGCCGCCTGCATGGTCATGCCGGTGGCGACGCCATCGTCGACGACGATGGCGGGACGGCCCTTGGCGTCAACAGCCGGGCGCACGGCCTGATATTGCGCGCGCTGGCGTTCGATCACCGCCAGCTCACGCGCCGCGCTGTCAAAGATGAAATCCTCGCTCAAGCCCAGAGTGTGCACGAGTTCGGCGAACAGCACGATTTCGGGGGCATCGCTGGTGCCGGCGACAGCACCCACCGCCAGCTCCGGCTGATCGGGGGCACCGAGTTTGCGCGCCAGCACGACATCGAGCGGGGCGGACAGCGTACGCGCCACCTCGATGCCGATCGGCACGCCACCGCGCGGTAATGCGAACACGACCGGGGCGTCCAGGTTAAGATCCGCCAGTCGCGCCGCCAGCAGTCGGCCGGCTTCGGCACGGTCGGCAAACATCAGTCGTCGGCGCATGAGACGGCGGCCGGAACGGATAGAGCTTTTCCGCACCCCGCCTGGAACTTAGCGCAATTTGGCGGCGCTCAACAGCGGCGACGGTGGGCTCAGCGCTTGCCGGCCTTGTCATCCCCGCCGGCCGGCACCTCGGCCGCCGCCGATTCCGCGGCAAGGCTCTGGGCCTGGCCGATCCAATCGTCCTTTTCGATGCGGCCACCGAGGGCGAGCGCCTCGTCGAGATTGGCAATGTCCTCGTCGGAGAAATTGGCGATTTGCTCGAACTTTATGGCGCCCAGCTGGTTGAGGCGACCGGCGAGCTCGGCATCGACACCCTTGATCCGGGTGAGATCGTCGGCGTCGCCCTTGGGCCGCTTGAAGCCCTTGAAGGCGGCATTGAGCCGCTTGGCGCGCGCATCGGTGCGCTCGAAAATGCGCGCCGATTTGCCCCGGCGGCCCCTCAAATAATAGAGCTTGGCGCGCCGCACCTTGCCGCGCCGCAAAACCTCGATTTCGGTGATGTAGGGCGAGTAGATCGGAAACACGCGCTCGACGCCTTCACCATAGGAGATCTTGCGCACGGTAAAGCTTTCGTTGAGGCCGCTGCCGGCCCGCGCGATGACGACACCCTCATAGGCCTGTAAGCGGAAGCCGGGTCCCTTCGGCTCCTCGGGCTTGGCCCTCTTCTTGTCCTTGGGATCGACTTCCAGGCCCTCGATCACCTTCACCATCACCTTGACGGTGTCGCCGGGACCGAACTCGGGCACCGAGCGCTTGGCGACGATGGCGCTGATCTGCTCGCGCTCGAGCTCCTGAAGGACGGTCATGGGGGGCCTCGATCCTGTCAATCGCTCGCCCAGCCCCGCACTGTGATGCGGGTTGCCAACGGCGGGGAGCGTCGTTGAAAATCGGGCGCGTTCTAGCCCAGAAGCCATGCCCTTGTCGATGGGCACATTTGCGCCAAGGGGTTGACGAGGCGCCAGCGCAGCCCGCCTGGCCCATGCCGGTCGTCGCCAAAGCCTGGCCGTTGGCAGATGGCGATCGGGCGAATAAGGTTGGCGCAACCGTTCAGCCAGGTGGCCCAGAAGCGGTTCTTAAAAAGGCCCAGGGAGGCTCAAATGCGCAAGATTCTATGCATTTCCGGTTTTTCTGCCGCCGCCGCGGTTGTGATGGCGAGCGCGGTGACGGGCGCTGCCTTCGCCCAGCAGTCTCCGGCGGCGCCGGCGGCCCCCGCAGCGCCGGCGCCCAGCGCCGCCGCGGCGCAGCCACTGCCCCCGGGCTCGCCGCTTTTGGGCCGGCCCGACACCGAGGCGGCCAAGAAGCTGGCGCCGGTGGCGCCGCCACCGGTGCCGACCGCGGCCGACAAGCTGCCGCTCGACAAGCTCAAGGCCAAGGCCGGGTTCAAGGTCGAACTCTACGCGGCCGGGGTACCCAACGCCCGTTCCTTGAAGCTCGGTCCCAAGGGCACGGTGTTCGTCAGCAGCCGACTGCAGGACAAAATCCACGCCATCGTCGAAAAGGATGGCAAGCGCGAGATCAAGGTCGTTGCCTCGGGTCTGCATCGACCGAACGGCATCGTCGTGCACAAGGGCACGCTCTACATCGCCGAGCTGTCGCAGATCTCGAAGATTGAAAACATCGAGGATAATCTCGACAACCCGCCGAAACCGACGGTCATTCTCGCCGATCTGCCCAAGGACGAAGCGCACGGCTGGAAGTATCTGACCGTGGGGCCGGACGAGAAGCTCTATTTCCACATCGGCGCGCCGTGCAACATCTGCATGCCCCCCGAGCGGCACTCCAAGATCTACCGGGTTGGCCTCGACGGCAAGGATCTTGAGGTCTACGCCAGCGGCGTGCGCCATATCGTCGGCATGGATTGGCACCCAACCCTGCACCAGCTCTACTTTTCCGAGAACGCCCGCGACTGGCTGTCAGAGGACATGCCGCAGGACAAGCTGAACCGCGTCACCAAACCGGGCGCTGACAACTTCGGCTATCCCTATTGCCACCAGGGCAACCTGCCCGATCCGGAGTTCGGCTGGGGCCACTCTTGCAGCGAATTCACCAAGCCGCTGACGTTGCTTGGCGCGCATGCGGCCGCGCTCGGGATGAAGTTCTATACCGGCAAGGCGTTTGGCTCCGAATACCGCAATGCCATCTTTTTGGCGCGGCATGGGTCCTGGAACAAGAGCACGAAGCTTGGCGGCGACGTCGTGGTGATCAAGCTCAACAGTGACGGCACCGTGAAGTCGATGGCACCCTTCCTCACTGGCTTCATCCAGAACAACAACTACGTCGGCCGTCCGGTCGACGTGCTGCCGATGCCGGACGGCTCGTTGCTGGTGTCCGACGACTTCAATGGCGCCATCTACCGCGTGAGCAAAGGCAGCTCGCGCGTTGCCGGTAATAAGTAGCCGGGGCGGCAGGCGGCCAGGGGCGGACGCCTCGACCGCCTGCGCTCTCCTTGAGCGATGGCAATTGGGCAAGGCATGCGCCGCCGGCTGGTCGCGATCCTGTTGATACCGGCGCTGGCTGTTGGTGCTCGGGCCGAGACCTTCGCCGAGCGCGTTGCGCCCTGCCTTGCCTGCCACGGCGAAAACGGCCAGTCGAGCGCGCCGGAGGTACCCTCGTTGGGCGCCCAGCCGGCGCCCTACGTCCTGATCCAGCTCTACCTGTTTCGCGGCCGCCAGCGGCTCATCGAGGTGATGAACGAGGCCACCAAGGACTTCTCCGACGACGATCTGATGACGTTTTCCGACTTCATCGCTCGCCTGCCGTCGCCCAGGCCAGCCAATGAGCCGACCGATGCCCAGCGCATGACGCGCGCAGCAGCCCTCGTGCACCAGTACCGCTGCGACTTTTGTCACAACCCGGATCTGGCCGGACGCGACAACATTCCGCGCCTGGCCGGACAACGCGAGGACTACTTGATCAAGGCGCTGCGCGAGTACAAATCGAACACCCGCCCGGGCTACGACGCCTCCATGGCCGACGTGCTGGCTCGCATCAGCGATGCCGAGATCCTCGACCTTGCCTATTTCGCGGCACGCCAACCCTAACATCGGCGCGCAACGCCTTCCCCAAACTCTCCGCGGGTCACGAGCCCGATGGCATCGGGCGGCATCATCATCGGCCGCAACGCACCCGCCTCGTCAAGCGTCTCACCCCGCCAGCAGGGCCTCGAGCTCGCCCTTGGCGTCGAGCTCATAAAGTTCGCTGCAGCCGCCGACATGGGTGTCGCCGATCCAAATCTGCGGCACCGTGCGGCGGCCATTGGCCTTGATTGTCATGTCGTGGCGCAACTGGGCGTTGCCGCCGACGTCGATCTCCTCGAAGGCGGCGCCTTTCTGAGCCAGCAGACGCTTGGCCATGGCGCAATAGGGGCAAAAGCGCGTGGTATAGAGCGTAATCTTCGGCATCTGTTCCCCCAATGGGCCCGGGCGAACCGGTGGCTCGCGCGGCGGCCCGACCGGCGCCTGCGCGCGCAACCGCGGCCCCGCAGAGGATAACGCGCCGGCGCGGCCAGTGCACCCCTCGGAGGGAACGCCAGGTAAAACCCGCACCAGGGCTGGTCCCGGTTCGGAGCCCGGGCAAGCGGCCAGCACCGTTGCCGCAGAGCCGGCCACCGCCGCCTTGCCGGCGCGCGAGCCTGATGGCAGCCTGGCCGCCAGTTAGCTACCATCGTCGGCATGTGCCGAGGGGGAACCGCCGTGAAGGCGCCAAAGTTCAGCTATCTGCGCGCCGGCAGCGTCGAACACGTGCTCGAGCTGTTGGCGCGCTACGGCGAGGATGCCGCCATCCTCGCCGGTGGGCAAAGCCTGCTGCCCGCCCTCAACCTGCGCCTGTCGCAGCCCAAGCTCCTGATCGACATCAACCGGCTCGATCGGCTCGGCGGCGTCGAGCTTGGCAATGACCACATCCGCATCGGCGCCCTTACCCGCCACGCCGAGATCGCGGCCTCGCCACTGATCTTACAACACCTACCGCTGCTGGCCGAGGCGATGCCGCATGTCGCCCATCCGGCGGTCCGCAATCGCGGCACCTTCGGTGGCAGCATCGCGCTCGCCGATCCTGCCGCGGAGCTGCCGGCGTGCGCACTGGCGCTCCAGGCACGCTTGGTGCTGCTCAGCGCTGCGGGCCGGCGCGAGATCGCCGCGGCGGAATTCTTCACCGGCCTCTATCGTACCGCGCGCCGGCCTGACGAACTGCTGGTCGAGGCGCAAATCCCGCTAAAGGGCAAGGCAAAGACCGTGTCCGTGTTCATGGAGCTGGCGCGCCGCCACGGCGATTTTGCCCTGGCCGGGCTCGCCACTGAGTTGTTGCTCGCGGACGGCCGCATTGCCGAGGCACGGCTTGCCTACTTCGGCAGCGACGAGCGACCGGTGCTGGCCGGTGCGGTGTCGGCGGCGATCACCGGCAAGGCGCTGGACCCAACGCTGGCGGAAGCCGCGGTCGCCGCGCTTGCCGGCGACCTCAGCCCGATCGACAACGCCCAGGCCAGCGCCAGCATGCGCCTGCATCTGCAGCGCGTGCTCACCCGCCGGGCGCTGGCGCTGGCGCTCACCAGGTCACGCCAGCTGGGGAGGGCAGCATGAGCGGCGAGGAGCGGCTGATGATCAGCCTCACCGTCAACGGCGAAAGCGTGTCGCGCCTGGTGCCGGTGCGGCAACATCTCGTCGACTTCCTGCGCCTCGAGCTTGGACTGACCGGCGCGCACCTTGGTTGCGAACACGGCGTCTGCGGCGCCTGCTCGCTGCGGGTCGACGGCGTCTTGGTGCGGGGCTGCCTGATGCTGGCGGTGCAGGCCGACGGCGCCCACGTCGTCACCATTGAGGGCCTCGATGCCAGCGGCGAGATCGCGGATCTGCAGCAGGCCTTCGTCGAACGCAACGCGCTGCAATGCGGGTTCTGTACGCCGGGCATGCTGATGACGGCGGCGGATCTGGTGCGCGCCGGCGTGCCGCGCACGCGGGCGGAGATCCGCGCCCACCTGGCCGGTAATTTCTGCCGCTGCACCGGCTATCAAGCCATTGTCGATGCCGTGTCGGCGACGCTTAACAAACGGTTGAGCGAAGGCGGCGGCCATGTCTGACACTGCGCCCGACGCGCTTGCCCAACCGGATGCGCTTAGGGCCGATGCGCTCAGAGCCGATGCGCCTCAAAGCCGATGAGCAAAATGCCATGAACCGCAGCACCCGCTCGCCCGCCACCCGATCCATGCGCTACCTCGGGCAGACCTTGTCGCGCACCGCCGCCAAGCGCGCGGTGGCCGGCCGCGGGCGCTACACCGACGATGTCGTCCTGGCCAGAATGCTGCACGCCGCCTTCCTGCGCAGTCCCTACGCGCATGCGCGCATTCTCGGCCTCAAGGTCGAGGCGGCGCGGCAGCAGCCGGGCGTCGCCTTGGTGCTCACCGGGGCCGACTTGAAGGCGCTGTGCACCGGTCCCTGGATCGGCACCCTCAGCACATTTGCCGGCATGAAGTCGGCCCCCCAGTATGCGATGGCGGTGGAGCGGGCATGCTGGGCCGGCGAGCCGGTTGCGATGGTGGTGGCGCGCACGCGCGCGGAAGCGGAAGACGCCGTCGAGGCCATTGGCATCGAGTGGCAGGAACTGCCAGCGGTGGTCGACAAGCATGCCGCACTGGCGCCGGGCGCGCCGGTGATCCATGCCGAGCTCGGCGACAACCTGGCATTTCGCCGGAGCATCGACACCGGCGAGGTCGACGCCCACTTCGCCGCCGCCGACCTGATCGTCGAGGAGAGCTTCGAGTTTGGTCGGCACACCGCCGTCAGCTTGGAGCCGCGCTCGCTGCTCGCCCACTACGATCCGACCACCGGCAAGCTCAGCATTACCACCAGCAGCCAGTGCCCGCACATGATCCAGCGCGTGTTCGCCGCCACCCTCGGCCTCCCCGATCACAACGTGCAGATCATTGCGCCCGACGTCGGCGGCTCGTTTGGGCTCAAGATTCACAGCTACGGCGACGAGCTCGCGACGGCGGCGGCGGCAATCGAGCTCGGCCGTCCCGTCAAGTTCATCGCCGACCGATTGGAGTCGTTCGTGTCCGACATCCACGCCCGCGAGAATTGGGTGAAGGCGCGCATCGCCGTCAAGCGTTCGGGCGAGATCGTTGGCTTCGATCTCGACGTGTTGTCCGCCGCCGGCGCCTATTCGCAGTATCCACGCACCAGCGTGTTCGAAGCCAATCAGGTCCTCAACATCACCGGTGGCCCCTATCGGCATAAGCACTACCGGGCGCGTGCCAGCGTGGTCTACCTCAACAAGCCGCCAAGCTCACAATACCGCGCGGTCGGCCACCCGATCGGCAACGCCGTGGCCGAGCACCTGGTCGACCAGGCCGCCGATCGGCTCGGCATTGATCCAATCGAGATGCGCCGCCGCAACCTCATCGCCGACGACGCCTATCCCGTGGTTGGCGCCAGTGGCATCATTCTCAAGGACCTGTCGCATCAGCGCTGCCTCGACGTGCTGGTCGAGCGCATGCGCTACGCCGAGCTGCGTCAGGAGCAGGCAGAGCTGAGGCAACAGGGCATCCAGCGCGGCATCGGCATCGCCGCCTTCATCAAGGGCACCGCGCCCGGACCGATGGGTTACTATGGCAGCGGCGGCGCGCCGATCTCGCTGCAGGACGCCTGCGTCATCCGGCTCGAGCCCAACGGCGGCATCATTTGTGCCGTGGGCGTCACCGAGCAGGGCCAGGGCACCGACACCATCATGGCCCAAATCGCCGCCAGCGCGCTCGGCGTGCCGATCGACGCGGTGCGCGTCATCTCGGGCGACACCGACGCCGTACCCTATGGCGGCGGCACCTTCGGCTCCAGGGGCGCCGCCATCGGCGGCGAGGCCGTTTATCAGGCCGCGCGCGACTTGAGAGCCGAAATCCTGACCATCGCCGGGGCGCTGCTGCAGGCGGAGCCGGCGAGCCTCGACATAGTCGACGGCATCGTGGTCGATAGCGGCGGCAGCCGGCGCCTGGCGCTGGCCGAGATCGGCCGCATCTGCCACTTTCAACAGGGCGAGTTGCCGAACGATCTTGAGCCCTGTCTGTCGCACAGCCGCCGCTTCCGGCTGCTCGATGACCCCTATATCTTCACCAACGGCATTCACGCGGCCCATGTCGAGGTCGACGTCGACACCGGCTTTGTCAGTCTAATCAAGCACTGGGTGGTGGAAGATTGCGGCCGGGTGATCAACCCGCAGCTGGCCGACGAGCAGGTCAGAGGCGGCTGTGTCCAGGGCATCGGCGGGGCACTCTATGAACACCTGATTTACGATCGCTCGGGACAGCTCGTGAACGGCACCCTGGCCGACTATCTGGTGCCGATGGCCGTCGAGATGCCGGATATCGACGTGGCGCATGTCGAGACGCCGAGTTCGCTCAGCATGCTCGGCGCCAAGGGCGTGGGCGAATCGGGCACCGGCGCCGCACCGGCGGCGGTGATGAACGCCATCAACGATGCGTTGCGGCCGTTCCAGGCGCGGGTGAGCTCGCAGCCGATTACGCCCGAGCGCATCCTGAGCGCGTTGGGCAAGATCTAACTTTCGCGCCTAGCAGGCGAGGGACCATGCACAATCCCATCCTGGTCGAGCTGACGCGCGGCGCCGGGCTCGAAAGCGTGCACCGCGGTGCCCTGGTGCTGGCGCGCGCCAATGGCGAGGTGCTGGCCGCCGTCGGCGACGTCGATCGGCCGATTTTTCCGCGCTCGGCGATCAAGCCGCTGCAAGCGCTGCCGCTGTTGGAGACCGGGGCGGCCGACCGTTACGGTTTCGGGAACCGTGAGCTAGCCATTGCCTGCGGCTCGCATTCCGGCACCCCCGAGCACACCGCCGTAGTCGGCGGCATGTTGAGCCGGGTGGGGCTTGATGCCTCCGCGCTCGGCTGCGGCGTGCAGGAGCCGCTGGACGGCACGGCCGCCCGTCAACTGGTGCGCGCCGGCCGCAAAGCCACCCAGCTCAATCACAATTGCTCGGGTAAGCATGCCGGCATGCTGGCGACGGCGCGCCACCATGCCGAAGCCATCGACGCCTACTGGCTGCCGACGCACCCGGTGCAGCTGCGCATCCACCACACCTTGGAGGCGATCAGCGGTCAAGACTTGACCACCGACGCCTGCGGCATCGACGGCTGCTCGGTGCCGAATTGGGCCATGCCGCTGACCCGCCTCGCCACCGCTTTTGCGCGCTTCGTCTCCGGTGAGGGCCTCTCGCCGGCGCGCGCAGAGACCTGCCGGCGCGTGGCACAGGCCTGCTGGGCCGAACCGACCTTGGTCGCCGGCGCCGGCCGCCTCGACACGATGGCGATGGCGCACCTGCCCGGCAGGGTGTTGCTGAAGGCCGGCGCCGAGGGTGTTCACTGCGGCGGCCTTGTCGAGCGCGGGCTCGGGTTCGCGCTCAAGATCGACGACGGTGGCAAGCGTGCCGCGGACCTGGTGACGGCAAGCCTGGTGGCCTGCGCCTGCGGCGACGTGCCCGGGCTGCCACCATCGACGGCGCTCAAGAACTTCCGTGGCCTGACGGTTGGGGAGATGCGGCCGGCAGCGGCGCTCGCCGGGTTGCTGCACAAGCTCGCTTGAGCTCTTGCCTGGGCTTCGCAATTTCCCGGGCGGCGCGTGCCATACCCGCGCTAGCGCGGCCGAGCCGGCAAGCCACTACGGTTGAGACACGCCGCCAGGATTTCGAGGCCACCGTCGATCGCCTGCGACCAGGTCAGCGGGCAGGCGCTCGCCCGGCCCAGCCGATTGGTCGCGGGGTTTGCCAGGCCCGCGGGAATGTGGATGAAGCCGACGCGGCGGCCCGGCGCGTGGCGGGCCTTGGCGAGGGAATGATAGAGCGTGGCGTTGCATAAATATCCGCCCGCGTCGTGCGACAGGAATGCAGGGATGCCGCGCTGGCGCAGCCTGAACACGATCCAGGCCACCGGCACGGTGACGCGCATGACCTCGGGGCCGCCGGCGTCGACGGCCTCGGCTGCGGGCAGGCTGCCGGCGGCGTCGGGCTCAAGCACGCACCGGTTCTGGCCGCGCAGCTCGAGTTCGAAGCCGCGGGCGCCGTTGGAGACGCCAAAATGCAGGAGGAGGTCGGGCCGTGCCTGCTCGATCAGGATCTCAAGCTGGCGCGGCGCCGCCAGCCATTCGGTCGGCAGCACGGCGACGCTCAGCGTGGTGCCCGGGAAGACACCCTTGGCCGCCGCTTCCAGCTCGCGGACGAGCCGCATGCTGGCGTTGACCGGGACCCCCGGGAACGGCGCAAAACCGGTCAGCAAGGCTCGCATGGCGTCTCTTGGCATGGCAACGGCGCATTGGGACCGGTAGCCGGCGCGGCACCGACGCCGATCAGGGCGGCGAGCCGGCCGGCGGCGAGCGCCGGCGTCAGGCGGCCGCATCTGACGTCGTTCTCAATCGCCGACAACCGCTGCTGCGCCTCGGCATCGCGCTGAAAGGCCGACAGCAATCGCTCCCGCAACAAGCTGCGCATCCATTCGACCGCCTGGGCGCCGCGTCGCGCCGCGAACTCGCCGCTTGCCTGCATGATGCGGCGATGCTCAAGGATGCTACGCCAAATCTCGTCGAGCCCGCGGTTCTCCTGTGCCGAGATGGTTAGCACCGGTGGGGTCCAGTTTGGCGATGGCGGCACTAGGATGGCGAGCGCCGCCTGGTAGACCGCCGCCGCCTTGGTGGCGCGCGCGGCATTGTCGCCGTCGGCCTTGGTGATGGCGATGAGATCGGCGATCTCGCTGATGCCGCGCTTGATGCCCTGAAACTCATCGCCGCCGCCGGCCAGCAGCAGCACGACAAAGAAGTCGACCATGCCGGCCACGGCGATTTCCGACTGCCCAACGCCAACGGTTTCAACCAGGATCACATCGAAGCCGGCGGCTTCGACCAGCAGCATGGTCTCGCGGGTCTTGCGGGCAACGCCGCCGAGCGTGCCGGAGGTCGGCGACGGCCGGATGAAGGCCTGCGGGCTCAGCGCCAGCCGCACCATCCGCGTCTTGTCAGCCAGGATCGAGCCGCCGGAGCGGGTCGATGTCGGATCGACGGCCAGCACCGCGACGCGATGGCCGGCCGCGATCAGATTGCTGCCGAGCTGGTCGATGGCGGTCGACTTGCCGGCACCGGGCACGCCGCTGATGCCGACGCGAAACGCCTGACCCTTAAGCGGCAGCAGGCGTTGCAGCAGCGCCTCGGCGAGCGCCATATGCTCGGCCTTCGAGCTCTCGATCAGGGTGATGGCCCGCGCGAGCATGGCCCGGTCGCCGGCGGTAACGCCGGCGACGTAGGCATCGAGCGAGACCGTGGCCTGGCGGCCGGTGGCTGACATCTGGGCGCCGTCTTCTGTCATCGCCGCAAGATCGGGAAAAAGCACGCACTCGGCAAGCGCTCGATTGCCGGCAAGGTTCAAGGCCGCGGCGTGGACCGCGGCTTGGACGGGGGGCTTGGCGGTACCGCACCGAGGCCGATGGCGGCCAACACCAGCGCCCCGCCCAACAGCGTCCAGGCATCGATGGTCTCGGCCAGGATCAGCGCCGAGGCGGCGAGCGCCGTCACCGGAACGGCGGCGGTGGTGAGGCCCGCCAGCCAGGTTTCGACCTCGGGCAATCCGCGGTACCACAGCCACAGGCAGAACACGCTGGCCGACAGCGCGTACCAGGTGGCCATCAACCACATGCCAACGGAGACCGCGGCAAGGTCGAAGGGCGCCGCCAGCAATGCCAGCGGCGCCGCAAAAATGAGCGCCACCACGTTGGCGCCGAGCGCCAGACGCAGCGGCTGGTAGGGCGGCGCCAGACGCTTGCCGAGGATCACGAAACTTGCCTCGCACAATACCGCCGCCACCACCAGCAGGTTGCCAACCACGGTCGCGCTGCCACGTTGCGCCCCGGTTGTCTCCACCACCAGCAGGCCGGCGACGGCGAGCGCCACGGCGCCGATCTGCGGCAGCCGCACGCGCTCGCCCATCACGAGGATGCCCAACAGCGCCGCCACCGCGGGCAGCGTCGCCGTGATGATGCCGGCGTCCGCCGCCGAGGTGCGCTTCAAGCCCTCAAACAGCAGCGCCGTGAAGCCGACCATGCCCACCACCGCCATCGCCGCGAGGTCGCGACCTTGCCGCGCGGTCATGTGCTTAAGTCGCGGCCCCGGCTCGTGACGGGCGAGCACGGCCAGCGCCACGGTCGCCAGCAGGAAGCGAAACACCAAGACCATGTAGACCGGTAGTTCGGCGCTGATGGCTTTCGCCAGCACCACGTTGGCGCCGGTTAAAACCATGGCGGCGGCAAGCGACGATAGGGCGGCAAGCCGGCGCGCGAGCGACGACGGTTCTGTCATGCGTTTGCCAAATCTCGTTGCCACTCATCCGATGCCGGCTCGCGTCTGAAGCGGTCCGCTGCGGACCGTGATTGAGACCGAGCTGTCGTTTCCCGTAAGCTGGGTGCCGCCAGGCGGACGAGGGATCAGGGGAGGCCACCATGCGCGAACTTTCGCCGGCAGCCATCAACATTGCCATTCTGGCCGGCGGCCTCTTTCTCTACGCGCTGATCTGGTACTTGACGAGAGGGTTGCCGCGCTTTGCCAAGGTGCTGGCGCGCTTGTTGCCGCTGGGCCTGGTGCTGCCGGCGATGATCCTGCTGTCCGACCACAATTCCCCGCTCAGGACCCGCGTCGCGACCGCGCCACCACCCCCGGCGGCACGCCCGGAGCCGCCGCCCGCCAGCGCGCCGCCCGCGACGGCGCCGACCACCTCGGCGCCGGCGCCCGCCAGTCCGCCGCCGCCGGTTGCTCAGCCGGCAGCGCCCTCGCCTCCGGCCACCGACAGTGCGCCGCCGGCCGCACCGACCGGCGCCGAGAAGGGCCAGAGCCGCTCGTTCGGCGGCCCGCCACCCGGCGTGCCCGCCCAATCACAAGACGAGTGGGATGTGGTGCCGGTGCTTTACGGCACCGATCGGACCCGCAAGGATGAGCCCAAGCGCATCATCTATACGTCCGAGCGGGCGCGGCGGCTCGAACTCGGCCACGCGCTGGTGACCGTCCCCAAGACGCATCAAGTGCCCAACATCGAGCGCCCGTTCGCCATCCGCATCCCCTACTTCCAGGTCACGGTCTACGAAGGCGCAGAGGATCCCAAGAACCATTTCACGATCAAGGAAATGACGGTCCTGACCGCCGATCAGTTCCTCGCCAAGGCGCGCGAGCGCGTCAACGGCAGTCGCGCCTTCAAGGATCAGGCGGTGGTGTTCGTACACGGCTACAACAATTCTTTTGACTACGCCCTCTATCGCACGGCGCAAATGGCCTACGACCTCAAGTTCGACGGCGCCGCCTTTCTCTACAGCTGGCCGTCGCTCGGCGACTTCAGCGGTTATGGCTACGACCGCGAGAGCTCGGTGCAGGCGGAGCCTTATCTGCGCCAGTTTCTCGAACTCGTCGTCAAGGACACCGGCGCTAAGGGTGTGAGCATCATCGCCCATAGCATGGGCAACCTTCCCTTGCTGCAGGTGTTGCGCGATCTGGGCCCCAACCTGCCACCCGACGTGCGGCTGAACCAGATCATCATGGCCGCGCCCGACGTCGATCGGAATGTGTTTGAGAATATCGCGGCGGATCTGCAGAAGTGGGGGCGGGGGGTCACGCTTTATGCCTCCGCCAACGACCGCGCCATGCAGGCCGCGCGCCGCGTCGCCGGCGGCATACCGCGCGCCGGCGACGTTCCCGTCGACGGCCCGGTCATCCTGGACGGCATCGACACCATCGACGTGACGCAGACGAGCCTCGACTACCTGGCGCTCAATCACTCGATCTACGCGGAAAAATCGGCGCTCATCAACGACATCGGTCTGCTGCTGCAGACCGGGGAGCGCCCGCCCGACAAGCGCATCCCGATTCTCGAACCGATCGAATCGAGCAAGGGCAGGTTTTGGCGCTACCCCGCCATGCACTAACGGCGTTGCCGCCCGCCCACGCAAAGCGGCCGGAAGGCAACGGCCATGGAAGCGCTTTGCGGGCATTCAATCGCACGACGTCGGGTTGCCGACCGCTCGTCATGGGCCAAATCCGCCGGCGCTGCCGCACGCGACCCGATGCCGCTCAGGCCGCACTTCGCAACTGGCTTGGCATCGCCAAAGCGCATGCGGCTTGGCGCACACGAGCTGTTCGCTGCCAGCGCCTGCCTCCCAACCCAATCGAGGGACGACTATTCGGCTAAGATATTGATATGCCTGAAACCGCCTGGCGATTTACGCGCTGGCTAGCACCTCATCCGCGCCGCCTCCGCCTCGAACAGCAAGCCGGAAAGGCCTTTGCCGCGCGCCGAGGCGAGGTACAAGGCGAGCGTTGCCATGTCCGGCTCGCTGCGCAGGATCGGATCCATGCCCAGCGGCAGCGTCTGCGGCACGATGGCATTGAAGCGCACGGCCTTGCTGGCCCACCGTTCGGCCTCGAGGCGCGTCATGGCGGCAACCGCTGCCTTGATCACCATCCCGAGCGCCTGGCCACGGCCGGGCGCGGATTGCGCCAGCACGGCAACGTTGAGGATCAGGCCTTCGGTCAAGGTCACCGCCATGCGATTGGCGGCGATGCTGGAAAAGATTGAGGCCGAGCGCAGGCGATCCGCCACCAGCCGGTCGATGTCAGCCAAGCTGGCGGCCGCTTCGAATTCCGCCGGCGCCAGCGACACCAGATTGATGACGGCGTCGAGGCCGCTGTAGGCGCGCACGGTGCGTCGCGCAAATTGCACCAGGGCATCGGTTTTTCTGGGCAGCGGACCATAGGCCATGGTCTCGGCCGCGGTGGCTGCGGCGATCTCGGCGATCGCCTCGATGCGCCGGCCGGTCTCGGCGAATTGCAGCACGAGCCGCGTCCTGTGGTCGGCAAAGGCGCGCGCGATGTCGATCCCGCAGTCGCTGGTGATGCCGGTGATCAGGATCCGCTTTTCAGCTAATTCCGGGTAGGCAGGAGCCGACTGGGCTTCCTCGATGACGCTCATTAACATTGGTGTCCTCCCGGAACGCTGTCACTTGCGTGCGCATCGGCGTGGTTGGTGCTTGTCACGCCGAATCGCCTAACAACCGCTAAATGCCGGTCAGATTCGGGTAAGCGTGTGCCGGAATCCGATCGAACACCCGGCAATGTTAGGGCGGACCGGAGGCACCAGCAAAAAAATCCTGTCGCCGCCGACGCCGCGGCGGCTTCCTGGCTCGTGCGCCGCCGCCCAACATTGCCATTGGGCGCATGAGCCAGCCGCGATCCGGCTAACAACCGCCCGCGCCGGTGCAACGCGGGGTGTTGTTGCGCCGCACAGCCGCTGGTCGTTTGCGCGCATCCGGCCACGCCAGCGATTGGGCCCGGGGCAAACGCGCAGGCGCCGGGCCGCCGGCAACGAGCCGCCTTGGAGCCGGCCCGGGTCCCTGCTAGAAGGGCGCGGCGATCCCCAATCTTCACAACGCCCGCCGCGGAGAATGCCATGGCCCCGCTCGACATGAAGCCCAATGAACTCGAGCCCTATTGGGTGCCGTTCACCGCCAACCGTGCCTTCAAAAAGCGCCCGCGCCTGTTCGCCGGCGCCAAGGGCATGCACTACTTCAAGCCCGACGGCAGCAAGGTGATCGACGCCACCTCCGGCCTCTTCTGCGTCAACGCCGGCCATTGCCGCGAACCGATCGTCAAGGCCATCCAAGACATGGCGGCGCGGCTCGACTACGCGCCCGCCTTCCAATACGGCCACCCCAAGGTGTTCGAGCTGGCCTCGCGCCTGGCGCTGTTGGCGCCCGGCGACCTCGACTATGCCTTTTTCTCCAATTCGGGTTCCGAGGCCGTCGACACCGCGCTCAAGATCGCGCTCGGCTACCACAAGGCCAGGGGCGAGGGCGCCCGCACGCGCTTCATCGGTCGCGAGCGCGGCTACCATGGCATCGGCTTTGGTGGCATCTCGGTCGGCGGCATGGTCGCCAACCGCAAGCAGTTCGGCAACATGCTGACCGGGGTTGACCATTTGCCCGCCACCTACGACCGGGCAAAGCAGGCCTTCAGCCGCGGCGAGCCGGAGTGGGGCGGCCACCTGGCCGACGAGTTGATACGGCTCATCAACTTGCACGATGCCTCGACCATCGCCGCGGTGATCGTCGAACCGGTGTCGGGATCAACCGGCATTCTGGCGCCGCCCAAGGGTTATCTGCAGCGGCTGCGCGACATCACCGCCCAGCACGGCATCTTGCTGATCTTCGATGAGGTCATCACCGGCTTTGGCCGCCTGGGACACTGCTTTGCGGCAGAGCGCTATGGTGTGGTGCCGGACATGATCACCTTTGCCAAGGGGATCACCAACGCGGCGGTGCCCATGGCCGGGGTGATGGCGAGCAAAAACATCTATGAGGCGTTCATGACCGGGGCCGAGCATATGGTGGAGCTGTTCCACGGCTACACCTATTCGGGCCATCCGCTGGCGGCGGCGGCCGGGCTCGCCACGCTCGACATCTACAAGGACGAGGGCCTGTTCGCGCGCGCCAAAGCGCTCGAAGCCCCATTTGCCGATGCCATGATGAGCCTCAAGGGTGCACCCAATGTCGCCGATATCCGCACCGTCGGCCTGTTGTGCGGGATCGATCTTGAACCCATCGCCGGCAAGCCCGGGCTGCGCGGCGCCACCGCCACCGAGCACATGTATCACGAGCTCAACATCTATGTGCGCGTCGCGCTCGACACTTTGATCGTGGCGCCACCGCTGATCGCCACCGAGGCCGACATCGCCCAGATCCACGATGGCATCGCCGAGGTGGTCAGAGCCGTCGCCTGACCCGCGGCGGGCCGCCCAACGGCCCTTCGTCTCGCGGCGCCGAAGGCTGGTACCGAAAGCTGGTGCCAAAAGCTGGTGATAGTGCGGCCAAAGCGGTTGCGCATGCAGCCGCGCCGCGGGAATGCTGTTGCCATCGCGAATCGAACAGCGGACTGCGGCTGCCATGGCACAGCAACTCGACATCCCTGATTCAATGCCGGCACACGGGCGTTTCGCCGATGCGTTCGTGATCTTCTCGGTGACCGTGCTGTCGATGGCACTCGGCGCCTGGTTCCTGCTGCAGCTGGGGTTATCGTTGTGGCCCGGCATGGCGGCGGCGTTGGCGGTCTATACCGTGCTCTTGCTGTTTCATCTGTTGGTGCGCCGCTCGCTGATCGACGGTGGCGGCAGCGAGGCGCGCGAGGAGATGCAGTGGATGGCCGGTGAGCCCGAGCTTCCCGGGCTCGGCAGTGATCGGCGCGAGCGCGCCCAGCTCAGCGATCCGATTGCCGCCGCGGTCAGCGCCAGCGAGCGCGCGGCCACCTATCCCAGTGGCGAGCGTCCGCACGCCTTGCCGGAGGCCAGCGCCGAAGTCGCCTTCCACTACCGGCCGCGCGACCTCGGCGGCACCTTGACGGGCGGGCGTGCCGCATCGCGGCCGGCGCCGGCCGCTACCCCTCCCGCCGGCGGCTGGCAGGACAGTCCCTCGCCGTCGGAGAAAAACGTCGAGCTCATTCAGGATCTCATCAAAAAGCTCGCCGATGAATTGAGCGACACCCCGCCGGTCCCAACGCCGGCGGCGCCGGCCGGCGAAGCCGAGGACGCGATGATCTCGCGCTCTTTGGCCGCCCTCGACACCGCCGCGGCCTCGATGCGCGCCGCCGCCGGTGAGCCCCGTGCCTGGTGGCCCGGCGCCACGCCCGACGCGGGCGCCCCCGATACGCCATCCTCGGGCTCGCCGCAGCCCGGCACCGAACCGCTTCCGCCGCCGGTGGCGCCGCCACTCCCCGACCCGAAACTGGCGCGGGTGAGCGAGGCCATCGCCGCCAATCGGCTGGAGGTCCTGCTGGAGTCGATCCAGGCACTCAACGAAGGCCGGGCGCGCCACTTCGAGATCAGTTCGCACTTCCTTGCCGCCGACGGCACCGCCATCGAAACCGCGGGCCTTGAGCGCAGCGGCCTCATCCCGCGCATGGATGCGGCCCGGGTGATTCGCGCGGCGCGGGTCGCCCACCGGCTGGGCGAGCGCGGCCGGGAAGGCACGGTGCTCACCTCCATTGCCGCCGAATCGCTGAGCGACCGCGGCTTCATCGATGCGGTAACCTCGCAGGCCAAGGCTCAGCGCGGCATGACCTTGATCTTGTCGCTGGGCCAGGACGCCACACGCGGTCTCAGCGACGCGGAAGTCAGCGGTCTTAATGCCTTGACGGCGGCGGGGTGCGGCTTCGCGCTCGAGGACGTCGCCGATCTCAATATGGATTTTGCCGCGCTGAAGGCGGCCGGGTTTGCCTTCGTCAAGCTCAATGCTCCGGCGTTCTTGGAGGGCCTCAGCACCGCAGCCAACCGGGTCGCCGCCTCCGATCTGTGCCGTTTCCTCGGCGATTTTGGCCTCACGCTCATCGTTGCCCGCATCGAAGACGACTGGATGCTGGCGCGCATTTTGGGCTTCGGCGTGCAGTTCGGCATGGGCGGCCTGTTTGGCGGACCCAAGCTGGTCAAGGCCGAGGTCGTGGGTGAACCGGCGGCGGCTTGATTGCCAGGGCTACTGCCGCTAGAGCAAAGCCCTGAAATGGCCCCGCGCCGCGCACCGCGGCCGGGGCGTCGTAGTGTTTGCGAGCCACCAAGCTGAAGCCCATCGACCCGACCACGCCAACGCGGACATCGATCGCCCCTGCGACCGCGCCGGCCCAAGCCCGCCGGCGCTAGGTGCGGGCATGGACGCAGCAGCGATCCCCATCCTGGCCTCGATGCGCGCGCTCGCCAGCGACAGCGAGGCCTGGATCGTCGATGTCTGGGGCGTGCTGCACAATGGTGCGCGCGCCTTCCCGGACGCACAGCAGGCCTGCCGCAGCTTTCGCCAGCAGGGCGGCACCGTGTTGTTGCTCTCCAATGCGCCGCGGCCGTTCACGGCGGTGGTGGCGCAGCTCGACGGCCTCGGCGTATCACGCGCCGCCTACGATGCCGGCGTGACCTCCGGCGACGTCACGCGCACCTTGCTTGAGGCCTGGCAGCACCGCCCCTTGTTGCATATCGGCCCCGAGCGCGACAAAGGCCTGTTTGCCGAGGTTGCGATCGACTTTGCCGACGCGCGCCGCGCCGAGGTCATCGTCTGCTCGGGGCTGTTCGACGACACCAAGGAAACGCCTCAGGACTACGCCGGCTTGTTCGCCGGCCTCATCGCCCGGCGGGTGCCGATGCTATGCGCCAACCCCGATCTGGTGGTGGAACGCGGCGACGCGCTGGTCTATTGCGCGGGTGCTCTTGCCGCCGAGTACCAGCGCATGGGCGGCGAGGTCACCTATGCCGGCAAGCCGCATTGGCCGGTGTATGAGCGTGCCCTGGCCCGCATCGACGAGTTGCGCGGGCGGCCAACCCGCAAGGACAAGGTGCTGGCGATTGGCGATGGCATCGAAACCGACCTGCACGGCGCCCACCTCGCCGGCCTCAAGTCGGTGTTCATTGCCAGTGCCATTCACGCTCCGGGCGGCCTTGACCGTGCCGCGCTCACAAGCCTATTCGCCAGCC
>Ga0126384_10000220_pt1 | contig 29367 bp, 23 predicted proteins | sample PanSoiMetPlot_36_FD_92543 | JGI IMG/M metagenome (GOLD analysis project Ga0126384, IMG submission 92543) | Tropical forest soil microbial communities from Panama - MetaG Plot_36 | ecosystem: Environmental > Terrestrial > Soil > Tropical forest > Bulk soil | place: Panama | collected 2016-02-17 | reverse complement strand
GCTCGCAGTGACGGCAATCGACGAAGAATCCACAGACGTCATCTCGCTGACAATGCAGAGAGCCGACGGTCATCCATTGCCAGCGGCTTTGCCAGGCCAGTATGTCGTTTTGCGTCTTCAATTAGGTGTCGGTGCACCTCTTTTTCGCAGTTATTCGCTTTCGGGAGCGGTCTCGACCGAACGCTATCGAATTAGCGTGAAAATCGAGCCGAATGGCGCGGCTGGAACCTACCTGCGGGAGCATGTCCGGGTGGGCGATGCTCTCGACGTCAGCTCGCCGCGAGGAAGCTTCATTCTTCAATCTGGAGAGCGGTCGGTGGTGCTGCTCAGCGCGGGAATCGGCGCGACGCCGGTCCTGGCGATGCTGTACGCGCTGGCGGCGGATCGCTCGACACGGCAAGTCTTGTGGATCCATGCAGCACGCGACGGGCAGCATCATCCATTCGCCGCAGAAATCCGCGGCGTTATGGCCCCGCTTACCAACGGACACACCTTTGTTTGCTACAGCCGCCCGACCTCGCGAGACAAGATGGGAGAGCATTTCGACACCGCGGGCCACCTGTCGCGATCGGTTTTCGATGAGGTCCGCGTCCCGCAAGATGCGGATGTCTACCTTTGTGGGCCGACTCGTTTCATGGCGGACATGAAACAGACGCTCACGGACATGGGCCTTGCACCGGAGCGGATTCACGTCGAGATTTTCAGCGGTAGCGACTCGATATCCCCCGGAGTCGCCAGAGCAGTGGCGCGAGCTCCGCATTTGCCCGAAGGAGACGCCGATACCGGACCGCTGGTATCGTTCGCGCGCAGCGGAATCGCCGCACACTGGAATCCCTCCAAGTACCAGAGCATCTTGGAGCTCGCCGAAGGTTGCGACGTTCCTGCACGTTGGTCGTGTCGAACTGGTGTTTGCCACAACTGTGAGAGTGGTTTGGTTTCGGGAGCGGTCGTCTACGGACCGGAGCCACTCGACCAACCGGCCGATGGCAACGTTCTCGTTTGCTGCTCACAACCGATCCGCGATGTTGCCATCGATTTGTGAGACTGATCGGGATTCGATCTTTGGCTCACCCAGTGGAGGCGTAACGTGACAACGCCAACTTTTTCAGTCGAAGTGATCACGTTGCCGGTGAGCGATGTCGAGCGAGCGTTGCGGTTCTACGTCGATCAGGTTGGCTTCGCACTCGACGTCGACTATTCGCCGAACGAAACCTTCCGCGTCGTCCAACTCACCCCGCCGGGCTCCAGCTGCTCGATCCAGATCGGTAACGGAGTCACCGACGCGCCCGTGGGTTCGGTCCGCAACGTCTATCTCGTCGTCAAGGACCTCGATGCCGCGCGAATCCGCCTGCTCGAACGTGGGGTCGAGGTCGGTGAGATCCGGCACAAGACGCCCATCGGGACTTGGGACGGAGGTTTCGCACCCGGGCTCGACCCCGCGCGTGGAGACTATGCCAGCTTCGCTAACTTCTCGGATCCAGATGGCAACAGCTGGGTACTACAGGAACGGGGCTACCGCAGTTTGTGATGTGGTGTGGACGTTACATCGGAAGTAGTCCAACTGGACGAAAAACGCGCAATTCGTATAAGCGCCTGATCTAGAGATAACCTGGGTTTTTGCCGCGGTCAGACTACAACGGTTGTTTGAACCGTTGCACTGACGGAGTTGTTGAATGAAGCGCCTTCCAGTTGGCCAAGAATTATTCTCCACGCGGCACTGACGCTACCGGAGCGGAACACTTGTTGGTAAGCACTTGGTAAGCATTCGACTGCAAATGACGTGTTTTGGTGCAACTGAGGAGCTTCTAACGCTAACAAAACAAATGAGAATCGATCAGTGCGAACGGGTCAGAGTGAATTAGCAAACCGCCGCCTTCAGCCTCTCGGCCATCTCTCCGCGGTTTGTTATCAACAGCTTACCACATCTACTTCAATTCACTTGCTGAACAGTTGCTGAACATTTGTGGAAATCGTCCAAAGTCGCCTCCAAAGTCTTCATTGCCGCCAAGACTGCCGGGTCGAAGGCTTTGATGTAACGCTCTTTGGTCACGTGCGGTTTTGCATGACGCAGGATGCGCTGGACGACTTTTTCATTTGCGCCCAGTTCGTACAGGTTCGATGCAATGCCGCGTCTGCACGCATGCCAGCCGTACCATTCCAGCCGCAATGACTCCACGGCTGGCCGGACAAGTCGCTGATCCATTCAGTTCAAGTCCATGTGGTCGCCTCCACCGGAGTGGAACATAACCCCGGTCTTCGGATTCCCCATGGACAAGCGGTACGCGTATCCCGATCCCTGGTATCTGCCCGAGATCGTAAGCATTGAGGCCGTACGCGTGCACTTCAGGAAACCTGTGCCGCATGCGGTGGGCCTCAAGCGGACCGAGACCAGGGAGGCTGTCGAATTGCGCGTACGTACTGTCGAGGAGTTTCCCGTGCGCGCGCTTTCACCGGCACTATTCATCGGCGATGTTGTTGTAAACGAGTACTCTCCCGCTGACGCGGATGGCACAACGCGCGCGTCTTCGTTGGTTAATGCCAATTTGCAATCCGTAAGGTTCGTTCCGGGGCCTTTATCGGCCTTCTTGCTCCTTAGCGGCACGAGTCTTGAATAACAAAAGCAAGATAACCACAGCGCTCCCCGTCACGCACAACCACGCAAACCAGTCTCCGAATCGTGCGTAAAACGTATTCTCGTGCACTACGGGCGCCATCGCGTCGATGACTGCGAAGCCCGTCCTCGATTCAAGAGCTTCGGCAAGAACACGCCCGCGATTGTCCGTAATGCTCAGACGGCCCTGTTTGGCATTGCGCGCGACTGTGAAACCGCTTTCTACGCCCCGGAGAATTGCCATGCGCTGGTGAAGCCAGTCGTCGTAACGAAAGTCCCATGCCGGCACGAGGAGCAGTCCGACGCCGCGTTTTCCGTACTCGCGAGAAAGAGGTGGAAAGTCCATGTCCTTGCAAATGGCGATTCCCCACACACCGGAAGGGCGCGTCAACACTTGATAGTCGGCGCCGAGCGCGTAGCCGTCTTCAAGCACTGGTATGAAATGGTGTTTTTCGTAGTTTGCTTCGAGCTGACCGCCAGCACCAAAAAACAGCGCATCATTCCTGCGTTGGCCTTCGGAGATTTCGTCTAGCCCAACTAGTGTTTCCACGTGATCTTTGGCGGCCGCTGCCGAGAATACTGCGCGAACGGCGTCGGACGCAGCGGCATCGACGCGGACGATTTTCTCGGGAATGATGACGACGTCTGGCTCTTTCACCGTGCCATTAGCAGGCAAGATTTGGCCAGCGTAACGAAATGCGAGGTCGACTGCCTTCGATTGCTCGTGAGGGAAGACGTCTGCTGGAGTGGATGTGCTCAGCATCCGCACCTGGACCATTCCCGTCGTCCGCAAGGGTGTGTGCAGGCGCCAAACCCCAAATCCAAGGGCCGCAACAAAAACTACGGCGGTCGTCCCGGCGAGTTTAAGTTGTTGCTGGCGGCTGCCCTTGGGAGATGCTAGGACACCGATAGCAGAAGGAATCAGGAAGAGAACAAACGAGATTCCCCAGATTCCGGTGATCGACGCAATCTGAATAAGTGGCAGGAAATCCATTTGTGTGTATGCGATTGATCCGTAGGTTGAGTGAGGCGAGGTTGCCGCATTGCCGTATTCGATGGCCGACCATAACAGCGGAAGGCTAAAGACCGCGGCCCAAACGCGGCCGTTTTGCAACAACCTCCGCCATGCCAGGACGAGCAGCGCAAAGAGAATCGCGGGGATTGTCGTGAACAAAACGATCGGGCGCATCGGCAACTGTAAAATGTCGCGATAAAAGTGCAAGACGTTCAGGCCACCAAGCAAATATGCGACGAAAGCAGAGAGGGCGACATACCGAGCGGAAACCCGCGGCGCAATCAGCAAAAGCGGGATTGGAGCAAGCCAGAGAAGCGGCCAAATCGGATGCAGCCCCGTACCAAAATAGAAGAGTGCAGCAGAGACAGCCGCCGCACCAAACGCGAGTAAGGTTTCAGTGACGCGGTTTCCTGAGTCCACGGAGTACCCTTTCCGACGAGCGATGACACAATTTGCGAAATTCTTTTTCGGACACGGCAAAACGGCCGCCGCGATACAGCGCGATCATTCCCTGCGTGTGGGCGGCTATCGTTAGCGCGATCTCCCAGATGTCGCCTGGCCGGAAGTAGCCGCAGCGCACAGCCTCTGCGCAGAGGTCCGCTAGAGAATTAAAAGTGGGCGATTTGCGCTCTTCGAAGTCCTTGGGGAAACGTCTCGCGCCGGCATGTGATTCGGTGAAGATGTAGTCGAAAACGCGGGGCCGGGTCAGAGCAAAGTCCACAAACGCGTCGAGCCTTTTCTGGAATCGCTGCTCAAGTGTGCCCTCGTTGCCAAGTGTGGCTAGATGAGCCCCAAAGTTAAGAAACTCTTCATTAGTGATCTCCGCGAGCAGAGCTTTGCGAGAAGGGAAATAGTGGTAGATCGCCATGGCGGTAACGCCCGAGTCCGCCGCAACGCGGCGCATGGAGACGCCGGCCGGCCCTTCCTTTTCTAGGAGCTTCAGGGCGGAGGCTCGGATGCGGCAGAGTTTGGACTTTTGCTCCACCTATACAGTGTATAGTAAAAGCCATACGTCGTATAGGAGACCTTGATTCGATTTCGACGGGTCTTCAGGCAAACAACCGTTTCGGCGTCCGCGGAAGCGGCGCCCATTCGTTCTGACGAGCAATCCGCAAGTTGAGATTTCTTGACTAAGGCTCAGTTCCTAGCTGCCAACAACGCGGCCGGGGTTTTCAAGGCAATACTGGAACCACTCGAAATTGTGTCGTGCCAGGTCCCTAGACTGCTACCTCCGCACGTTGGTGACTACTGCTCTTGTACATGATCATGTGACTGGGGACGCCCGTATTCGGCGCATCGCGCCAACTAGATCAGGCCTGAGAGAAGAAAGCCGACATGCGTCAAAGCGTGAGCCACGATGGCCGATTCCAGTCCCTTTTTCCAATAGAGAAAGCCGCCAACTACGCCGAAGATCGAGTTAGCGAAGATGACATAGGTGATGAGAATTATGCTCGGCGAGCCGTTTAACGTGATGGCGATGGGAAGATGACCGGCACCGAAGACCAGGGCGGAACAAACGATGGCGCTCACCACAAAGACAGGGCGCGGGGCACCTTTTTCCTTCTGCAGTCCCTTCCACGCGGCCCAGACTAGAAAGGTCATGAAGCCCCATCGGAGAAGCAATTCCTCGGTAATTCCACCGTAAAGGATTCGTGTCGTTGGGGGCAGCATGCGGCTGAACTCCGCTGCACTCCGGACAAACGAAGGAGACAAGAAGCGCTTCCACAGCAGCCAACAGCCGATAATCGCCGGAGCTGAAATCAGCGCCCCGAAGATCCCAGGCAGAAGTTGCGGGCGCAGGGCGGGAAGGAGCGGCCGCTTCTCCACAAAGGCTTGCGCGACTGGAGCCGATAGTCCAACTCTAGGAGCAAGTATCAGGCCGACAAAGACCGCGACTCCGACAAGAACTGCAGGTTGCACGACACTGAGAAGACGTATGGTCGCCATTGGCAACGGCAGGGGCTTACCTTGTGTAGCTGGCAACTTCGCGATCAGAGCCGGAAGATCGACCAGCTGAAATGACAAAACACCCGCCAGACCTGCCAGCCAGAGAATTAGGAACAAGCGCGCCCGAGAACTCATCCGTGCTCCTTCCGCTTATCGTTGCCGGGTATGTGGATAGAGTGGTAAGGAATTTTCGTTCTCTCCTCGGCAATGGAAAACGCTGATTTCCTTTTAGAATTCACGTCGCGCGATGCTGCATTGACCTGGCGACGGCCCGATGTCTAGCGCAGCTCGGCGAGCGCCGCCTCGGCGCTTTTCTTGACGCCCGCTCGCCGCAACGCCTCGGTTAAGGAGTTCGCAGCAGGAACGGGAATATCCGGCTGCACGCCGACGCCTTCCCAACCCCTGCCCGTTCGCGGATCGTATGCGCGCCCGAAGGGAATGACGGCCGTATAGCCGAGCGGCATTGTAATGTCCGTTTCGACGTTCCCGGCGCCTCGCGTTCGCTCACCGATCAAGACAGCCCGGTGGCTTTCTTTCAGCGCGAACGCGAGGTGCTCGCCCGCGCTGATGGTGCGGTTGCTGATTAGCACATACACCTTGGCGGTCTTGAGGCGCGCTGCGGGCGATGGCGTGACCGAATGGATGTACCGCACCACACCGGCCGGAGCGTCGACTTTGCGGATCGACTGGCCGGTCGGAAGCCCGCCCATTCGCTCGTCGACCGCCTTGCGGATATCGATGGCGACCAGATCCATCGGTCTCCTAAACAGATCGCTGAACAGCACGTCTGCTTCGCCGACCCAGCCGCCTGAATGCTCGCTCACCAGATCGATGATCAGCACTCTCGCTTTGGAGTGACTAGCGAGGAAGTCGCGGAGCTTGCTTAGTGTCTCTTTGTCGCTTGGGAAGCTGCGGAATTCTAGATAAGCGATGCCCGGCACAATCCAGCCGGCTTTGCCGATCGGGGGCGGTTGGTCGGGCGGAGCGGAAGAAGGTGCCGAGCTGGATGGCCGATCGGTCCGCGGTGCGACCAATACGAGATGCGCATCAGGAGCAACCGTCTGCAGCTCTGCCGTTACTGTTTCTGCGAAGGCACCGGAATCCGGGAAGCTCGCGTAGCGTCCGGCGGCAAGGTTGGCGCGGAGCATCGCAGCGTAGCGTCGGCCCGTGTCCGGAACGACATAATTCGCTTCGAGGGCGTCCGCGAGATTGGGAATGATCTGTTGCGCGTCCGAGGCCGCGAATGGCGGGTGCAGCGTGCCCGTCGATGACTGCGCGAGTGCCGCAACGGCGATCATGACAGCGATGAGGAGCGAAAGCACGAAACGCATAGGAAGTGCCTCAATTTGAAGACCTGATCACTCTTTTCAAGCATTCGTCACGCTCAAGACGTTTCCATCTGGGTCCTTGAACCACGCTACTTGTACATCGCCCGGTAGAGTCAAAATGCCTAGTTCGTCTTGCTTCATGTGCTCGTAGACATTGAAGGCGAGTCCTTTCTTGCGCAAGGCTCTCACAGTGCTAGGTACGTCTGAGACGTTGAATCCGAGTATTGTGTGTTCATGCGGTGTAAAATCTGGCACAGCAGAAAGCCGCAGAGTTGCTCCCCCAGAGTTGAATACAGCCGCGAGACTATCCTCGGACGCCAAGGTAAGTCCGAGCGTTTCCTGATAGAACTTAACGGCACGCAAACGATCTCGAGTGCAGATAATAACGGCGGGCTTAGCCGCCTCCAGAATGCCCATCTTCTTCCTTTCTTTTTCGGCCTTCCGCCGATCTTCAAACTGAAAACTACCAACGCATAAGACGGGTCCACTCGAACGGTCTCACCGTAACAGAGAGGGGTGTAGATTTTTGTGCAAAATTGATGCAGCCGATGCCAAAATTTGGCAAAGTAGATTGATGCTTGATTCCTTGGACCATGCATTGCTCAACGCGGTCCAGTGCGACGACTCGCGGACCGCCGATCAGCTCGCGCGCGTGGTGCCGCTGTCGCCATCGGCGATCGCAAGGCGGCTACGGCGGTTGAGAACAGATGGGTGGATACAAAAGACCATCGCGCTGCTCTCGCCGAAGCTCCGCCAACGTCGCTTGCAGGCTCTGGTGTTCGTTATCTTGAGCGAACATGCCAATGCCAAGGGCAAGCGGTCGTTGGACGCGAGGCTAGCTGCTGAGCCTGCTGTACAGTTCTGCTTCGACGTAACCGGCCCGATCGACATAATCGTATTGTTCGACTGTGCCGATATGGCGGAATTCACCTCGCTCGCAGATCGCGTGTTGCTCGCCGATCCGACTGTCCACCGGTATGACACGCATTTCGTCCGGCAGCAGACCAAGTTTGCCCCTTTTGTGCAGCTTGGCGACGCGACTTAGCTCGCTATGTTGTATTGGTCCGGTGACGGCGGACGAGATCGTCACACGGAAAGCGCAATGAGTTTGCCCAATGTGTACTCTGAGAACTGACCTAATGTTTGGAGAACTTAGCTTGGAAATTATCTGCAAGCAATCGGCACAATTTTGTTTGCTCCCCGGTAAGCATCCCTCGTTTCGGAAGAATGTAGTAGATTGAATTATCGACACGCAGCGAAAGAGCGGCGGCTTTCTTCTATTTCGCGGAACCGCTGGAATCAGAACGGGCCGACAGGCAAATGGCCCTCTCCGGCGTCACTGGGCCGGGCGTTGGGACACTGCGATTAGCGGCATTCGCGTCCCGAGCGTCGCTCGGGAACTCGATTGGGAAACACGAGTTCCGATTTAGAGCGACCTAGGGTCGGCCAGTCGAAGTCTTGTCATCGTTGACTGGACATGCCGGCTTTTCAGATTTACTCAAGCGCATTAAATTCCGCTTTTGATCAAAGCTGACTTGGTACTGCGAGAGCAGAGGCGAGCCTATATTTACGTTGCTAAAAATCTCGCTTACAACGACTTTGGGGGAGGAAATCGTTTCAGTCCCAAGGTGTAGGCTCTCCTTGATCCGTCCTTCCTTCACGTCGTATTCATGCGTGGCCGATCTTCCATGGCCGATCACTTTCGGTTCCTCTGAAAAAGTCAGCTTATTGCTTAAGTCCTTCGGAACCGTTAGGAATTCACTGTCGCCGCTGTCGACATCAATCTTGAGACGTTCGTTGCCCAACCTCCCTAAAATCACGGGTGTGCCCTCAGGCACTTCCATGGTAAGAGAGTTCTTCCGGCTAAGATACCCAGTCGAAACGAAGACGCGTTTATGCGGATAATCGAGAGTGAGCAGCTTGTCTTTGAATAGATTGAAGGCCAAAATACCGTCAAAACTTTGGCCATAGTCTCTAGCCATGGCCTTTACGTTACGGAAACTAAGACTCCCAAGCTCAAGTTCTTTCAATTCGACAACGTCAACGGCTTGCGAATTCTTCTTCGTACTGTCATTGTTCATGACCCTACCGAGCGGCTGCAGGTGTAACTTTTTGACAAGCTTGATGTCTATTCTCGCCTCGCCGTCTCCGCCCGTGTCAATCAGGAACCGAAAGGGCCCTTCTCCATTGACCATCACCCTTACGATCGGCCGTACACTGCCATACGCCATTCCTACACAGGCTGCTTTTGCTGATGGCTGTGATTGGGCTTCGAAGAAAATGCCGGACACGGGCAAAAGCGTAACAACTGCAAGAATTGAAAATCCACTCTGTATTATCATACTGAGTACAATATAATAAAGTATATAAATCGACTCTACGGGTGGTGGTGTACCTGTGAAGACGTGGCACCGTTTGAGTAGATTTCCCGGCAAGTCAGTTTAACAAGAAGGTCTTCACAAACATTATCGTCGCATAAAATTGATAGTCGATATTCGACTTCCTGCTGAAACCATGGCCTTCGTCCTTGGCTACGAAATACCAAACAGTAACTCCTTGCTTGTGCATTGCATCCACAATTTGGTCCGATTCGCTGCGGGGGACGGCCGGGTCATTGTCGCCTTGAATGACGAATAGCGGCTTGGTTATCGAAGTGGCGTTGTTCAGAGGCGCGAGTTTGTCGAGAAGTGCGCGTACCTGCGGATCACGTTCGTCTCCGTATTCTGCACGACGAAAGTCGCGGCGGTATGGGGCGGTGCGCTCCAGGAATGTGACCAGATTGGACGGGCCGTAGATGTCAATCGCGCAGCGAATACGACCGGCATACTTCATAGCGGTCACCAGGGCAACATTGCCTCCGTAACTCGCCCCGGTGACCATCACACGACTAGCGTCGAGATCCGATTGCGTCCCGATCCAGTCAAGCAGCGAACCAATGTCCTTGTAAGCATTCTCTCTGAGCGTGCCATTGTCGAGGGTCACGAACTGTTTGCCGAAGCCCGTGGAGCCGCGGATATTGGGGAAAAGCAGTGCGACTCCGAGTTCATTAAGGTAATAGTTTTGTTTCCCCAGAAAGTAGGGCTGAAATTGATCTTCGGGGCCGCCGTGGATATCGATGATCGCCGGGCGCTTTCCGGTAAAGCGTGACGGTGGTTGATAAAGAATGCCGGGGATGCTCATCCCGTCAAAGCTCTTCCAGTGGATCACGCGAGGCTCGATGAAGCCCTCGGTGTTCAGGCCACCTATTTCACTGAATGTCCATCGTTCTACTTTGCCTGTGGTGGTGTCGAGTGAGTAGGCGTCAGCTGAAGAGCGCGCCGAGTCCATGCTGAAGCCTAGATCACGGCTGTTCTGATGCCAATGCAGATCGATGACATAGCCAGGCGGGAAGTGGAGCAGTGGGTTTTCACGCCCGGTCGCGGCGTTGAGTAGATGGAGCGTTGTCTTGCCGTCTTCGTTGCTGGTAAAGGCGAGGGTTTTGCCGTCAGGTGAAAGCTGAGCTTCGAAGATGTCCCAAGGGATGCGGTCTGTCAAAAATGTATGACGGCCCGTCGCGACGTCGATGCGCGCCAGTCTCCGAAATTCGGAGTCGCGGTCGGTGATGGCGTAGACACTCTTGCCATCTTTGCTGAAGTGAGCATCCCCGTAGGCGACCGGACCTCGGCCGGTACTTGGAGTAAGCAGCGTCTTCTTGCCAGTGGCAGAGTCAATTAGCCAGAGATATCCCTCACTGACAGAAATCTCCTGCAACGCCAGGATCGTGGAGTCGTCGGGCGACCAGTCACGCGCGCTCCAAAGGCCACCCTGGAGTTCCACCAGCAGGCGGTCGCTCCTTGGGTTGAGCGGATCTTGGACGTAAAGATCACGGTCGGTGCCATTGCGACGGGTGGAGCTGTAGGCGATGCGGTCTCCACGGTGCGACCAGACTGCAATTCCGTTCAGTGACTTCCCGTCTGTGAGGAGCGTGACTTTGCCGGTAGCGAGATCGTATCGGTAGTTCTGATATTTCTGATCGCCGCCTGCATCTTTGCCGAAAATGAAGTAGTCTCCGCGCGTGGGTTGAAAGGAGACGCCGTGGGTGGTGCGATCTGCCAGAAAGGTCAGCTGCGTACGAGCGCCGCCGGGGAATTTCACAAGGTAAACTTGCGAGGTATTGCAGAAGAGCGTCGCAATGAGCATCTCACGCCGCAGGGGATGCCAGCTGAGGATCTCAGCCGATCTCATGTTCGTGTAGCGCTCCACGTCGGCTGCAAGTGTGTCGGGAATCGGCTGGATCCCTTCCACCAGCGAGCCAGATTCGGGCTTTATGCCGGATTGCTGCGCGACGGCGCGTCCGAAGGAAGCGATCAGCAATAAGAGAAGCAGCCAACCACGTCGACCGCAGGCACTGCGTTCGCGAAGTAGATTGAAACCGCGCATCATGGCACCACCTTTTGGGAGTTCAATATTTCGTCTCTCATTCTTGCGATCGGCAACAGCCTTCCACGTAACACGACCGAGTCGATCATTCGGGTGTGGCTGATGTCTTCAAGCGGATCGGCAGTGAGTAGCACTAGGTCAGCAATCTTCCCTTTTTCGATCGTGCCCTGCCGATCGAGCACTCCAAGATATTCAGCAGGATCTCGCGTCGCAGATTGCAGAGCCTCCATTGGGGTGAAGCCCGCCTCGACGAACAGTGCCAGCTCATTGTGGAGGTCAACACCGGGTACAAGCGCCCAATCGGAAAAGTCCGAACCAGCCAGAATGCGAACACCGGCTTTGTGCATCGCTCCCAGCAACTCTAGGTGCTTGAGATGGAGTTCCTTGCTGCCTTCGGTTTCTTTTGGATTGCCGCTCCAGAGGACGAAACCTCGGTAGTAGGCGACAAGCGTCGGAACGTACCAAGTGCCGCTCTTTCTTAACCGCTCAAAGATGTCTTGTCCCTTTTTGCCGGTGTTCTCAGCAAAGGCTTCCTCTAAATTCTTTGCCGTCGCTCCTTTTCGACATAATGCACTCTCAAGAAGGATTTCTATATGTTCTAGGGTCTTGGCTCCAGCATCGGAAGCCTCCGCAATACTGACGCCCTCCACGCCGCATTTGGTCCAAAGGCCCGTCGGAAGATGGACGGCCAGAGGCAGACCCTGCTTCCGCGCTTCTTCCGCGACTGCAAAGAATGCTTCACGAGACAACCCGTTGTGCGTCTTAATGAAGTCGACGCCGCGAGCTTTAAGGCTGGCGACGGCCCGATGTGCTTCATCAGCGTTAGTTACGGTTAGCCGATCTTTGAGATTTGGCTTCGGTCCGTCGACGAAAGGACCTGCTCGAACGATATGGGGACCAACACGCTTACCACTTTCAATCTCCTGTCGCCACTGATCGATCTGATCGAGATCCCCGCCCATGTCTCGAACACCGATGACGCCGTTCATGACGAGCAGCGAAAAGGCTCCTTCTCCAAAGTATGTGAGATGGCCGTGCATATCCCACATTCCGGGAATCATGAATTTTCCCTTGGAGTCGATGACGGTAGCGTTTTTCGATAGTGTCACATTCGAGCTCTTACCAACTTCGGCGATTTTGTCGCCCCGAATCACCACGGTCATATCCGGCTGTGCCGGGGCACCCGTGCAGTCGATTACTGTGATATGCGTGAATGCCAGAGACGGCTGTGTATCAGCCGCATTGGCCCGAAGACCCAAGAGCGTGAGCAGGAGTAGACAAAGTCTTCCCATGTGCTCCGCCAGAATGCCCCAGCATGCCAAGGACAGTATTGAATCGCAGGAGCGGAATTGTAGATATCTAACGTGAATGGAACAGGGACCGGTATTCCGCCGGGGTGGCACCGGTGGCGATCTTGAAGCTGCGACAGAAGTGGCTCTGGTCAGAGTAGCCGGCGGCGACAGCTATTTCTGCCAGCGTACCCTCCGAGGACCGCAGCTCACGCTGCGCGTATTCGATCCGCAAGGCTCGAATAAACTCTCCCACGCTGCAGCCGTAGATGTGACGGAAGATACGCGACAGATGTCCAGGATGGACGCCGCCAACTTCCGCGATCCGTGAGACCGTAAGTGCCTCCGGCGAGGATTCATTCAGAAACTCAGCGACGCGCTTCATCCAAGCGGGTCGTCCTGCGTCATACGATTGCTGTCGGCCAATCTGGCCCAAAATCTCAAGAACCAAGCCTTCTAGAACTAGCGGAGAGAAGCTATCCATTCGGTGAAACTCTGAATAGAGCCGAGTTATCAGCCAAGCTAGCGGACCGCCGTTCGTTTCGAATGGACGATCCATCCACGCAGCGGTGGTGCTTGTGTCTTGCAACCGGCGATCGCAAATCTCAAACCGGAATATCGTCCCGCCAGCGTCTAGGAACCAATCCGAATGCGCTTCCCCAGCGGGGTGAAACAACACCGTCCGCGGCCCGCAAAAACGCTCTTGGCTTCCGCAGGTCTCGCGGTAGCTTCCACGCAGCAGAAAACAAAGATATGCGTGCAGATGCGCGTGGCGAGAAATCCTCGTCCCGGGAGAATACCGCGACTCGGACAGAATAAAGCCATTCACCTCGCAAGTCTTGGCAATGCGCCCGAAAAAACGTCCTGGTTGGAGTGTTCGGCTCATCGTATTCCAAACAAATTATCAGATGTGGTGCCGTCCGTGAATCCTGCTGATATTGCAGACGTTCCGCCGGGCAATACGTTACCGACCAAGCGAGCGCGGTCGCCTCTCATCAAAGGGCTCCGTGAGGGCGCGGCCCCACTTTGTCTACACCGCCACTGTCGGTCTTGAACGATGTCACCTCGATGCCTAGTTGCGAATCGTGCAATCTGAACAATCCCTCATTGCCCCGAATCCGGCCACGGCGGCTGGAAGAGCACAGGAATTGCATTTACCGCCTTATGGGCTGGTTGCTTGAAGTAAAGCTCTCTTGCGAGGAAGGCAATCCGATCACGAGTTGCTGCGGCATTAAGCGAGTGCGGGGCCTGGTAGATCTTGAGCCGCTTCGGCGCACTGACGACCTTCAGATACTCCATTGCGTTGAGGGTTGCTTCGTCCTGGGCTGCGTATTGGAGAAAGACTGATGCTGGTGCGGCGTGCGAGACATACATACCAGGATTCATCCACGCATACTTAGCCCAGAAGGCATCGAACCGTTCTGGTCCGATTGCCTGTCGATGCTTCTGAAACCATTTCATTTTCCGATCGACTTCATACGAGATTTGGCCGGCCATGATGACGAAGGCCTTGAACCGCTGGTCGATGCCGCTGAGGTAGGCACCGGAGGTTCCATCACAGCTGTGGCCCACATAAGCGAGGCGCTTCGGATCGACGTCCTTGCGGGCGACCAGGAGGTCTGCCCCCCGACGAAGGTTTATGACCTGCTGCACCTCAACAGCGATTTGTTGGTCGTTGAGCAGCGTTTCATCCTCGGGAAAGCCGGACTGTGCAGTGACGTGATTGGGCAAGAGCGATAGGACACCGGCTTGCGCCAAAACCACCGCCTCGTCGAGGAATTCTGTCCGGTTGTTCTTGTCCGAGCCTGGCATGCACCAGTGGCCAAAAATCACGGCCGGGAAGGGGCCCTTCCCTGATGGAAGGACCAGATACGCAGTGACATTGCCGCCGTTGGTGCCAACCCCTGCAGCGCGATCACCCAAAGGACTTCTGTATGTGATGTCGAGGATTGCAATGCCCTGGCGTTCTTGCACGCCACTTTGGCGAACATTCAAAGGCGTCGAAGCATCGTAGTCCCAATGTCGCCCGAGTTGGTCGCGCGATTCCTGCGCAATGCTGGAGCTTAGCAATAGGAGGACCGGAAAGTAGCGTCGCATGAGGATCACTCCCGACGTTCGGAAATGCCCGGGGATCATCGGTCAAAGTGTTTAATAAGCTCTCGAAGTAAATTGGGAAATTTTCCCGCAAACCCAGATGCACTTAGCAACGCGATGCCCTCGGTCGTTAAAATTGCTCTTATGCCTATGGTTCCCATGTCCTGCATTCTGAAAAGAAATGCGCGTTAACAAGGGGGCGGTGAAGTGCGAAAGCACGAAACGCATAAGACGCGGTCCCCTCGAACGGTCTCACCGTAACAGGAATGCGCGCGGATTTTGTGCAAAATTGATGCGGCCGATGCCAAAATTTGCCAACGAATTGCGACTAAATTAGTGACCAGAGTTGTTGACCACGATGCTAACACAGTTGGCGGGTCGACTCGCAATCTTGGCCTTTCCAAGATGCCTGGTGTTCGCAAGCGACTTCGGATCTCTTGAACAGGCGATTTCAACACCACCGTCATCGCTATCGGCCTCTACCTCGAGATAAGTTCTCTCCTCTTTGTCGTTGTATTTTGCGGCTGAAATCGCGTAGTACGGGGACAGTTTGATCTTCGTGTTAACCGTCGCACTGATGGCTGCGAAGGCGTCGTGCATGATATTCGCGGGCTTATCCGGCTCGGCACGAAGATGAACGATGAGTGGATTAGTTGCACCGTCGTCATCCCAATGTTTAGCGCCAATCAGACGGGCAACTTCGCCGGTCTGGAGGTCAAAGTCTGCTCTCAATACCAGAGGCAGTGAAACCAAGGAGTTGAAATCTGAAACGCCTGGGAAAAAGTCGCCGCACATTTTGTCTTTCCTTAGCAGCCGATAGGGCGTGAGGGCAGTAGGGAGGGGCGTAACCATGGCGCAGAAGTCGCCGCCGGAGTTCATGACTCTCGGTCCCAAATACGGGGTTGTGGTTTTGTCGACCGCTGTTTGCTTGGCTCCCACAAAACCCAGTAGAGCTACTGGGTCTTGAGCGTCGAGCTTTTCCGCTTCCCCTTTTTGGCCATAGCCCACGCCGTAATAGTGAACAAGGCTGCCCGCCACTTGAATCTTCGGAGCATGTAGGAGCATTCCACCTGGCTGGATATCGAGCACAACGGCACCGTGCACGTAGAGGTAGAGTTTTCTCGGGCCTGCCGCCGGGGCGAGGCCAGCTGCAGATCCAGCTAAGGCGACTCTGCTAGCGAAGGGTGACAGAGCAATTCCTGCGAGTATCGAACGTCTAGAAATAGTGTCCATTGCGTTTCCCTCTCCTTGCGTTTTTCGTTTTTCTCCCTTAGTCCCGTGCAAAAACTCCGAAGGCAGCCCAGTAGTAGGGGTGGCTTAGTGCCGAATCCGAAGCCACTGCCCTCGAAGCAAACCGCAGCGCCTCTACAGCGGTGCGCCCTTTGAGAAGTTCTCCGTAGAAGTAGTCCATTAACCTGGTGGTTGCGCTTGAATCTATATTCCAGCGAGTCGCGATGATCCGTCGCGCGCCGGAACGCAAGAGTGGATGGACTAAACCGTCAGGGTCGAACAGGCCCAAACGTTGCGCAGAGCCTGTCGAACACGCGGATAGGACGACGAGTTTGCATTGTGAAAGAGTCGGATGAGACTTAAGTGATGATTGTGCCTGTTGATTTGCCGCACCGCTTAGAATGAGAGCAAGGGCCGTTTGAGGATGCCTGCTACCAGTCACATAGTGACCGGCGAAATGAAACAACGTTGCTTTTTGAAAGCTAGCTGAAATCATGCTGGGCTGTCTCGTGTCATCGAAGATCACTCTATGATTTAGAAAGCGAGCTGCAACGGCTTCCGCTTCGTTTCTGGCGTCTGGCAAGGGAACAGGTTCGTTCGAAGCGGGATCAGGAAGCGAGGAGCTCACAATGAGAGCTGTGTCGTGGCTATTGATAAGGGGCTCTGCGTCACGGTGCCTGCCCGCAGCTCGGGAGCGATAGGCAACGGAGAAGCGAGCAAGTAGCGGGACACCCTGATGATTCGTCACTGCCTCGAACGGTACGAACGAAAGATCTCCATCGGGTTCAATCCAGAGGGTTCGATCTGGTGACAACAGCTGTTCTGCTGGGGCAATGAGCCAATCGTAAAGTTGACCGCCATCCGCTCTTAATTGGCTTAAATCACTGTTCGGATCGGCACAAAGGCGAGCAAATCGTTTACTTACCGTCGCAACTTGTTCAGCAGATGCCGCGACTCGGCGGAACGTAATTCCCCTGTTGTCATAGACCCAAAAAACCAGCGCATCATCCAACTGGGCATAGGTCAGAAAGGTAGCTCCGGCGAGGCTCGGGGTGAGTGTGCGCATGTCGAGTTCGTTTGGCTGCGGTGGATCCGCTTCGATCTGAGCCAGCGATGATTGTGACTTAACAAGCTTGGGGGTACGGGACTCGAAGGGTATCGACCTATACCATTCCCAAATCTTCAGTGCTTGTTCTTGGTTGCCGTTGTCTGTGAGCAATAGCGCGACGAGGGCACGGTAAGCGTGGCTTGTCTGTTGGTCCCAGTTTAATCTGTCGGCGTCGTTTGCTTCGTTTTCGAGACCCATCTGGCTGATAGCAACGGCTGAGCGAAAGTTCCGTTCGGCTGTTTGACGGTCTCCATTTAGGCTCTGCAGCTTTCCAAGGGTCAGGTAATACTGCAAAGCCGTCTGATATTGGTCGATCTTGTGGACGCTCGAAGTGATTTCCTGGAGCCGCTTCAAAGCGGCGGCTCTGTCGCCCAAGGCGAATTCCACAGAGGCTAAGGACGTTTCGCTTGCGAGTTGATAGTTCAAGAACGCTTGCGTTCGGGGCAGCGAAGAAAAAATGTAGTTGGTCTTTGCGAGTTCTTGCTTCGCCTCAATATTTCTCTTAAGAAGCATCTCTTGGGTGGCCAAGCGGTATCGGGCGAGTCCTTCGGTGGAACGGTTGCCCGTCTTTTCTATGAGAGGGACAGCGTCAGACCATAAGGCCAAGGCTACCCAAGGTTGTTGAGAGTCTTCGGCGACATACCCAAGGCTCGCGCAGAGTGCATAGCCTCGTATTGATGGAAAGATTCCGTCCCAGAACTGTTTAAGGCCGCGCTCACCTGTGCTCCAAGCAACGTCACGGTCGCCTTTGTCGGCAGCGAAATCGATATCGAAAGACAGGCCGCGAAGGTAGAGGACGCCAAAGTGCCGTTCTGTCGATATTTTTTCAGATAATGCAACCGAATGTTGCGCTTCGTCGACCCTTGTCGTGCTGGCCGCGCATGCTGCGCGTTCCAGCAGCAATTTGCTGGCGATCCAATGGTAGCGAAGGCGATTGAGTTCTGTCTCATCTTGCAAAGCCGTGCGAAGACACTCTTCGTCCTCAAGGGACCTTTGCAGGGAGTAGACGAGTTCCAATCTGGCTCGCAACACGCCTGCCCGGTTGCGTATGGTTTCAAACTGATGCATGGCAGAAGAGGCTTGCCGGAGGGACAAGGAAGGATTGCCTTCCATGGATGAGGTAATTGCAGCAGCCAGTGTTCTAGCGGCTTCTTGAAATCCCGGTGATTCCGAGGAAGCGAGCAGATCGGATAACCAAGGGTCGCCATGTCTGAATTCCCAGAGCTGCGCGAATCCCTTTAAGGTTCTTCCATAGGAAGACTGTGAGATGGTCTGGCCGGCCTGGAGGTCATTAGCGAACCCTGAGAGCCATTTAGTGGAGGCAAGGTCCAGATATTCTTCGTCGGTAGAGGTGAGTTCAGCGCTGGAGACGACGCGTAGGCCTTTTTCGAAGGAGGCCAGGGCGGAGAAGGGGTCTTCGTTAAGTTTCTGCTCGGATCGATTGTGGTGATCGAGCTTCTTTTTGATTTGCTCAAGATGCCTTCTTGCTTCTGTGGACCAAGGACCCGCGGGGTCCAGTTTCAAGTACGCGTCCCAGTCCTTGGCTGCACTGTCATACAAAAACATCTGTTCATAGATGATGGCGCGATTGAAGAGACTTATCGAATCGTCCGAGTGCTTTGCAAGCGCTTGGCCCAGCTGTTCGATGGCTTCTGCATACTGGGATGGCTGGTGCTCGGCTTGTGCGCTTTCAAAATACGCGGTTGCGAGGTCACGATGAACATCCGGCAGTTCTGGGTTGGTTTCGAGGGCACGTCGGAAACTTCGAATTGCTTCGTTGTATTGCCATTCGAGGAGTTCCGATCGCCCTTTTGCTGCGAGCCAACGCGAGTCATTGGGAGTCTTTTGTAGCTGGCGCTGAATCAGAGCTTCAGCTTCAAGCAGGGAGGCTGGTTTCGAGAAGACAGATCCGTTCCCGCCGCGCTCTATGCGCAAGGGAGCAGGCGAAGCTGCGGGCAAACGAAGCTCAAAGGATCGTCGTTCTACATAAGCCTTGGCGAGGAGTTGGTCTACATTGTTTCTTTTCGTCAAAAGGAAAAATGTGCCGGACAGCCCAATCGCTAGCAACATGGCCGCAGCTGCAGTGAGCCAGTACCATGTGCGCGGCTTGAATGTCCTTGGAGCGAGGACGGTTGGTGCTTTGCGTGTTTGCGACAGTTCTGACTCTCGCGTGTGAGCGAGTCTATTCGCCAGGTTTCTCTGCACCGCCGGCTGTGCTGTCTCGAGTTTCGAAATCACCGCATTTTCAGCGTCCGTTGGTTCGGAGAGGTCTCCGATTTCGTCGCGGAGTGCAGCGCTGCAGGAGTCGCAGGTGATCGCGTGGTCTAAGATTGCCGTTGCTCGAACATATTCGATCATTCCGGAAACCAGTCCTCTTATTTCTTCGGCCGACGGGCACGCGGGCGTGGGTTCCGACGGATCTTGGCCCCGCAAGTTGGCGAAGCGCGCTTGTAGCTCCCGGTGCATTTGAACAAGCCGGCTGCACACGTCGCAGTTCTGCAGATGAGCTTTGGCGGCGACAATGGCATCCGCGTCAACCGAGGACGGATGCAACAGATCGGCGGGCTCGACCAGCCGGCCTATTTGTTCCAAGCTCAAATGTTCTTGCGCAGAGCTCACTTGCCCATACTCCTAACTAGAACGAATTTCATTGGCCAATCCCTTTTGCGGGGCTGTGCTGCCCCGTACAGATACGACGTTCCGATACGAGCCGGCTGCGGATATCTCGCGTGAGGCGTAGGAGCGTACTCTCTACTCCCTTTGTTGTCAGTCCGATTCGGGGGATTGTGGCGATGGTTGCCGCTGGCAGGCCGGCTCGGTAGTAAAGCCAGAAGATTCTGCGATCCCTGGCAGCTGTTTCCCCGCTGGCGACCGAACGCAGGCAGTCATCAATTTCTCGCACTAGGACATTCCGCTCGATTTTAGGAACGGAATCTTTCGATGACTCGGGGTCTGGTAAAGGAGTGTCCGCTTCAATCGGCACATTCGTTTGTAGTGGACCACCGCGTTTTTTTGACTTCCGGCTTTTGAAGTAGTCGTGAACCAGGTTGGCAGTAAGAACCTTGAGGAAACCGTGAAATGCCTCCGAGTGCTCGAAGCGGAACGATTGAAGCAGGGCTGCATCGTTCGAGCAGACCTTAAGAAAGGTTTCCTGAACCAATTCATCAGTCAGCTGAGGCGAATTCTCGCCATACCGGCGGGCAACGCGGATAGCGACGCCAGCGATGAGCGGGTGAAACCTCCGCACAAACTCCTCCCACGCAAGCGCCACGTTTGTTTGCGCACACGCTGAGACTAGCTCTGGAGTAGATAGCGACGCGTAATTCACCGTGGGCCGGGAACCTCCGGTGTAAGTTCACAGATTGTACCCCAACGGCCCGGCAATAAGAGCAGAGTAAACCTTCCCACAAACGAGGTTCACCCGGTCGGGACTCTTTGTGACCCCCATTGGCTGTCAGCCTGCGGAGAAATCGACGAACAAAAGGGAAAGTGCGCAGGTTCTCGTTCTTATGGTTGCAAGGGAATGCACCGCTGTCGCGTGTAACGGAGTGGCTATGGCTATCGGAAAGATTTGTTGGATTCAAAGAAGCGGAGTTAAACGGATCTTGTCGCTTTCAGGGTTCGCGACGATAACTGCGATAGTAGCGCTTCTACTTAGCGGGTCAGCTCAGGCGGAAACCACCACCTCGATAAAAGCTCGGGTCGACGGTAGGGACACCGGCAAACCAAGTCTGACCGTCACGGCTTGCGACTCGGAATGCAACGGCAAGCTGTCTACATTTGTTGTCTCGGAAAAGGCGCTATCCGCATTTCAGAGTCTCTCGAACAACGACCGTGTAACCCTCAGTGTCGATTCGCAGTCGGTAGTCCAAACGATTGTCTTAACTGGCAGGGAAGTCGACAAAAGCGTTCGCTTGCTCGTTCTCGGGTGTTCACTCCTTTTTTGTGTACTCCTCACGACGCTGATCACTTGGTGGCATCCATTGCAGCTCGTGATCGGCGAAGACGGACGTTACAGCAATTCGAAACTTCAGATGGCGGCGTGGTTCTGCCTCGTCATCGCAAGCTATGTGGCAATGGTTATCCTGCGTGTCTACGAAGTTGGCTGGGATTTCCTGGGCGGAATCAACATTCCCAACAACCTTCTTTTGCTTTCCGGCATGAGTGGGCTGACGTTTGCCGGAGCGAAAGGCATTACCACCGCAAAGATCGACGCGGCTCTTGTTGCCGGCCATGGAAACCCCAAGACGGCGGGAGTACCGAACTTTTGGAAGGATTTGCTGCAAAACGATTTCGGGGTGTTTGACCTCGGCGACTTCCAGATGTTTGTGGTGACTCTGCTCGCAATCGGGATGTATGCCGTCACCGTTTTCCACGCGTTTGAAATCATCCAGATTTCCCAAACAACGGCTTTGCCAAACGTAGACACCACGATCCTCGCATCTTTCGGGTTGGGGCAAGGCGCCTACTTGACCAAGAAAGCGGTCGGCAACGCAGGCACTTCGTAGTCGAGGGGAAGGAACGAAGTCTCCGGTGGAGGAATGAAAGTGAAAACAGGATACAAGATGTGTGGACTGCAGTTGGCGATGTTGCTTTGCGCCCTGACGGTGTCGGCGCAAGGGCAACCGAGAGCGGTATCCGCAGCAGCTCCAGGGGCGGCCGCGCTACCTGCGGCGAGTGCGGCTTCGAAACCGCTTCCGTGGAAATATCTCGCCAGCCCGATGGGGCTTCTCGGTACGGGGTGGGACGTCCCCACCTTCGAGGCCTTCGGGGAACCGAAGAATTGGAACTGTCAAGGAAATGACAATTGTACGCCAGCGAAAGTTAAGAGGCTGGTTCGCGAAACGCTCGCAATCGATCTCGACAAAGCGCCAGGGACGTATGTCTCTATTCATATAGTCGATTATGGGACAGGCACTCAGCCGACCTTGAGGGATTGGTGGTATCTCTACCACTCGAAGGACAAGAAGTGGACGTTCGAGAAATTCTCAGCCCAGAGGATCTACGGTTCTGAATCCGTCCTGTTTTTGTTCGTACATCTGAACGCTAGGGGGCTGAGTGCTGAGTCTTTCAACAACTTGAAAGATGCTCCAAAGAAGGCCATAAGAACCCGTTCACCGCTCGACCCCAACGATCCTCAATCGAAGCTTCTTTGTGCGGATCAGACAACAAACCAATTCGTGCCGCTTGGGGACAGTTGGGTGGCCGATGACTACATTAAGGCGCGATATGACGCCGCTGTGGTGAAACGAACTCCTGCCAATGTGGCGAACCTACTGAGCATTCTGAAGATCCTCGGCATCAGCGTACAGGCGGAGCAGAAGTGCCAAGAGCAGAAGACCGATGCTGTGACGATTTGGGGAGCGGGACGTATCGACACGATTGGACTGCCAAGTGATGTAAGCATCGCGGGATACGCAGTAAACAAAGGTGACGCGCTGAAAGACGAAGATCGACCGAAGAATCAAATCGGATCAGTGGGGGCGTTCAACGACGAGCAGTTGTATTGGTGGGACGCCAGTATCGGCATTCCTGTTCACAAGATCAAAGACCTGCAGTACTCGGAATCCGACAATACTGTGGTGGCGTCGCATGTCGATAAACAGAGTGCTTACGCGATGTTCAATCTCATGCTTCGTCCGGTGGATCTCTCGGACCAGTCTGGCGTGTCGAACATGGTGCCGCGCATTCTCGTCGGGTTTCCGCTTTCCAGCAGTCCGTGGGACAGCCTTTTCGCTGGAGGCGGTATCGGGCTCCCTTGGAAGCCCGTGCGGAATTTTCAGTTTTTTGCGGGCGCAACCTTCAGCCGCACGAAACTGCCTGCCACGTTGACCGCTGGGTCGACGGCAACCAATGCGCAACTCCAAAATGACTTGCGTATCAGCTACAAACCGAAATTCACTTTCGGCATCAACGTTCCCGTGAAGTCCGTTTTGGACAAGCTACTCAAATGAGCACCAGAACTTATGAATCCGCGAGGGAAACGGTACGAGCTCTTAACCGCTTGGTTCAACGGTCGGTGCGGCGGCGCAAAGGGGATCAAGCCTCGCACTTCAACCGGGACAGGAGAGTAGCTAAAGCGATATTCGCTGATCCCAACATTTTGGGCTACGGAGTCGGATCGAAAGTATGTGAGGGAAGTAGAGATGAGTCAGAGATTTCCCTTGTCTTCTTCGTAAGAAGGAAACTGCCGAAGTCACGACTTAAGTATGGATTTGCAATACCGGGGCGGTTTCAACTCGAGACAGTTGAGCGAAAAGTTCGTACGGACGTGCAGGTGTGGGAAAGATTTCCCGTTGCGCACGGTCTGGTCGGGGCGGGGGCATCGATTGGAGACGCCGCGGGAAACTCAGGAACAATGACTCTCGCCGTTGTCGACAACGATAGCGGCAAACCCATGATGCTGAGTTGCTCGCATGTGATTGCAAGATGTGGACTGGGCGCAGTGGGCGATCCCGTCGAAAGCCCGACAAATCTGTTGTCCAATCCTTCGAACATTGTGGGTTCCCTGCAGAGGTTCACCGTTATCGATCCCAGCGCACTCAACAACGCTGTCGATGCCGCCCTAGCTGTGCCTCTCGAAGACGTCACGTTGTCGAATGGCATCCCGGGCATAGGTAGACCGTCTGGAATCCGAGATTTGACTAGCGAGGGGGACGGAATTGTCGATGAGCTGCGAGTCCGGAGAAGCGGAGCGGCATCGGGCCTTCAAAGCGGGACGGTTCGCCACCTTCATGTAACGACTCAGATCGACTACCCCCAGCTCGCCGGAGATCCCAGCGTCTATTTTACGGAGTTGGTGCAATGCGATGCGCTCTCAAAAGCGGGGGACTCGGGCGCTGTGGTGGTGGATGACAGTCAGCCGGGGAAAATAGTTGGGATGCACATCGCAGGGGATGGCTCTAACAGTTTCTTTACGCACATCGCATTCGTGATGGGTGACATGAATGTTGCTTATCAAGCCTAGCCGGACTGGGGATCATGCTTGATGGGGAGAGAGTTGTTGTATGCCGAACTACTCTGATCTGAATTCAATCGTTTTTCAGGCCGCATGCAACGAGGCGGTTGAGACGAAGGTTCGACCTGTCCGACCGCGCGTCCTCAAGAGGCTCGCGCACAAGTGCAAGAATGACCCGCAGGTTGCGCAATTGTTTTCGGACACTTGGGTACAAGCTGATAATGATCTCGGACTTCCGCAGCCACCTTGGCGCGAAAGGTTTGTCGAGAAGAAATTTGTAGAGGCCATTGCCAATGATCCCAGGTGGAAGATGGTGGTGCTCAACGCGGTTGTGCAGGAGCGCAAGTGGTCCGACCTGTGGAGTCGCGGATATGAGGTATTTGCAGACCGGGTGTGGTCTCTGTTCGAGAAGCTCATTTCGCCGGAACACCTCGCAGCTAGATTAAGCGTCGGTGCGGGGGCAAGTCTCTTGGCAGTTCTTCTTGCGGCAAAGATTCAAATAGGAAGTACCAATCTTTACGAGGCACTCCTGCGGCCGGTTCTTAAGCCATTTCAGTCGAAGTATGTCATTCCGGTAGAAGTAAAGGGCACATCGGCTGGCGAAGCGGAGTTACATGTGAAACTGGTTCTGGACGATAAGGAACTGAAGGCCTCGATTAGGCCAGCGGTTAAACCCACTGATCTCGCGGTGCATTTGCACCCGACAGTTGATGCCCCTGTGAAATTCACACCACGGATTCAATACTCTGTCGATGACTCAGGCAAAGCCAATACCAATATGGGGAAGCCGCCGGGCCTTTCCATTCGGCTACTGCCCACGATAAACATGCCGTTGCTGCCGAAGGACCTCTGGGATTCAGAGCGAGGTTTAAAGGTTTCGGTTACTGAACTGAATTCAAAGGGCGGTTACTCTCCTACTGGAGGGACGTCTGCAGGGTCAGATAGTGCGGCAGCGCCAGCAGGCGGGCTGGTAAAGGAAACTGAGGGGCGCGGCGGGCCTTTGGATAAGATCGAAACTGATCTGAATACTCTCAATGTGAATCTCGCTAACTTGGGGAACGATTTTCATGCTTCGAATTCCGGCACCCAAGCCAACTTCGCCTCCTTGCAGCAAAGCCAAAATTCGATTCATAGCATTGCTGCGAATCATGGGCGAACGACAGTAGTCGACGCAGGTCCGAACTCCATGCGTTCCGTGGTACTGCAATGGCTTGGAGAGGACGCAAGGAGCAAGTTCTGCACGTTGACATTTCAGATCGCAGACCTTAGTGCAGACAGAATCGAGTTGTCCGTAACCAGGCAGGAATGCTCTCCAGATACCTCACTGGTTGAGAAGTTGCCGTACTCGATTTCGTTGAGCCCCAGCGATCCGCAGCAATTGGGGCCATGGATATTGTCCGTGGACGAGATACACCGTCGCTGGAATTTTCAGCACGCCGCGAAGTTGCGCTTCAGCTGGCAACCTTCGGCCAAAGACCGTGCTGTAACTACGCAAGCGAAGAACACACAGCCTTAGTCGTTCCGAGTGGACCCAGCCAGCGGAGGTCGCAACTGCCTGTTCGAATTGAAACGCTGGACGCCCTAACTGCTTTCAGGAGGGTTTATTGCGCGGAGGTGCTGCCAAGCAGATCTCGAACTTCCATCCTGTACTTGTGCAATTGTTCGAGATACTTGTTAAGGCTCGATGGGTCAGACTCGATAAGCGCTGTTTTCAAATCTCGAATCACATACTTAATGTTCTCGGTTGTTTTTACGATATTTGGGTCCAGGGTTTTGGCCAATCTTTCCCCTTGCGTCCCTGCGAATGGGCCGACAAGCGGCAAACTCTTGATCATGGGCGAGATGGCTTCGATTGTTTGTCTGACTTGAACTGCGTGCTTAAACACAAGCGCTTGCAGGCTGTCTGCAAGTTCGGTCATTTCGAGGGCCGTCTGCTGGATTGTATCGATCAGCTCAGCATTTCGTTTGATCGCCTTGTGCGCGTTCATAAGTTTCTTGAGGTCCTTGAAATAGAAAAGGGTGAGCGTCGAAGTAATGAGCAGGATTCCCACTCCCAAGATCAAATAGGTGAAAATGCCTCGGTCATTCCAGCGAAACGCGGCAAGCAAGAGGGAAGCCCCGAGAACAAGAAAAGCCAGTCCGAAGCCTCCCGCTTTGTAGGCACTGACGATTGGTGCTCCGAAAGCATCGGAGAGCTTCACTTTGGGCGTCGGCGGCATTTTGGTTCCCCTCGAAAGTGAGATAGGAAGTGAATCTTAGTTAGTGATACGCGGTGCGAATCTATTTGCGGCCCGTAAATTTCGTGTCGACAATAGCATCGAAGGCGAGACCGCTCGATCGTTCTCCGCGCCCGGTCTTTTTCTGGACTCCGAGCCATACAAACGCTTGTCCCTTGGTCCAGCGCGTACGGCGAAAAGACTCGGTCACCTGTATGCCTGCGCGCGGAACTTCCTCTTCGTGTACGAAGTACGACACTTTTGGATTGGAGTCCAGACCTTCGCGCATAAGGGTCGTTCGCGGGGGAATTTTGACTGGCGGGTTTGGATCGCGCTCAATGATGCGCAGCATTCGGCTGCGTTGCAGCTGCGTCTCACGTATCGAACCCGGAACATGCACAGGCGGAAACGGAATCCAGTGCTCGGGGACACTGGTCATGGCGAGATAGGCGATCGCAGCGGAATACGGCACGACTGGATCCACTCCGGCAGCTACGAGCTGCTGCTGGTATTGCAAAGTTTCCCGGGCTTCATCTTTTCCAGGCCGGCCTGCGCCTGTTACCGACGGGATTGTGCGTTCGATGGCCCACACCATGTTGGCCACCTCGTCGCGAGCGAGCTCGATTTCCTCAAGGGGTTCTCCATCGAGTGTGTAGGCGGTTGCTGGCGGCAGTAGGAGGCTCGAGTCCGCGGCGGCCTTTGGATTATTTTCTGCACTCATTTGAAACATTCCCCAGCGATGCCAGTTATCGTCGATGCCGGTGCCGGCCGCCACGATCCAGAATCTTTCCCCGAAGTTGTTAGTGACCACAAGCCCTTCGACGCGCGCCAACGTTGCGGCAGGAAGACGAAAAGGAACAAGAAACCAGTCGTTCGCGTAGACCAAGCCGAATTCCATCAGGAGCAGTTGCGGCAGGTCCGTCGTAGCTGGGGAGACGCTGCCAAAATCTGTCTTGCGATCTTCGAGTGCCCACCAGCGCGGATCTGGCATGCCTTCGAAAGCGACGGGAGTCGGAATGAAGGGTGTTACCGTCAAGGCGTCTGTTGCCGCAGCCGGGCTAGTCTTTCCCTCGAGACCTTTGACACCGCTGTTTTTGTCGAACGAATACCAATCGATGTGCCCTTGGGCGTATTCGTCGGCCGCCAGAACGATTTCGGCTCCCGCCTGAGGGGCCGAACACGCGAATTGGTATTCGAGGTACTGCGGTTTCCAGGCGTGTTCTTGTGTCGGCTCGTAATACTCGGCGCGAAACCACGCGACGAACTCGACGCCAAGAGCATCGAGCGAACCTCCATCGGCCGGTGCAACGAGCGCAATGCCATCCGACGCGTGGTGTGCGGAGTCAGAAATCAAATACTGATACAGGTCACCTCCATCGATGGTCCGGCCCGCAAGCGCGGCGTATTGCTGCCAGCTGCGGCGATGCGCGTACAGGTAGTCGCTCGTTCGATCACGCACCGGCAGCTCGACGGGATAGCGAACCAAATATTTTGACTGATAGTTTCCTAAACCTGAGTCAATCAAAAGCTTCCGCCATAGGCGGCCGAGCTGGGCGCGAAGATCGAAGCGCATCTTATTGCCGTTCCATTCCCATTCAATCGAGCGCTGCTCGGCCTTGGCTTCGAGTGGGACGCTTGCATCGAAGTCTTCCGTCGTTCCTCCGGCGGGCTGATATTTCGTGAGCGGCGAATTGCGCATCAAGACTTTTGCAAAGATGGGCGAGCCGGCATCGTCAGCGAAGAACTCGCCGATCTGCCACTGCTTGGTCAGCATCCAAAGCGCGTCCCGCACTTCGGCTTTGAGGGCGCGATCGAAATCCGCACGGCGGGGACGCCCTTCGAGGCGGTTCCACACGGTTACCGTCGGATAGAGCTGTTTCAATAACGCATCTTGCAAGTCAGCGACGACGTATTTTTCTGGAACGGTTGGCATCAGGAGCTCCGGACGAAATCGTAGACGCGGTTGTTGAGGGCGAGGTTCGTGGCAACGGTAATTTGATAGAGGGTCACCGCCATCAAGGTTGCGGGCAAAAACTGTGCGTAGTTCGAGTTGTCGACAAGCGCCGGTTCGACTCCCCGCTTCTTGGCGTCATCGAGGGCGCCGTTGATCATCGTCACGATGTCTTTCCAATTCCAGCTGCCGCGCAATACCGGCGGCACCGCAAGCAACATCGTCTGTGGGGGTTGGGAGTTCGGACGGTCGAAGTGGAATGCCAAGCCCGAAAGCAAATCGGGCGCAGGCACAAGTTCCGGCCATTCATCGACAACGAGCCCGCACTGGTCCACGGAAGGATCAAAGGGTGCGGCAAAATGTGCGGTGTAGAGAAGCCGATTGCCCGGCGCCGCGCTCGCCGTGTCGAACTCGAGTGCCATCCAGCGGTCTCCTGAAGCAAATGGAAGTTGAACGGGCGTCAGCTCCGTGGGGCTTCGGCCGAGCGCTTCGCTGAGGACCATCATCTCTTCCCACGCGGAGAGTTTTGTTCGAACACGAGCAAGGCCATAGAGCCAGTCGTCCACGGGGAAACGACGGCCAGCCGCGAGGAGGTCCGTGAGCAGCGCATTCGAACCATTCCATGCGTTCTGGAATTCCGCGGCTCGATCGCTGGCGAGGCGGAATCTCGGAACAAGCTGGAGTTCGCTGCCGAGGACCTGTCTCGCTGCGGCGAGGAGCTGCTGGACACTTGCTTCGGAGCCGTCGCCTGGCAGTGCAGCGACAGTCGTCGTGGCAGTCGTTATGCGCGCGGTCAAGTCGTCGGCAAGAGACGTCACACGAGCTACGATCGTCTGACGCAAGGTAACAATCGCAGCCTTCTGATCTTCGATTTCAAACGGTGTAATGTCGTGTGTCGCCGCGATAGGACTCATAGCGTCGGCGGCCGCGGCGAAGTCGACCAGCTTCGTTCCCGCAAACTTCAGCAAAGCTTGGAATTGAGCAAGGTGCGTATCGAACTGCCCTTTCCTAACAGCGATCGCGGCTTTGTAGACATTGGGATCCGCGGGCGGTACGGCGGTAACCGCGGAAGAGATCAGACGCTCGGCTTGCCGCAGGAGCGTGAATCGGTCGTCGTCGCTTGTGAGGCCAGGATAGGTGAAAAGCAATGTGGTGTAGTCGTCGCGCTTTCCCGTCCAACGCGTCACGATTTCCTGGATTT
>Ga0126384_10000218_pt1 | contig 29518 bp, 26 predicted proteins | sample PanSoiMetPlot_36_FD_92543 | JGI IMG/M metagenome (GOLD analysis project Ga0126384, IMG submission 92543) | Tropical forest soil microbial communities from Panama - MetaG Plot_36 | ecosystem: Environmental > Terrestrial > Soil > Tropical forest > Bulk soil | place: Panama | collected 2016-02-17 | reverse complement strand
GGATCTGCGCTCCTCGCGTACGCGTTGCTAATGCGCGTGCTCCGGTGTTCCCCACCCCACGAAACCCACGGGTTTCGCGGGGACCCCGAGTCGGCGGCCCGGGCGCATTCGGACCACCTGGCCCCCAGATGCCCCGGCCGGGTTTCCGGCCGCACCTCTAGAGCCCGAGCAGCCCCTGCACGCGAAGCGCCACGGACAGGTTGAGGCGGGTCTCGGCGTCGTCCAGCTCGGCGCCGGAGATCTCCCGGATCCGGTCCAGGCGATAGCGCAGGGTGTTGGGGTGGACGCCGAGCCGGCGCGCAGCTGCCTGCTGCTCCCCCTCTTCCATGTAGGCCTTCAGCGTGGCGATCAGGCTGCCGTTGCGGCTTCGATCGTGGTCAACCAGCGCGCCGAGGTGCCGGTTGACGTACTCCACCAGGCGGTCGTCGCTGACGCCCGCCAGCAGCCCGGTCAGCCCCAACTCGGGAACGGCCACAACCTGGCTCCAGCGTTTGAAGCGGGCAAGCGTGTCCAGGACGGCACGGACCTCCCGGTGTGCGGTGGCAACGCCCTCAGGAGCATCAACCGCCGCGCTGAAGCCGACCGAGACGCTGAAGCCGGGCCGCCAGTCAGCGATCGCCTGGCGCACCTGCAGCCCCACCGCGTGAACGCGTGCCTGCTGGTCGCGAGACTCGACTCCCAGCGGCAGCAGCGCCACGGCGCTGTCGGAGTGGCCGCCCAGCAGTGCTCTCGGGTAGGTCGCCCTGATCACACCCGACACCCGGCGCAGGAACTCACGCTTGACGGCCTGGATGGCGTCCTCGCCGACCTGGCGCGTGCGCAGGAAGCCGCGGAAGTCGTCCACGTCGACAACCATGACAACGTGCCGCCCGGGCAGCGGATAGCCGAGGTGCCGGGCTCTCCGCTGAGCTGCCGTCTCGTCCCGGTACGTGCCCTGCACAAGCTCGTCCAGGAACTCCCCGCGGACGCGGCCTTCGACCTCGGCCACTTCACGGTCCCTGATCAGGGCCAGGGCCATCACCAGAGCGGCCTGCTCAACGGCCATCAGCGCCAGCTCCTCGTTGTCGGGTGGGTGCTCCAGGATCGAGATCACACCCAGGAGCTGGTTCGCGGCCAGGATCGGCGCGATGATCCGCTCGCGGTGCATGCCCAGGTGCGGGAAGGCGGCCACTTTCATCGGCCGTCGCGTCTCGGTGACCTCGCGCAACATCCGCTGGATCTGCGGGTCGTAGAGGACGCGCGGCGGCGTGCCGTGGCGGGCTATGGTTTCACGCCGGTGGGGATCGGTCGTAGAGCCGGCGTGGGCAAGCAGGTGGAAGGAGGCGTCCTCGACAGCAACGCTGCTGTCGAGAAGCTCGGCCAGCGTGCGGCAGATCTCGTTGACGCCCTTGCCGTCGAGAACCAGGTCGGTGAAGCGCCGGTGAATGTCGAGCGACCGTTTGAGGCGCCAGTGCTCGGCGTTGATTATTCGCTCCAGCAGCGGCTCCATCAGGTCACTCCACGGCACCTCCTGGCCGATCGTGAACAGCGGCAGGGAGTGACGATCCGCCTCCTCCAGCATCTCCGCGGGCACCTCGTCGATGTAGCGGCCCAGCTTGACCACAACCCCGGCGCCGTTACCACCGGCCACGCTGTCGACAAGCTCGATCTGGGCCTCGGGGTCGTTTTTGACGGGAAAGCCCGTCGTAAGCAGAAGGTCGCCCGGGCGCAGGCGGCGCGGCGTCTCCGGCGTCTCCATCACGCGGACCCACTGCACCTGGCGGTCGAGGCCCGCGCTGCCACCCACCAGAGTCGCCTCGGTGAACCCACCGAAGGTCATCGCCTCACGCACCGTGGGCGGCGGAACCTTGAAAGCCAGCTCGGATTGCTCTGGAAACGGTTGTGGGGCAGCCACGCGTCAGCTACCAGCTTAGCAATGTGCGTGCCCCCCAACCCGAGGCGGTGTGTCCTTGTGAACACCTCACTAGAGGATCCGGCCGGCATCGCCTACCATGGACACTCCCCTATGGGTGCCGAGAATGGACCAGTCTGCCCAGAGCACACTCCGGAAGTCCGGATGACGCTTCGAACGCTGCACTCGGATCAGTCGGTGCCGGACCAGGTGCTCGGTGTCTACGCGTGCCCAGAGTGCGATCACGAGCGGCGCGTCCCCATCGACACCAGCCGGCGTGCTGGCGCGTCTGGCTCGCTGCGCGAAGGGCAGGCCTGAATGACCACCGACGGCAGGCTTCTCGGGATCTTGATTCTCCTCCTCAGGGAGGCGGGGTCCCGCGTGCTGTGAACACCCAGGCGCAGGCCCCGCCCCCGACCGGGGGCGGGGCTTTCTTGTTTCCAGCGACGAGGAGGACGTGATGGATCTGGTCACCAAGATGCAGAGGAGCGAGACGTTCGAGCAGATGCGGGAGCACTTCCCCGAACTCGATGAGCCGGCCCGGCGCCGGGCGGCGGCAAGGATGGCCGCCGGCACCGAAGCGCAGGCGGCCTTCGCCGCAGAGTCAGTGATGCTGCAGATGGTTCGCGTCTACAACTGAGAAATCTCTCCCCCGCCACGTCGGGGGAGTACCCGGCGAAGCCGGGGGAGGGGGTACGCGGCGTGCTTCATCCCGGAGGACGCTGCTCGCCGCCGCTGGGTCGGATATGTCCGCGGCGAAGATCGTCTGGCAGGAGCCTTTCGAGCACGCGGATGGGAAGACCGATGACCGTGTCCGCATGACCCTCCAGGCCGGCGACGAAGGCGGCGGCGCCTCCCTGGTAGGCGTAGGCCCCAGCCTTGTCCTCCGGCTCCCCGGTGGCCACGTAGTCGCGGATGTCCTCGTCGGTGAGGGGGCGGAACGTCACGCGAGTCCGTGCGTGCCCGGAGCGGACGGTCTGCCGGTTCCGCACCGCCACGCCCGTTATCACCTCGTGTACTCGCCCCGACAGGCGGCGCAGCATTGCAGCCGCCTCTTGCGGCCCGGCCGGCTTGCCCATTACCTCGTCGTCCAGGACGACGACCGTGTCGGCGCCGACCACGACGTCTCCCGCCACCGCCGCCACCTTGGCACGCGCGAGCGCCTCTGCGTAGCCGGCCGGCGGGCCGCCCGAGTACGGCCACTCCTCCACGCTGCTGGGCCGCACTTCGAACTCATACCCCGCTGCGTGCAGCAGGGCTGCCCGCCGCGGCGATCCCGAGGCCAGCACGAGTCGGAGCAGCTGACCGCGGCTCAGCGCATCAATTGACGGAGTACTGCCGGCAGTACTCCGCCCTGGCGCAGGTATTCGACGTCCGTGTCGTTGTCAAGCCGCGCGACCACCCCGAAGCGTTTGAGCGAGCCGTCCATGCGGGCCTCGACCTCAAGCTCCTGCCGGGGACGAAGGCCGGCCTCGAGGCCTCGGACGGTAAACGTCTCTTCGCCGGTCAGGCCCAGGGACTGGCGGCCCTGTCCACCGGTGAACTCGAGGGGCAGCACGCCCATCCCCACCAGGTTGGACCTGTGGATGCGCTCGAACGACTCCGCGATCGCCGCCCTCACCCCGAGCAGGTTCGGTCCCTTGGCGGCCCAGTCCCGGGACGAGCCGGATCCGTACTCCTTGCCGGCGATGACGATCAGCGGCACGCCCTCGACCCGATACCGAAGCGCGGCCTCGTAGATGGTCATCTCTTCACCTGAGGGCTGATGGCGGGTCCAGTAACCCTCTCGCCCCCCAGCGATCTCGTTGCGGAGCCGGATGTTTGCGAAGGTGCCTCGCACCATCACCTCGTGGTTGCCGCGGCGAGCCCCATACGAGTTGAAGTCGGCTCGCTCGACGCCCTTTGAGATCAGATACCGACCGGCCGGACTGGCGGGCGGGATGCTGCCGGCCGGCGAGATGTGGTCGGTCGTTACGGAGTCGCCGACCATGACCAGCACCCTGGCGCCCTCGATGTCGCGGACCGGCGCGGGTTCAGGGCCGAAGCCCTCGAAGTACGGCGGTTCCCGGACGTAAGTTGAGTCGGGGTCCCACTCGTAGATCGCCCCGGTCGGCGCCCGCATCCGCTGCCAGTGCTCGTCACCGTCGTAGATCCGCGCGTACTCGTGGCGGTACATCTCCTGGCGGACGCACTCACGGATGACCTGGTCCACCTCGTCTGGGCTCGGCCACAGGTCTTTCAGGTACACGGGCCGGCCGGTCCGAACGTCCTGGCCCAGCGGATCCTCGGTCAGGTCGCGCCGGATGGTACCGGCAAGGGCGTACGCCACCACCAGCGGTGGCGATGCCAGGTAGCTGGCGCGCACCAGAGGGTGGATGCGGGCCTCGAAGTTTCGGTTTCCGGAGAGCACCGCGACCACGCTGAGATCGCCATCGGTGACCAGGGCCTCGACCTCCGCGCTGGCCAGAGGGCCGGAATTGCCGATGCAGGTGGTGCAGCCGTAGCCCACCAGATAGAAGCCCAGCTTCTCGAGATGCTCGAGCAGCCCGGCCTGCTTCAGGTAATCCGTGACCACCCGAGAGCCCGGCGCCAGTGAGGTCTTGACATAGGGTGGGACGCTAAGACCCGCCTCGACGGCGTTGCGGGCCAGCAGACCCGCGGCCACCATCACCGAGGGGTTGGAGGTGTTGGTGCAGCTCGTGATGGCCGCGATCACCACGGATCCATTGCGGACACCGACCTGCGTTCGTTCGGCGACGGCCACTCCTCCGCCTCCGGCGCTGGCCACCGGCTGGGAGCCGCCCTCACCGTTGAAGCGCACGATGTCGCTCACGTCCGGCTGCTCTTCGTCGGCGTGGAAGACGTTGTCAAAGCTCTCCCACACGTCGGCGAGAGCGACGCGGTCCTGGGGCCGCTTGGGCCCGGCCACGCTGGGCACCACGGTCGAGAGGTCAAGATCCAGGAGCTCGCTGAAGACCGGCGTGGGCGTGCCGTCGAACCGGAAGAGACCCTGCTCCTTGCAGTATCGCTCGACCAGCTCCAGGTGTTCGCGCTTGCGACCGGTCGTCTCCAGGTAGCGAAGTGTCTGGTCGTCAACCGGAAACAGGGCGGAGGTGGCGCCGTACTCGGGGCACATGTTCGAAAGCGTCGCCCGGTCGGCAACGGTCAGCGTGGAGAGGCCGTCGCCGCAGAACTCCACGAACTTGTTGACGACCCCGTGCCTGCGCAGCATCTCGGTCAATGTGAGCACGAGATCTGTGGCGGTCGAACCCGTCGGCATCGCGTTGGTGAAGCGGACACCCACCACGACAGGCGGCGGCAGGTACATGGGCTGGCCGAGCATGCAGGCCTCGGCCTCGATGCCGCCCACACCCCAGCCGAGCACGCCGAGGCCGTTGACCATGGTGGTGTGTGAGTCGGTGCCGACGAGCGTGTCCGGGATCGCCATCCCGCGGCCGGACGTGGCCCTGACCTGGACGACCCGGCTCAGATGTTCCAGGTTGACCTGGTGGCAGATGCCCATTCCGGGGGGCACGACCGTGAAGTTGCGGAAACCCTGCTGCGCCCAGCGCAGCAGGGCGTAGCGCTCGCCGTTGCGCTCGTACTCGCGCTCGACGTTGTCGTGGTAGGCCCGAAGCGTGCCGAATACGTCCACCTGTACGGAGTGATCGATTACCAGGTCCACCGGGATCTGAGGGTCGATCCGGCTGGCGTCACGGCCTGCCCTTTCCATCGCAGAGCGCATGGCGGCCAGGTCGACCACCGCCGGAACGCCGGTCAGATCCTGAAGAAGCACCCGGGCCGGCATGTACGGGAGCTCGACCTCGGCGGGTGCTGGTGCGGGCCACGCGGCCAGCGCGCGGACGTTTGCTTCGGATACCCCACCCCGCTCGGTGCCACGAAGCAGCATCTCGAGCAGCACTTTGACCGTCATCGGCAGCCGTCCGATGACGCCCAGGCCGGACCGCTCGGCCTCAGGGAGGGAGAGGTAGTCGAGGTCTGTACCCGGCAGCCGGCGGTGCACGTCAATCATCGTGAGTGATCCTACTCCGGGCGCCGCCGGCTGCAGATAGAGCCCTGTTCGGACGTCTCCTGAGGGAAGCTGACAAAGCTGCAGTTGACAGCCAGACCGCTATGAGCGTGCGGGCGCCGGGCGGTGCGTCAGCTGCCGGGTGTGCCGTCGCTCAGCTCGTCTGCACGCTGGGCGACGATGTGGTTTATCGATCGCAAGAAGTTGTCGATGAGCTCGCGCTCCCGCCGCGAGTACCGCGCCAGCAGCGTGTCCAGGTCCCTGCCCACCTCTCCGAACACGACGCTGCCGTACCGTCTGGCCTCTGCCGTGGGCTGCACCATGACCCGGCGGCGGTCGTCCTGGTCGTGGGTTCGACGGGCGTGACCGGCGCGCTCCAGCCGGTCGAGAACTCCAGTGATCGCGCCGGTGGTCAGCTTCAAGCGAGCGGCGAGCTGGCCCGCCGTCAAACCCTCCTGCATGTTGATGATGTCAAGCGCGCGGATGTCGGTGCGATTCAAACCGGCGTGGGGCGAGGCTGCGTTGGTCAGCGCGTCCAGGCTGGCCGCCAGCTCTCTCAGGAGGTCGACGGTCATCTGATGGCGACCGTTATTTCCTTCCTTTTCCCCCACTACTGCGGAAGGATAACTCTTCAGACTCGAAATTCCTACATGTTAAGAGAGATCGCCCGCTGCCCTCACCGCCGCAGGATGCCGGCCAGGCGGACCGGCCGCGGGTCGTCACGCAGCTGCTCCAGCGTCAAGGGCAGCCCCAGCGACCAGTTGGGCCACCCGTCGGTGGTGCCAGGCTTGTTCGGCCGCTCCGCCACGCCCAGAGCGTCTTCGAGTGTCGCCGCCACCAGGCGCGATGGGGACGTCGCAAGAGCCCTGTAGGCTGCCAGCGTCACCTCCTCGATGGACTGGTCGTCCCTGACGCCCGCATAGCGGAGCAGCCGCTCACGCACCGACTCGTCGGGGTCGGAGCCCTCCCAGATCCCGGCCAGGGTTGGCAGGTCGTGCGTCGACAGGGCCGCCACCGACTCGGGCCGGTACTCAGCCGGTGGGCGCTGCTCGAACCACAGCAGGCGGTAGGAAAGGATAGACCTCTCGGCCATCTCTTCTCGAACGACGTCCTCCACGGTGCCCAGGTCCTCGCCTACCACGAACGCGCCGGCGCGGTGACTCTCCAGCGCCAGGATGTCGAGCAGCTCGCCGTACGGGTAGCGAACGTATACGCCCTGGTCCGGTCCCATCCCCTCCGGGATCCAGAACAGCCGGAAGAGGCCCATGACGTGGTCCACCCGCAGGCCCACGCCGTGGCGAAACGCAGCCCGCACCGTCTGGATGAAGGGTTCATAGCCGGATGACCGCAGCCGCCAGGGGTCGAAAGGCGGCACCGCCCAGTCCTGTCCGGACCGGTTGAACGGATCAGGCGGCGCGCCGACGGAGATGCCGTCGGCGAACGTGTCCTGCCAGGCCCACGCGTCCGCGCCCTGAGCCTGGACGCCGATCGGCAGGTCGTGGACCAGACCGATCTCGCGTGCGGCCGCCGCCAGCTGCTGGTCGAGCAGCCATTGCAGCCACTTGTGGAAGGCGATCCGGCAGTGCCGATCCGCTCGGAAGCGGCGGACCGCAGACGAGTCGGGATGCTGGAGCGCCGCCGGCCAGCTTCGCCAGCCGCGTCCGTAGACCTCGGTGAGGGCGCAGAAGGTGGCGTAGTCCGTCAGACCTCTGCCTTCCCCTTCTCGGTAGCGGTCGAATTCGTCGGAGGGCTCCGAGGCCGCGAAAAGCTGCTCCAGGGCTCGCATCTTGAGGCGGAAGACACGGTCACGCTCGATAAGCCGCTGCCGGTTCAAATCGCGTCCCACGCACACCAGCTCCGCCAACCTCTCCCCGAGCCTGGCCGCGCCCGGTACTTCTTCCACCCTGATGTACAGCGGATTGCGGTAGCGCCGGCTCGAGGGGTAGTAAGGGCTGGACTCCTGCGGCAGCAGCGGTAGCGGCGCGCCCAGCGGATTGACCAGAACGTGCCCGGCGCCCAGATGGGCCGCCCAGGACGCCAACCCGCGAAGGTCGCCCAGGTCGCCGAAACCCCAGCTTTTGACAGAGCGAACCGCGTAGAGCTGTGCCGCCCAGCCCCAGGCACGGAGTTCGGCCGGCAGGTGACAGCGGCGAGGGCTGACGATGAGCCGGGCTTCGGAATCGTCGCCGAGCCGGCGCAGCGTGTGATAGCCATAGGGCAGGTCGGGCTGCAACAGCCCGTCCACGCGGATTGCGTCACCGTCTTCGGTGATGACCTCGGAGATCGCGGAGAGGGGTACGGGCTGCCCCGCGTGGACGACCAGGACCGGCGGAGTCGGCGGAGCTCCCTCGGCGCCCATGGCGTCGAGCACACGACAGACGCTCTGGGGCCCGGCCGGCACCCAGCGTCCATCGATATCGAAGTGACCGGGAGCCACGCCCCACGCCTCAGCCATGGACATTGCGGCGTGCATTTTTATTAGGGTAGGAACCCCGGCGCGAGGTGGGCTCTGTGAAGATACGGAGCCGCCGGTAGGGGGCCGTCTCACCGCTTGCTACTGGCCCGTTGTGCGGCCGGCAAGGTTGGCCGAATATGCCGTTTGGCCCGGTTCGTCAGGTCCCTCCGGCCTCGAACCAGGTGCAACCACAGCCGCTCACACGGCAGGGCCTGGAGGCCTTGCCTTCTCGCGGATAGACGGCCGGATGGTCCGCGTAGTCGTGGCCGCATGCAGCGCAGGGCATCGGCGCCGGCTGGAGGTAGGCCCATCCGGGAGACTGGTCGCGCGGCGGATGTTGGTCGGGAGGCGTCGGTGTGCCCACAGCATCAGCATACCGAACACATGTTCGAATAGGGAGCCCTCACTCATTTCGGCAAGCCGGCCACGGCGAGACGTCGCCCAGAGCCGGCCTTTTGACTGGTCTTGTTAGGTTAGGAAACTGCGATGGAGATCTGGCCTGGTGAACCTTACCCGCTGGGCGCAAGCTTCGACGGGACGGGCACCAACTTCTCGCTCTTCTCCGACGTCGCGGAGCGCGTCGAGCTCTGCCTGTTCGACGAGGAAGGCACCGAAACACGCCTGGACCTCCCCGAGCGGACGGCGCTCTGCTGGCATGGGTACCTGCCGAACGTACGGCCTGGTCAGCGCTACGGCTTCCGGGTTCATGGTCCGTACGACCCCAGGCGGGGGCTTCGTTGCAACCCGGCCAAGCTCCTGCTCGACCCCTACGCCAAGGCCATCGAGGGCAATGTTCGCTGGAACCGGGCGATCTTTCCGTACGCGCTCGGTGAGACAGACCTCGACCTCGCCGCCGACCACACGGACAGCGGCCCGTTCATGCCCAAGTCGATCGTCATAGACCCCTGGTTCCTCTGGAAGAACGACCGCCGGCTGCGAATCCCGTGGCACGAGACCGTCATCTACGAGCTCCACGTCAAAGGGTTCACCTGCGACCATCCCGGCATCCCTCCCGAGCTGCGGGGCACCTACGCGGGTCTGGCCACGTCGCAGGCGATCGAGCACCTCAAGAGCCTGGGGGTGACGGCGATCGAGCTGCTGCCGGTGCATCAGTTCGTGCACGACCACACGCTCATCGAGCGCGGCCTGCACAACTACTGGGGCTATAACTCGATAGGCTTCATGGCCCCGCACAACGAGTACAGCTCCAGCGGCCAGAGGGGCCAGCAGGTGCAGGAGTTCAAGCGCATGGTCGAAGCGCTCCACGGGGAGGGAATCGAGGTCATCCTGGACGTGGTCTACAACCACACCGCCGAGGGAAACCAACTGGGACCGATGCTGTCCTTCAGGGGTATCGACAACGCGGCCTACTACCGCCTGGAGGACAACCGGCGCTTTTATCGCGACTTCACGGGCACCGGCAACAGCATGAATATGCGCAACCCTCACGTGCTCCAGCTGATCATGGACAGCCTTCGCTACTGGACCATCGAGATGCACGTGGACGGCTTCCGCTTCGACCTGGCGGCCACCCTTGCCCGTGAACTGCACGACGTCGACCGGCTGGCTGCCTTCTTCGACCTGGTCCAGCAAGACCCCGTGCTGTCACAGGTCAAGTTGATCGCAGAGCCGTGGGACGTGGGCGAGGGCGGGTACCAGGTCGGCAACTTCCCGGTGCTCTGGTCCGAGTGGAATGCCAGGTACCGCGACACCGTCCGTGACTTCTGGCGGGGCCAGCCCGCGACCCTGGCCGACTTCGGATTCCGCTTCACCGGCTCCTCCGACCTCTATCAGAACGACGGCAGGAGGCCCTACGCGAGCATCAACTTCGTCACCTGCCACGACGGCTTCACGCTGGAGGACCTGGTCTCCTACAACCAGAAGCACAACGAGGCCAACGGCGACGACAACCGCGACGGGGAGAACTTCAACCGCTCCTGGAACTGCGGCGTGGAAGGCCCGTCCGAAGAGCCTGAGATCAGGGCCCTGCGCGATCGCCAGAAGCGCAACCTGCTGGCCACCCTGCTGCTGTCTCAGGGCGTGCCGATGCTGCTCGGCGGTGACGACATCGGTCGAACCCAGCGCGGCAACAACAACGCCTACTGCCAGGACAACGCCACCTCCTGGTTCGACTGGGAGAGCAACGACGGCGACCTGCACTCGTTCGTCGCCCGCTTGATCCAGCTCCGCCGCGACCACCCGGTGTTCCGTCGGAGGCGCTGGTTCCAGGGGCGCGAGATCCACGGCGAAGAGATGACCGACGTCGCCTGGTTCAAGCCGGACGGGGGGCAGATGACCCTCCAGGACTGGCAGAACGGCTTCGCCCGCTCGCTTGCGGTCTTCCTGAACGGGGAGGAGATCGCGTCCCCCGATCACCGCGGTCGCCGCGTACGCGACGACTCGTTCTTCATCCTCTTCAACGCACACGACCAGCCGCTGCGCTTCACGCTGCCGCGCGGCCCATATGGCCGGCGCTGGATGCGAGCGCTCGACACCGCCGACCCGCTGCCGAGGTTCTACCGGGCCGGAGGCCATGTGCCCGTGGTGGGCCGTTCCCTCGTGCTGCTGCGCCGGGTGGAGTAGCAGCGAAGCGGGCGACATATGATCGATTCGTAGAGCGGGTAGCGTTAGACACATCGACCACCCAACCGCGCCCGCGCTGCGGGCTACCTATCGCCTCCAGCTGAACGCCGGCTTCGGCTTCGACCAGGCTGCCGAGACAGCCGCCTATCTGGCCCGGCTTGGTGTCAGTCACCTCTACAGCTCGCCGTACCTGCAGGCCGCGCCCGGCAGCACCCACGGCTACGACGTGGTCGACCACTCGCGCGTCAACGCCGAGCTTGGGGGCGAGGAAGGCCATGCGCGGCTCTGCCTCGCGCTCGCCGACCACCATCTCGGCCAGCTCCTCGACATCGTGCCGAACCACATGGCGATCGCCGGCCGGCGCAACCGATGGTGGTGGGACGTGCTGGAGAATGGCCGCTCCAGCAGATACGCAACCTACTTCGACATCGCCTGGGACCCGCCTGAGCCAAAGCTCAAGAACACGATCCTCGTGCCGGTCCTCGCAGATCACTACGGCCGCGAGCTCGAGGCGGGCCGGCTCCTGCTCGCTCACGAAGGTGTGCGCCTGCTGGTCCGCTACCACGACCACGAGTTCCCTATCGACCCGCGCACCTACGGCCTCGTTCTGGGGGACGGCTTCGATGGCCTCGGCGCCGAGTTCGCGGCCCTGCCGGTGCCCCGGCCCGACGACCGGGCCGGGGCGCTGCGCCGCCACCTTGACAAGCAGGTGCTGCTGACACGCCTGGAGCGGCTCGACGTCGACAGCGAGCTGGACGCGCGCATCGCAGCCACCAACGCTGACCCTGACCGGCTCGATGAGCTGCTCGAGCCACAGAACTACCGGCTCGCCCGCTGGCAGACCGCGGTCTTCGAGCTGGACTACCGGCGCTTTTTCGACGTCAACAGCCTCGTCGCCCTGAGAATGGAGGACCCCGCCGTCTTCGCGGACACGCACTCCCTCGTGCTCGAGTGGCTGCGTGGTGGGGTGCTCGACGGTGTTCGCATCGACCACCCGGACGGGCTCAGGGACCCGCTCGGCTATTTTTCACGTCTGCGGGCAGCCGTGCCGCGCTCCTGGATCGTTGTCGAGAAGATCCTGCAAGACGGCGAAGACCTGCCGGAGCGATGGCCGGTGGCCGGAAGCACCGGTTACGACTTCGCCGGCCGCGTCCTCGGCCTGTTCGTGGACCCGGCGGGCGAGACCGCGCTGACCAACATCTACGTCAGCTTCACCGGCGAGTCCGAGGACTTCCGAACGACCGCATACCGGGCGAAGCACCTGGTGATGGGGCAGCTGCTCGCCAGCGACCTTGGCAGGCTGACGCAGCTCTTCGTACGGGTCTGTGAGGACATCCGGCGCTACCGGGACTACACCAGGCACGAGCTGGGCCAGTGCCTGAGGGAGGTCATAGCCTGTCTGCCGGTCTACCGAACTTACGTCCGTCCGGGCGAGCCGGTAAGTGACGTCGACCGCGCCCACATCGAGTCGGCGCTGGCCGAGGCGCGCCTGCGCCGTCCGGACATCGATTCCGAGCTGGTGGCGTTTCTGGGCCGCATCCTCCTGCTGGAGGAGACGGGCGAGCACACCGCTGAACTCGTCACGCGCTTCCAGCAGACGTCAGATCCGGTGACGGCCAAAGGCGTTGAGGACACGGCCTTCTACCAGTACAACCGGCTGGTCGCCCTGAATGACGTGGGAGGCGATCCTTCCCGATTCGGGGTGTCACCGGAGGAGTTTCACGCAGCCTGCGCCCGCGCTGCCGCACGCTGGCCCGCCGGTCTTGTCGCGACCTCGACTCACGACAGCAAGCGCAGCGAGGACGTTCGAGCCCGGCTGGCCGTGCTGTCCGAGATCCCCGAGGGCTGGCGGGAGGCGGTCGATCTGTGGGCGGCGATCAATGAGCCGAGGCGGCACCACGGAATGCTCGACCGCAACACGGAATATCTGCTCTACCAGACGCTGGTGGGTGCATGGCCGATCTCGGAGGAGCGGGCTGTCGCCTACATGGAAAAGGCGGTGCGGGAGGCGAAGGTTCACACGTCGTGGATCGCACCGGAGCCCGTCTATGAGAGCGCAGTTCGAGACTTCGTCTCTGAATCTCTGACGGATCCCGAGTTCCTCGCCGCGCTCCGGGAATTCCTGCCCCCGGTGGTCGCGGCCGGCAGGGTCAACTCACTGGCAATGAAGCTGCTCTGCTTGACGGCCGCGGGAGTGGCGGACGTGTACCAGGGAAGCGAACTCTGGGATCTCAGCCTGGTAGACCCTGACAACAGACGGCCGGTGGACTTCTCACTGCGGTGCCAGCTCTTGAACGAACTCGACTGGGCCGATGAGCAAGCGGCGGAAGTGGCGTGGTCGCGGCGGGATGAGGGCCTGCCCAAGCTGCTGGTCGTAAACCGGACGCTGAGGCTGCGGGCAGAACAGCCGGAGCTGTTCGTGAGGGGCTCGTACGATCCCCTGCCCGTCGCGGGCGCGCGGGCCGCTCACGCGCTCGCCTTCAGTCGGGGCGGGGGCGCGGTGGTTGTGGTGCCGCGGCTCGTGGTCGGAATGGGAGGTGACTGGGCTGATACCCGTGTCGAGCTGCCGCCCGGCGACTGGACAGATCGGTTCACGGGTCGCCGGCATCCCGGTGGAGAGGTGCAGCTGGCGCGCCTGCTGCACGGCTTCCCGGTAGCCCTGCTCGCCCCGACGGGTGTATGAGGTTCAGTCTGTGGGCGCCGCGGCCGGGCCGCGTGGAGCTGCACCTGGACGGCGCCCGCTTACCGATGCAAAAGGACCCCGGAGGCTGGTGGGAGGTCGAGGCCGCGACCAGGTCCGGCGCCGACTATGGCTACTGCCTGGACGGTGGAGACCCACTGCCAGACCCCCGCTCGCGCTGGCAGCCGCATGGCGTCCACGGCCTTTCGCGGCTCGTAGATCACGGCGCCTTTCGCTGGTCTGACGCCGGCTGGCGAGGTCGCCGCCTGGCGGACGCAATCCTGTACGAGCTCCATGTCGGCACGTTCACGCCGGGCGGGACCTTCGAATCCGCGATCGGGCGGCTAGACCACCTGGTCGACCTGGGCGTCAACACGGTCGAGCTGATGCCGGTGGCGGAGTTCATAGGCGACCGGGGGTGGGGCTACGACGGCGTCGACCTCTGGGCGCCGCATCACGCTTACGGCGGTCCCGAAGGACTCACAAGACTCGTGGACGCCGGTCATGCCCGTGGTCTGGCAGTGCTCCTGGACGTCGTCTATAACCACCTGGGGTCGGAGGGAGGCTACCTCGAGCGCTTCGGCCCTTACCTCACCGATCGCCATCCCACACCCTGGGGCCGGGGCTATAACTTTGACGGCCGGGACAGCCGCCCGGTGCGCGACTTCGTGATCGAGAATGCGGTGGCATGGCTGCGCGACTATCACCTGGACGGGCTCCGCCTGGACGCCGTGCACGCGATCACGGACGCCTCACCGCGGCACATCGTCGACGAACTCGCGGCGCGCGCGCACGAGCTCGACCCGCCCAGGCTCGTCGTGGCCGAAAAGCCAAGGATCGACCCCGCGCTGCTCGAGATGGGGGTCGACGGCCAGTGGGCGGACGACTTCCACCACGCATTGCACGTGCTGCTGACCGGAGAGCGGACCGGGTACTACGCGCGCTACGGATCAGTGGCGGATCTGGCGGGCGCCCTGCTGCAGCCGGGCCGGCTGGGGGTTGATGCGGCGCGAGTAGTCGGCTTCGCCCAGAACCACGACCAGGTTGGCAACCGCGCGGCGGGGGAGCGGCTGTCGATGCTGGTCGACCCGGCGCGCTTGCGGATGGCTGCCTCGCTGGTCGCCTGCGCGCCATTCGTGCCCATGCTCTTCATGGGCGAGGAGTGGGGGGCGACCACTCCATTCCTCTTCTTCTCCGACCATCGCGATCCGCAGATCGCCCGGAGGACAAGCCGCGGGCGGATGGAGGAGTTCCAGGCTTTCGGCTGGCGGCCCGAGGACGTGCCCGATCCGCAGGACCGCGCCTCATTCGAGAGCTCGCGCCTGGATTGGGCCGAGCTCTCCCTGGAGCCGCACCGCGACCTCCTGGACTGGCACCGCCGCCTGCTGCGCCTGCGCCGGCAGACCCCCGAGCTGCGCTCGGGCGCCACGGTCCGGGTTGAGCACGACAGGTCCCACGGTGCACTGACGATGACTCGCGGTTCCGTCCGGCTGGACTGCGACTTCATTCGCGGCCGTGCGGCCCTCGAGATGGGTGACCCGGGCCAGAAATGGGAATAAACGTTCTTATGGCAAAGGGCGATTTCGTCGAGGTGCTGGTGGACGCCGGTGGCGGCGCGGCCCGAGAGTATCGGATCCGGGCGGCGCGAGCCGGTCGAAGAGTCGAGGTGAAGACGTCGCGGACGGCGGTCGAGGTCAACGAGCTGACCCGCAACGGCAGGATCGTGCGCAGCGCGCGCTTCATGGCGCCGCGCGTGCTGGCTGTCGTCGAGTACCCGGCCGACGAGCGGGAGATGGCAGCCTAGAGGTGCGGTCGCACCTCTAGGGTCTCTGGTTCAGTCTGGCCCAACAGCCTCGGTGGGCTGTAATTGGCTCAGTTGCGTTACAACCGCGGGGCAGTTCCGGCCCTGGTGTGCGCCGCGTGGCGCTCCTGGCATCTGCGAACCTCGGCCTCGGCGGCCTGACGGTCGTCCCAGTCTCCGACCTCGGTGTACTTGTCGGTCTCGATGTCCTTGTACACGTCGAAGAAGTGCCTGATACCGGTCAACAAAAAGGCGGGCAGCTGGTTGAGCTCGGTCCGTTCGTCCCAGATGGGAACCGTCAGGATCTTGAGGTCCAGACCCTTCTCGTCCCTCATGGTCAGCATGCCGATGGGCCGGCAGGTGATGTGACAGCCCGGAAAGGTCGGCTCCGCCAGAGTCACCAGCGCGTCGAGCGGGTCGCCGTCTTCGCTCAGTGTCCCATCGATGAAGCCGTAGTCGGTCGGGTATCGGACGGCGGTCGAGAGATCCCGGTCGAGCCGGATCACTCGGGTATCGGGGTCCATCTCGTACTTGTTGCTGCTTCCCTTGGGCACCTCGACGATGACCTCGAACTCCATGCTGACGTCCAGTTTAGGAGGAGGCGCGGGGAGCCCTGGGACTGCTCTAGGTGACTCGATTGTCAAGCGAAAGGATCCACGCGTCGCAGCCGGCGCTCAGCCTGGGCAGCCCGTCCTTCCAGATGTAGCCGGCGTTGCCGCCACGCGCCGCCAGCGTGGCCGCCGCCCACTTCAGGACGGGCGACAGGCCGGCCTGCCGGCCCGTGAAGTCGACACCGACGGTCTGGTCGATGGAAAACGGGACCACCTTTGTCCTCTGCATGAACAGCCAGCCCATGGGCCGGTACATCATGAAGCGGACCTTCGAGTGATGCAGGCTGCTGCACCAGACCAGCATCCCCGCGTTCTCCGGGAGTGCTTCGAACAGCGTGGCCAGGTTCGCGGCCTGCTGGCCGTCTCGCCAGTTCACGTACCCCGCGCTCTTGACCTTGATCCGGAGCCTGACCGGGACGTCGCGCTCGTCGGCGTCGTAGCCGGACAGCTCGAACCCCTGAAGTCGTGCCTCGTCGAGCATCGCGATCATGTCCGGCTGTGCCAGCACGCCCCCGGTCGGGGCCGCTCTCCCGGGCGGTCCGAGGGCCTCCACCGCCAACAGGCTGGCGCCGGAGGCACGAGCCATGTGCATGATGCGGGCACCGATGCGTCGCGTCCGCTCGGAGCGCTTGAGCCCGATGCGAGCTTCGTTCATCATCACCACGCGCGATTGCCGGAAGCCCTCTCTCACGAGCTCCTCGGGACTGATCCACTCGACCTGGTCAACGTTTGGCCAGGTCGCCAGGCGAGTCCCAGGCCCCACGACCATCAGGCGATCCTAATCAATCGCCGAACCGCGCGTCGCCTCTCGGATAGGCTTCAGGTCGAGATGGGCGCACTCGACGGAAAGATCGCCCTGATCACGGGTGGCGGCCGGGGCCTGGGCCGCGCGGTCGCCCTGGCGTTCGCTCGCGAAGGCGCGCTGGTGGCGGTGGCCGCCCGCAGCCAGGTCGAGATCGAGCTCGTGGCTCGGGAGTGCGGGCCGGGCGCCGTCGCTGTTCCCCTTGACGTCACCGACGAGGATGCGTGTGAGGCAGCGGTGGCGAGGGTGGAGCGGGAATTGGGCGGGCTCGACGTGCTGGTCAACAACGCTGGCATCGCGATCTCGCAGAAGTTCACGGACGCGGACACCGCGACCTGGCGGCGCCTCATGGCCGTCGACCTCGATGGACCCTTCTTCATGACGCGGGCTGCGGTGCGTGGCATGCTGCAGCGCGGTTCTGGGGCGGTGATCGCGATCGCGTCGATCGCCAGCAAGGTGGGCGGGCCCTACCTGTCCGCCTACACGGCGGCCAAACACGGCCTCCTGGGCATGATGCGCGCCCTGGCCGCCGAGTACGCGCGACAGGGCCTGACCTTCAACTGCGTTTGCCCTGGCTACGCGGATACGCCCATGACCGAGGCCACCATCGCGAACATAATGGCCAGGACCGGGCGCACCCGCGAGCAGGCGTTGGAGCCGCTGCTGACGCCGCAGGGAAAGCTGGTGGCGCCGGCTGAGGTTGCCGCGGTCTGCGTGCTCCTCGCCTCGGACGCCGGCCGCGGCATCAATGGCGCGGCGATCAACGTCGACGGCGGCGAGGTTCAGTTCTGAGCCGTGGGTGCCGAGAGGCTGCTGGACTGGCCGGACCTGCGCAACGCGCGAGACCTGGGGGGCCTGCCAACCCCCGGAGGGCCCACTCATTTTGGCCGCATCGTCCGTTCAGATGATCTGAACCGCTTGGCGCAGGCCGGCCGGCGGGCCATGTTCGACTACGGGATCACAACCATCGTCGATCTCAGGGGGCCGGTCGAGAGGCGGCACTCGCCACCCGCGCTTGGGGATCATCCAGGGTATCGACACCTGTCGATCGTCGAGGACAACCCCGACCGGAGCAGCGAGACCGGAACAGTTGCCGACACCTACATCTGGCTGCTCGATGCCATGCGGGCCCGGGTTGGCGTCATTCTGCGCGCCATCGCGGCAGCGCCGCCGGGCGGCGTGGTCGTGCACTGCTTCGCCGGCAAGGACAGGACCGGGGTGGTCTCCGCGCTGCTGCTTTCGGTGGCCGGAGTCCCGCGCGACGTGATCGCCGAGGACTACGCTCTGAGCCGCGGCGCCCTGCGCCCTCTCCTCGACGAGTGGATCTCCGCGGAGTCCGACGCAGACGTCCAGGACCACATGCGGCGCCGCTTTCAGTGCGATCCGCGGACCATGACCACAGTGCTCAAACACCTGGATGAGGCGTACGGCGGCGTAGACGGATACCTGGCCGCTGCCGGCGTCCAACCCTCGACCCAGGACCAACTTCGCGCGCGGCTTGTTGGCGCTTGATCAGGGGTTGACCGCGCAGATTCCCGTCGGCTGGCTTGCCGGCTGGTAGTGGACCCGGACGTCGGGCTTGATAGTCCCCTGACGGTCGGCCTGGAGCACCCATACGTAAGCCGAGCATCCCTCAGCCTCATCGACCGTCTGGCTGAACGACGTGGCCGCGTCAAAAGCCCTGTAGCTGCCGGTGACGCAGCGGACGGCGAACCCGCACTGGTCGAACTGTGCCCATTGACGGAACGTGAAGATGTAGGTCCGGACCGGAACGTCAGCCGTGAAGTTGATCTGGAGCTGGAACGTGTCGGGGACGCTGCCCACGCGGACAGAGTTCGGCGCGATCGTGCACGGCCCACCACACGAGTTCCACATCGGGAGTGTCGGGTTGCTGGCCTGGCTCCTGAGGCGGGCGTTGTCATCCCGCAGCGCCGTCAGTTCTGAGTTGAGCCGGCTCGCTTCGGCCGTCAAGGCGCTGACCTGGCGTGTCAGCCTGTCCGCGCGGTGCGCCTCGGCGGTCCGCTGCTGGTGCGCGCTGGAGTCGTCCCACACCAGGTAGCCGACCAGGGCGACGGCACACGTCACCAACAGTGCCACCACGGCCCGACTCACGCGCCCACGGCCCCGCCTCGCATGCTCTGCGCTACCCCCCATCGGCGGTGCGAGACGGACCGGGTCGAAGTAGTCCTGCTCACTCATGGTGCTTCACATTGTTGCGTCGCGGGCGCGGCCCGGGTCACGGTCGCGAGGTCTCGCGTTCAGTTGCCGCCTGGCGTCCGCTTTCGTGCCGCCATACTGGCTCGGAGATGAGTGTCCTGGCGCCCCTGGCACCCTATCGCCGGGTACTCGCGCTGCCTCGGGTGCGATCGCTGGTGCTGGTCACTCTATTGGCAAGGATCCCGGTCGGCGCGGCCGGCGTGGCGCTGACCCTGCACGTGGTCCTGACTCTTGGCGGCGGCTTCGGGGCGGCCGGCGCCCTGGGGGCCGCATTGACGGTCGGAGGTGCGCTGGGGGCTCCGCTGACAGGGCGGATGACTGACCGGCACGGGCTGCGACGGACGCTGCTGGTGACGACCGTGGCCCAGGGCGCCTTCTGGCTCATGGCGCCTTCGCTGCCCTATCTGATGCTGGTGCCGGCTGCGTTCTTTGGCGGGCTGCTGAGCCTGCCTCTGTTCTCCGTCTCAAGACAGTCGCTGGCCGCGCTGGTGCCCGAGGACCGGCGGCGGACGGCCTACTCACTGGACTCGATGGCCGTCGAGGTGTCCTTCATGGTCGGGCCGGCGGCGGGCGTGCTGCTGGCGACCCAGCTGTCGACGAGGGTGGCGCTGCTCGCCATGGGCGCCTCGATGATGCTCTCGGGGCTGCTGCTGTACGTCCTGGACCCACCAGTGCGCAGCGATGCCGAACTGCGGGACGCCGAAGGTCAGGCGCCGGTTCCACGTCGCGAGTGGATAACCGACAGGCTCGTGGTTGTGCTGGTGGCGTCCGCCGGCGCCACGCTCGTGCTCTCGGGCACAGACATAGGAATCGTGGCCACGCTCAGGCATGCCGGCGAACTGAAGTGGAGCGGCCTGGTGATCGCGATCTGGTGCTGCTGGTCCCTGGCGGGTGGCTTCGTCCACGGGTCGCTGCCTCGATCGCTGCCGGCGCTGGCACTGATGGAGCTCCTCTGTGTGCTCACGATCCCCGTGGGCCTGGCCGGGCACTGGTGGGCGCTCGCGCTCGCGCTGATCCCGGCCGGCGCCATGTGCGCGCCCACGATCGCCGCGACGGGAGAGGTGATCAGCCGGCTGGCGCCGGCCGCCGTCCGCGGCGAAGCGATGGGCTTGCATGGATCGGCGCTAACCGCAGGACTGGCACTGGGAGCCCCCCTGGTCGGCGTTGTCGTGGACCGCTCGTCGCCCACGATCGCATTTGCGGTGGCGGGAGCCGCCGGGGCGCTCCTGGGTCTGACGGGCCTGGCGGTGGGCAGGATGCGCAGCCGCGTCGCCGGCGTGCAAGTGACAGCTCGGTAGGCTGTCCGGCAGGTACGCAGCCGCTCTGCCCCGGCCGTCCAGGGCTGCGCCCGAAGGCCTCATTGCCGGAAGCGCGCTCCTTCGCGGGCACACTGCCGGATCTGCTATCGTGTCCGGCGGCCATCTCGGGAGCAATCGCCGGTGGCCATGGGGGGTAGACGCAAATTCGCCGGCTTGTACTCGTGCTCGTCGTCGTGGCTTGCGGCGTCTCGCAGTCGGTCTATGCCGACGACCTGAGCGCGCGCCAGGAGACGGTGAAGCAGCAGCTCATTGCTGCAGCCGCGCAGATCACAGACCTGAACTCGAAGATGACCGCGCTCGAGAAATCGATGGCCGACACCCAGCTGCGGATCCAGCGGGAGCGAGCCCAGGTCAGGCGGCTCGCGCGCGCTCTATACGCTCAGCCCGACTCTCTGATTGGGGCGCTCTTCGAGTCAGCCTCCATCACCGATGCGCTGACCCGGATCGGAGATCTCAGCTCTGCCGGAGACCGTGCAGCGGCGACCAAGCGGGCGCTGGACGAGGACCTTTCACGCCTGTCTCTCCAGAAGGGCCAGCTGCAGTCTGATCGCGATCGACAGCAACAGCTGAAGAGGCAGCTGGAAAACCAGTTCTCCCAGCTGGTAAATCAGGCCCTATCGTCGAAGGCCTCGTCGCCGTCCCCCTCTCCGGCTCCCAGCATGCCCCCGGGAAGCACCAGTGCGATCCAGCAGATAATCCTCGACGCCTTTGCACCGCTGGGCTCGGCCGCCCAACAGTGGGCATTGAGGGTCGCCAAGTGCGAATCCAACTACAACCCGTTCGCGGTCAATCGCTCCAGCGGCGCCTCAGGCCTGTTCCAGTTCCTGCCCTCGACCTGGGCACTGACGCCGCAGCACGCCCAGTCCGTCTTCGACCCCGTCGCCAACGCGCAGGCTGCGGCATGGTTGTATCAACGGTCCGGCCCCGGCCAGTGGAGCTGCAAGTAGCGCCGACATCGGGCGTGTAACTGGCCGACAATCAGGGTCATGAACCTGGAGGGATCAGCTGCCGTCGTTACGGGCGGCGCGAGCGGGATCGGCCGCGCCTGCGCGCTTGCCATGGCCCGCAAGGGCGGCGACGTGGTCATCGCCGACATCAACGAGCAGCGGATGATGGACACCGTCTCCGAGATCCGGGCCCTCGGCCGCCGGTCGGCGGGCGTCCGCTGCGATGTGTCGCGAGACGGCGAACTCGAGGTGCTTGCCGAGCGGGCAATCGCGGAGATGGGCCGCGTCGACGTGCTCATGAACAACGCCGGCGTCGTCCTCGGGGGTCCAGTCGAGCAAATCGCCATGGCCGACTGGGAATGGATCGTCAACATCAACCTGCTCGGCCCTGTTCGTGGCGTACGTGCCTTCCTACCCCACATGCTGGAGCGCGGGAGCGGCTACATCGTCAATACGGCGTCGTTCGCGGGGCTGGTCGCTCACAACCCGCTGACGATCCCTTACGACACGACCAAGCATGGAGTGGTCGGATTCTCTGCTGGGCTTGCCCTGTACTGCAGGCCTCGTGGCATCGGCGTCTCGGTGCTCTGCCCGGGCTACGTTGAGACCAACCTGTCCGAGAATTACCGCTTCCGCGGACTCGACGACCCAAGCACGGGCCCAAGCCGCATGCCGGACGTGATCGTGCAACCAGAAGCGGTCGCGGACAGGGTCGTGGAAGCGGTCGAAGCGGAGCGATTCCTGATCCTCAGCCAGCCAGAGCACGCCCGTATCTGGGCCCGCCGTGCTCAGGACATCGACGCTCACATCCAACGCCAGATCGAAGTGCTCACCGCGACCCCGCCGGCGCCGGCACGCTGACACTTTCCCTGTGGACGACCACCTCCGAAGGGCCGCTCGTGATGCCATCGGCTTCATGCCGGAGGAGGAGGGCCTCGCGCTGTACGAGGCGGGTCTGAGGGCGGCCGGCCTGGGCCCGCTGCTCGAGATCGGCTCCTACTGCGGCAAGTCCGCCATCTACCTGGGTGCAGCCGCCCGTGCGGTGGGCACCGTTCTGTTCTCGGTGGACCACCATCGCGGGTCGGAGGAGCAGCAGCCAGGCCAGGATTACTTCGATCCCCGGCTGCTGGGCAGTGACGGCCGGGTCGACACGCTGCCCGCCTTCCGGCGCACACTGGCCGCCGCGGGCCTGGAATCGGTCGTGATCGCCGTCGTCGGTGACTCGGGCACGGTGGCTGCGCACTGGGCCACACGACTCGGCCTGGTCTTCATAGACGGCGGGCACTCGAACGCTGCGGCCCAGGGCGACTACGAGGGCTGGGCCCGGTTCCTCTGCCCGGGAGGCATCCTGGCCATCCACGACGTGTTCACCAGCCCGGCGCGGGGCGGACAGGCGCCGTATCACGTCTTGAGGCGGGCTAATGCTTCCGGCCACTTCCACGAGGTGTCGGCGGTGGGCTCACTTCGGGTACTGGAGAAGATCTGATACGGGCGGGCGTCTGCGCAGCAGGCTCGAGCCGTCCGGCCTGTACCCTGGCACAGAAGGTGCAGGAGGTCCTCTTCGTCTGCGTTCACAATGCCGGTCGGAGCCAGATGGCCGCCGCTCTGCTCGCGATGCACGCGCAAGGCAGGCTCAGCGTCCGGTCGGCGGGCAGCGCTCCCGCCGAGGAGATCAACCCCGCCGTGGTGCAGGTGATGAACGAGCTGGGCATCGACATGTCGCAGGAGTTCCCCAAGCCCCTCACCGACGGGTTCGTCAGGGCGGCAGACGTGGTCATAACCATGGGGTGTGGCGACGCGTGCCCGATCTATCCGGGCAAGCGCTATGAGGACTGGGAGGTCCAGGACCCGGCGGGCAGGACAGTGGATGAGGTCCGCAGGATCAGGGACGACGTCGACGCCCGCGTGAAACGATTGCTCGCAACTATTTAGGCGCTGGCAACCTCGCCATCCACCTGGGTCTCGGCGGCGATCCGCGGGTCTCGTGGGAGCTCGACCAGGTGGCCGCCTGGCGCCCGCTCAAAGTGCTTGAAGAGACCCGAGGTCAGGCTCCTGCCCTGAAGCGCGTCGGCGGCCAGCAGCACCGCGGCTGAGGTCCAGGTCGGTCGCTCCTCCGGCCAGAGCTCGCCGTCCGGAAAGGTGACTCCAGTCCAGTAGTGCCCATCGCGCGCGCGCAGCGGCGAAAGCCAGGCGAAGACGCGGTTTGCGTCCAGCCGGCGGCCGAGGGCGTCCAGTGTAAGGACCAACTCGGCAGATTCGGCCACTGTCATCCAGGGACGGTCGGCCACGCACCGCACCCCCAGGCCTTCGACCACGAAAGCGTCCCATTGCTCGGCCAGACGGGCGTCCGCTTCGGCGCCGCGAACCGCCCCGCACAGGATGGGGTAGTACCAGTCCATTGCCCAGCGTGGCTTCGGCTCGAATGCACCGGGCCGCTCCCTGAGCGCCGTCGTGAGCGTTCGTCGTGAGGTGCGCCAGTCGCGGCAGGAGCGCCCGAGGCAGGTGGCGATGGCGGTCGCGCACTCGAGGCTCTTGCAGATGGAGCTGCATGAGGTGAGCAGCGCTCCAGGCCAGGGCCGTCCCGCCTCGTCTCGAGCCCACCAAACCTCGCCCCCCGGCTGCTGAAGCGTCAGCACGCACTCGACGGCGCCCTCCAGCATCTGCCAGGTCGCTCGCAGGAAGTCGCAGTCGCCGGTGGCGAGGAAGTGGTGCCAGATTCCGGTTGCGGCGTAAGCGCAGAAATTGGCGTCCGTGAAGCCAGCCTCTACGCGACCATCACGGTAGCCGGCCGCCCAGGAGCCGTCACTGCGCTGCTGCCCGCGGAGCCAGCGGTATGCCTTCCACGCGGACTCGTGGAGGCCCGCGACGTCGAGGGCCATGGCCGCCTCGACGTGATTCCAGGGATCAGCATGGCGGCCGTCCTCCCACGGAATGCAGCCGTCGGGCAGCTGAATGGACGCGATGGCGTGCGCGGTCAGGGCTGCCTGGGCAGCGCTCAGCGCCGCCACCTCAGGCGGCACAGTAGATCACGAAGCTCTTGCCCATCAACGGGTTGAGACCGAGCTCGATCAGCCGGATCAGCCGGGGCCGGCGCACGATGTCCCAGACCAGGAAGCGGTGATACTGACGCACTGGCCAGGCTCTGTCGTCGTCCGGGCCGACGATGCAGCGCAGCCACCAGTAGGGCACGTGCAGAGCGTGGGCGTGCTGGGTGCCGGTAACCTGCAGCCCCGCCGCCGCAAGCCGGGCCTTCAGGTCGTGACGCCGATAGATGCGAACGTGGCCGCCGGGCCGTTCGTGGTAGCTGTCAGAGAGCGCCCAGCACACGCGCTCCGGGAACCAGCGCGGCACGCTCACCGCGAGGGTTCCACCCCTTCGAAGCACTCTGGCGATCTCGAAGATGGCTCGTCCGTCGGCAGCAATGTGCTCCAGAACCTCCGCCGCGATCACGTGGTCGAAGCTCTGCTCGGGAAACGGGAGATCCCGCGCGTCGGCCTGGACGAGCGCAAAGGAGGCGCCGGCCGGGGCCTCGCCGGCAACGGCCATGGCCTGGAGGATGGACGCCGGCCGGCGCAGTTCCGTCTGCGACAGATCGGCGCAGACTACATGAGCACCCCGCCGAAACGCCTCGAAGGCGTGCCGCCCGGGCCCTGAGCCGAGATCGAGGAGCCTGGAACCCTGGCGAACTCCGAGCCGGTCGAAGTCCACTGTCAACAAACGGAGGCCATGACCTCCCGATAACACTCGGCTGTGCCGCGGGCCGCTGCCTCCCACCTGAAGCGCTCGAGTACACGGGCCCGCCCGCGGTCGCCGAGGCGCCTGCGCAGGGGCGCGTCGGCAAGCAGGGTGACGATCCCCCGGGCGAGGGCGTCCGCGTCGCCCGGCGGCACGAGCAGAGCCGCCTCACGGTCCGGGCCGACTACCTCGGGCAGCGCGCCCGCGGTGGTGGCCACGAGCGGCAGACCACAGGCCATCGCCTCGACCGCGGGGAGGGAGAAGCCCTCGTACAGAGAGGGCACGACCGCCGCATCGGCCTCCGCGTACAGGCTGACCAGCTCGGGGTCGGTAAGCCCGGTGACGAAGCGCACCGAGCCGTTCAGCTCCAGCTCAGCGAGCAAGCGAGGCGTTGGCCCGTCGGGCCGGAGCTTGCCCACCACCACCAGTTCAGCAGGCCGGCGAGCCCGGACCTGGGCGAACGCCCGGAGGAGCGGCGCCAGCCCCTTCAGCGGGACGTCGGCGCTTGCCATGGCGACGACACGGCCGGGCTTACGCCGGCACTCCGGGTGTGGCCGGAACAGGGCGGCATCCACTCCGTTGGGTACGACCGCGATCCGGTCTGACCTGGCGCCCATCTCCATCACGATCAGATCTCGGGCCGCCTCCGAAACCGTGATCAGTCGTTGGAGCCTGCGGGCCACCCTGGCCTGCATCCTGGTGAACGCGTACCAGCGGCGCAGTGTGATCCGGCGCGCGCCCCTGGCCTCCGCCATCTCCAGCCGGCGATCGATCCGGATGGGATGGTGGATGGTGGCGAGCACCGGCAGGCCTTCACGTCGCAGCCCCAGCAACCCGTAACCGAGGCACTGGTTGTCGTGCACGACGTCGAACTCGGCTCGGCGCCGGCGGAGCTCGCGCCAGGCGCGCAGGCTGAACGTCAGCGGTTCAGGAAAGCCGCCGGAGCACATGGTCGTGAATTCGAGGAGGTCGATGGCGTCGCGTGCCTCGCGGTCGGGCTTGAAGGGCGCCTCTGGTCGGTAGAGGTCGAGGCTCGGCAGGCGCGTCAGCGTGACGCCGGCGTCAGCATCGAGATCGGGATACGGCTGGCCGCTCACAACCTCGACACGATGGCCGAGCGCAGCGAGCGATCGGCTGAGATTCCGGACATAGACACCCTGGCCGCCTGAGCGTGGATTGCCGCGGTATGTGAGGAGCGCGACGCGTAGGGTCTCCGGCAGTACCGCCACGAGAATGAGATCCTAGCGTCTGGGCCGCATAGCAGTACGGCTGAGTACCGGGACGCCGTCCGACGCCGGCCGGCATCAGATATCCGCGCGCAGCTCCGAGGCTGGCTTTACGCTTCGTCTTGTGCGGGTCGCGCTGGCCGGGGTCGGCCGTATGGGCGCCGCAATTGCGGGGCGGCTGCGCGCCGCCGGACACCGCCTGAAGCTCTACGACCCCGCCCTACCGCCCGGAGGCGACGTGGCGCCCAGCCTGGCAGCCGCCGCGAGCCGATCCGTGATCACGTTCCTGTGCCTGCCCGACGCGGCAGCCGTGCAGGCCTCGCTGCCCGGCCTGAGAGATGCAGCACCCCCGATGGTGATCGACCTCACCAGCTCGCTGCCCGCCACCACCCGGAGGATGGCCACCGCCCTCGCGCCGCTTGGCGTGGACTATCTGGACTGTCCGCTGAGCGGTGGCGTCGCGGGAGCACGAGCCGGAACGCTGACCGCCATGGCCGGCGGTGACCCCGAGCTCGTCGAACGGGCCAGGCCGGTGCTGACCGCCTTCGCCTCCTACGTCCGCTGGGCGGGCCCGCTCGGCTCCGGCCACGCCACCAAGGCGCTGAACAACGCGCTCTCCGCCGTTTCCCTCACCGGCACCGCGGAGATGCTGGTAACCGCGGCGGCGTACGGCGCTGACGAGGCATCCGTGATCGAGGCCTTCAACCGCGGTCCGGCCCGCAGCCAGAACAGCGAGGTCAAGTACCCGCGTGACGTGCTGCCGCGTACCTACGCGGCGGGCTTCACCGCCGGCTTGATGGAGAAGGACCTGGGCAACGCCCTGCGGATCGCCGAGGATCGGTCGACCCCGGTTCCGTTGCTGGCTGGAGCCGCCGAGGCCTGGCATGAGGCGACCGCGATCATGGGCCCTGACGCCGACTTCACACGTGTGCACGAGGTGATCGAGGCCCGGGCTGCCAGGCGCCGGGAGTCTTCGGAGGCCTTTTCGGTGGCAGTCATGACGAACGCTCTCGCGAGCCTGAACCTGCTGGCGGCGTCGGAAGTGATGCGCGTGGCGGCGGCCGAGGGGCTCGATCGGGACCGCGTGCTCGCGATAATCAACACGAGCACGGGTCGGAGCGAGGCCACCCGCTCGCCCCTGGCGGGCGACGTGGACGCTGCGTCGCTGACCGTCGCACGCGACCTTGCCGACCGGGCGGGTGTGTGGGCTCCTCTCACCACGCTGGCGGTCCGGCTACTGGTCGCCTCTGCCCTGTGACGGTCTGAAGTATCCCCAACTTCTGGAGGTGAGTGCCTTGCAGCTGTTCGACCTCTCGCAGCCGTACCGCGACGGTATGTTCTCGCAGAAGCTCTTTCCTCCGGTCCGCGTCGAACGCTGCGTTCGCTACGAAGACCGCGGTGTGAACGTGACCTGCATCTCGGCAGCCGTCCACGCCGGCACCCACGTCGACGCACCGTGCCACTTCATCCCCGGCGGCAGCAGCATCGACGAGATCGACCTCGCCAGAGTCAGCGGCCCGGCCGTCTGCTGGGAGGTCGGTCGGGGAGCTGACGAGGAGATAACGCCGGTAGACCTGGAGGCGTGCCTGCCTCACGCCGAGGCGGGCGATGCGGTGTTCATCCGCACCGGCTGGGACGTCCACTTTGAGGGCGACCTGGTGGCCTACAACCACCATCCGTACCTCTCCATCGAGGCGGCTGCCTGGCTGGTCGAGCGCCGGATCAAGATGGTCGCCCTCGACGTGGCCACGCCGGACATGCCGGAGGCGGTTCGCCGGCCCGGCTTCGAGTGGCCCGTCCACCGGCTGCTGCTTGGCGCAGGCGTTCTGATAGCCGAGCACCTGGCGCACCTTGAGCTGGTGGCCGGGCGTCGCTTTCGTGCATTCGCCCTGCCGATCCCCATCGTCGGCGCGGACGGGGCGCCGGCTCGGGTCGTGGCCGAGCTTTGAGATTCTCGGCGGCCAGATTTGCAGTTACACTGTGGCCTGCCGATCAGCTACACACCCTACATCCCACTCAGAGTTCGGCGGCGGACCCGGCGGGCATCCCGCCGGCCCTTGCTGGCCGCGGTAGCGCTGCTTATGTGTTTTGGGGCGGTGGCGCTGCTTGCACGTGCTTGTTTGAGCTCTGCCTCGGCCGCTGGTGGCGCGCGCACGACGTCTGTCGTGAAACTACCCGCCCCATCTCTGACGGGTCTTGCTGCGGGCACCTGCCAGTCGCTCGCTCCGACCGGTAAGAGCCGCGGACGCACCGTCTTCATCGATCCAGGTCATGGCGGTCCTGACCCCGGGGTGCCCGGCCGGACCGCCTCCGGCACCCAGCTGAAGGAGTCGATGCTGACGCTGGCGGTCGCCAAGGAGCTCAGCCGGCAGCTCCGCGCCGATGGCTATGGGGTCGTCCTCTCGCGCACGGCGGATACGTCCGTGCTGGCCTTCGAGCTCTCCCAGATCCCCGGCGGCACCCTCACCGCGACCCAGGTCCGCCAGGACCTGCAGGCTCGCGTCCGCTGTGCCAACAGCTCCAATGCCTCAGCCCTCGTGTCGATTCACTTCAACAGTTACCAAGACGCGACAGCCGGCGGCACTGAAACGATCTATGACACCGCCCGGCCGTTCGCGGCGCAGAACATGCGCCTCGCACAGAGCCTGCAGTCGGCGATGGTGTCGCGATTGAACCTGACCGACCGCGGGCTGGTAACCGACGACGAGCTTCAAGCGCCGACTCTGTCTGATCGAGCCGGAAGCTACGGCCACCTCCTGCTCCTCGGCCCTCCCGAGCCTGGCTGGCTCGACGAGGGCACGACGATGCCAGGGGCGATGGTCGAGCCTCTCTTCCTCACCGCGCCGGCCGAAGCAGCGCTGGCCGCCTCGCCTGACGGCCAGAGACGCCTCGGTGCGGCGCTCGCGGCAGGAATTGAAGGCTATCTCGCGGACGCTCCGGTGCATTAGGCGAAAACGGGCGAGGCTTGCCTCGGACCCTCAGCAGAGAAGAGGTACCGCCGTGAGGTATCGGCGCACTTCGCGACGCAGCGCCGTCGGCCCCACTTCGTAGACCTGGCCGTTCGGCCGGCGGAAGGTGGCGTGGCCGTCGGGGCCGCGTTCTACCGTCCAGCCGAACTCGTGGACCAGCTTGTGGTGTGGTCTGCAGGTCAACAGAAGGTTGTCGAGGTCGGTGGGGCCGTCATCCACCCAGTGCTTCACGTGGTGGCCCTGCAGCCAGCG
>Ga0126384_10000217_pt1 | contig 29536 bp, 26 predicted proteins | sample PanSoiMetPlot_36_FD_92543 | JGI IMG/M metagenome (GOLD analysis project Ga0126384, IMG submission 92543) | Tropical forest soil microbial communities from Panama - MetaG Plot_36 | ecosystem: Environmental > Terrestrial > Soil > Tropical forest > Bulk soil | place: Panama | collected 2016-02-17 | reverse complement strand
GGACGTCTTGGCGAACGCGTTTTTCATGCCTCGCGGCTACACCATGGTCTGGAGCGGATGGGACAAAGCAGCGGGCACCAACTCCAACAACTTCAACACCACCATCACGCTGCCGATCGCGGTGAATACGGACGGGTCGACCATCACCGGACCCTCGTTCGAGTACATCGTGTCGCCCGGGTCGACCTATTCGCTGGCCTATCCGGCGGAGACCCAGAGCCAGGCGATGCTGACGCACCGAATCCACTTGGATGATGATCCCGAGATCCTTCCGTCGTCCGCCTGGGCGTTTACGAACGCGATGGGAACGGCGATCCGACTAACCGATGGCGACTTCATGGCCAATGACATCTACGAGTTTTCCTACAGCGCCAAGGAGCCGACGGTGAACGCCCTAGGTTTCGCCGCGATCCGGGACTTCAACGCTTGGCTTCGCTACGAACGAAGAGATGACCACGGCGTCGCCAACCCGCTCGCTGGAGACATCAGGCGGATCTACACCGAGGTCGTCTCTCAGCCGGCCCGCACGCTCAATGACTTCACCCACCTGGGATTCAACCAGGCCGAGAACGGCCGGATCGTCTTCGATGGAATGCTCCAGTGGATCGGCGCGGGTGACGGCCTGAGCATGAACTATCGCTTTTCGCAGCCGGGCCGTACCGAGCGCAACCGCCAGGACCATCTCTTCAACGAGGCCGTGTTCCCCTTCGCCAACGTGATGACCACCGACCCTTACACCGGGATAACCGACAGTCGCTACGCGAGCTGCGAGCGAACCGGCACCTGCCCGTTGGCGATGGAGATTTACTCGGCCAACGAGTACTGGGTGAAGGCGGCTTCGCTGCTGCACACCACTCCGGACGGGACGGCGGACCTTCCCGACTCACCCTACGCACGCAATTACCTCATCTCCAGCCACCAGCATGGCACCGGAAACCGGATGACCCCGGGAGTGTGCCAGCAGCTTCAGAATCCGCTGAACTCCGCGCCGGTGCAGCGCGCCCTGTGGATCGCGCTCGACGAATGGGCGACCCGGCATCGCCAGCCACCGCCCAGCCGAGTCCCGAAACTTTCCGACGGCAAATTGGTGTCTCCGCTGCCCCAATCGGGGATGGGGTTTCCCAACATCCCAGGCGTCACCTATACCGGCCTGAAGACGACTCGCTATCGCTTGGACTTTGGGCCCGATTTTTACGAGACCGGCATTGCCACCATCAATCCGCCGGTGATTACTCCGCCGTATGAGGACAATCTGGCGAACGGGCCGATCTATCCGAGCTTCATTCCCAAGACCGACAGCGATGGCAACGACATCGCGGGGATCCGCCTCGCCGACGTGACCGTGCCGGTTGCCACTTACACTGGCTGGGCGCTGCGATCCGGGGCTTGGGCCGACGACGGCTGCGAATCAACCGGGCAGTACATTCCTTTTGCGCCAACCTTGGAGGAGCGGCTTGCGACCGGAGATCCTCGTCCGTCCGTTGAAGAACGCTACCACTCGCTCAGCGATTACACCGCGCAAGTGACTCGCGCCTTGAACCGGATGGTAAGGCAGCGCCTCTTGCTCTGTGAGGACTTCAATGCCGAGCTGGATCGGTTGATCGCTTTGGGACGGGAACGCGGTCTCCACGACTCGCCGGGTGCGCCTTCACCTTCGCGCGACAACTGCGACGAGCATTCCGGAGAGGACGAGAACGACGAATAGGTCACGAACGGAGCGGGTTGGCGGCGCATTCTGCCAGCAGGTGCTAACCCGGGTCAGACGCAGGGGCCTTCTCTAACCCGGCGTTCAACCGATGCTGGGTAGCGGGCGAGGAGCTCCGCGCTGCGCGTGGGTCTTCGCACCAGCTCGCCGCCGCAGTTTGGGCACGAGCGGTTTGCCGCGCAAACCTCGCAAAAAGTGCACTCGAAGGAGCAAATGAACGCGATCGCCTGGGGTGGCAAGTCGCGATCGCAACATTCACAGTTGGGCCGCATTTCGAGCATGTGGATGCCTATACACCCCTGATACCCATACGTCAGCAGCACGCCTTGACCTGTCTACAGCTTCACGGTCTAGCGTCACTGACTATGAACAACGCACTTCTTCGCTGGAGCCTTTCACTCGCGCTGGGAGCACCCGCGGCGGCGCTTGCGGCGCACTCGCATCACCTCGGCCTCAAGGCCCTTGGTGTCACCGAGGCGGTCGGTGCCATCCTTCTGCAGCCGCGCCGGACTCGCATCGCCGGTGCCGCGCTGTTAGGCCTCTCGCTGCTGGTCGCGTCTGTCTTCCACGGCGTCTCAGGGGAGCTGCCGCCCATCGCCTTTCTGGTGTATCTCGCGGCCATCGCCGTTGTGGTGAAACCGTGCTGAGCGATCCTTTGGTGAAGGCCTTTGAGGCCGCGAGTGTGGATCCAGCGGCATTCCACCACCGCGAACATCTCTACGTGGCATGGTGCTACCTTCGGGCGTTGTCGCCCGAGGACGCGCTAGCGCGTTACGTGCACCACCTTCGCAATCTCGCAGCTGCACTCGGCGTGCCGCACAAATTCCACGCCACCATCACCTGGGCATACCTGGTGCTGTTGCACGACGCCATGGAGGCATCACCTGGCGCGAGCTTCGAGGAGCTGGTCGCGAACAACCCGGCGCTCTTTGACCACCGCGCCGGGATGCTCTACGAGTACTACCAGCGGGAAGAGCTAAACTCCGCCGAGGCTCGGCGCCGCTTCGTTCTTCCGAGGGGACGATGAGCCTATCGGTCGGCAGGCTCGGGAAACGCTTTGGCCTCTCGCGCAGCGCGCTGCTCTATTACGACCGCATCGGCCTGCTCTCATCCTCGGATCGGTCGCCGGCCGGGTATCGCATCTACGACGAGCGCACCGCGAGGCGGCTGGAGGCGATCTGTCGCTACCGGGAGATCGGCCTCAGCCTCGAGCAGATCCGCCAGCTGCTCGATGGCGCCGGCGGCCGCACCGCCGAGATCCTTGAAGCCCGCCTCGACCAACTCAACTCCGAGATTTCGCGCTTGCGGGAACAGCAGCGAATCATCGTTTGCCTCTTGGCCAACCCGAGCAAGCTGCGCGGGACGCGCGCCATCGACAAGAGTCGGTGGGTGGCGATCCTTCGCGCAGCCGGCCTGGATGAGGCCGCGATGCACCGCTGGCACACCGAGTTCGAGCGGATGGCGCCGCAAGCCCATCAGGACTTCCTGGAGTCGCTGGGACTCCCAGCGGCCGAGATCGCCCAAATTCGCCGGCGATCCAGACGTGGCTAGCGCCGCGTTCCTCCGAGGAACTCCAACAGCGCCCGGTTGATTTCCTCCGCATGCGTCCAGAGCAGGCCGTGCGGTCCGCCCTGAATCTTGGCGAACGTAGCCCCCTTGATCATCTGCGCGGTTTTGGCGCCCGCCGCTTCGACTGGAACGATCCGGTCCGAGTCGCCGTGAATCACCAGCGAAGGCACATCGACACGCGCGATGTCCTTGCGAAAATCGGTGTACCAGGTGTGCACGCAGGCATAGCTGGCGGTTGGCGAGGCGCCGGCGGCAACATTCCAGCTCGCGTGCACCGCCTGGTCGCTGATGCGCTTACCGAGCGTGACATCGGTGTTGTAGAAATTTTTGAAGAAGTCGGTGAAGAAAGCGTAGCGATCGGCGGCGATGGCCTTTTCGATTCCCTGGAAAACGCCGAGATCCACGCCCTCGGGATTGTCGCTGGCCTTCAACAAGTACGGCGGCACCGATGATGCGAAGACCGCCTTGGTTACCCCCTGCGATCCGAACTTACCGATGTAGCGCGCGACTTCGCCGCCTCCCATCGAGAACCCGGCGAGCACGAAATCCCGCAGCTCGAGTTTTCTGACCAGCTTGCGCAAGTCCTCGGCGAAGGTGTCGTAGTCATACCCGGTCGTCGGCTGGCTCGACCGACCAAACCCCCGACGGTCATAGGTGATGACCCGATAGCCCGCGCCAAGCAGCGCCGCGGTCTGCTTCTCCCACGACGCTCCATTGAGCGGATACCCGTGGATCAGGACCACCGGCTGGCCCGAGCCATGGTCCTCGTAATACAGGTCGATGCTGGTCGAATTCTCAGTCCCTACGTTGACGAATGCCATTTGACGCGCTCCTCTCTCACATCGCTTGGTAAATCGTTTCGTCCCTGCGGAATCCCTGCCCCGAGCCGCTAAGTAATCGTAGGCCTACAATCGCGCACCCGAAATGATGCGAGCGCATCGTCCGCGCAACGCTTCGGCGGGCGATGGTTACCTGAACCGCAACAACCAATCGCCACCGGTTGCACGCTGGCAACTCTTCGTCACGGTCGAAGCGAGTTCTGCCGTGAAAACACAGAACCTGCGGTAGCGGCATGGCCGGTGCAGGGCGCCGGGTCCGAGTTGAACGTCTCTTTACAGACCTTAGCCAAAGGAACCAGCACCATGGAATCGTTGAGGAGGAGTTTTGCGAGGGCGCTGTCACTTGGATCCACTTTCATTGCGGCGGCGCTCGCCGGCTGTGGCGGCGGCAGCAGTGGGGGAAACCTCACCGACAGCATCTCTCAAGTATCGGCGCTCGTGAACGGCGCCCTGGTGAATGCAACGCACCACGCGGGCAGTCCACCGGGCGCAAATGGGCCCGCGATCACCGCCACCGCGGGCTCAGGCATTGCCATTCCCGGTGGATCTCACCAGATTCAGGTAACCTCGCCCTCGAACTACTCATCGCTGGCGGTGTATGTCTCCGGGGACGACGGCTACTACGAGATCACCGGGCTCCATGGCGGCGCGCTGACGCTGCTCGCGACGATCGCTCAAAACGCGCCGACCGACTTCAGCATTCAGGTGGCCGGAGGCAACGGAGCCAGCTATGGCGCTGCTCAGGCCATCCCCATCCACCTCACCAGCGTCGGAACTGGCGACGTGCAAGTGAACGTCAGCTGGGACCTCGACAACGATCTCGATCTCCACGTCGCTGGGCCCAACAACCTGGAGGTCTACTACGGCAACCGGACCGACTCAGCGACCGGCGGGACTCTCGACCTGGACTCGAACGCAGCTTGCGCGCTCGACCACAAACGCAGTGAGAACATCACTTGGCCGACCGGCCGAGCTCCGCACGGCACCTACACGGTCAAAGTGGACTATTGGGCAAACTGCCCTCCTGCGGCACTGCCGACGAACTATGTCGTGACCATCAACGTGAAGGGCCAAGCTCCGCGCGTGATCAACGGCACGTTTTCCCAAGCAACCGACCCGGATCATGGGGGTGCCGGTGCGGGAAGGACGATCGCTACCTTCACCTACTGAGCACGCCGCCTGATAGGCCGGCTGGACAACAGGGCGCGTCCTCGCGGAATTCGGCGAGGGCGCGCCTTTTTCATTTTCGGCACCCTTCGATGGCAGTGGTTGCGTCTATCGAAACACGAGTAGCCCCGGCGGCTACAGGCTGGGCGCGCTTCGCCGCCGGGGCGGCGGCTTCCACTGAGAAAAGACTGGGAGGAGCGCAGCGGCACGGCGGCTGCACAGCCCGGGCCCCGAACCCCTAGCCAAAGGAACAAATGATCATGGAACCGTTCAGGAGAGGTATTGCCAGAGGGCTGTTCGCTGCCGCTCTGTGCCTGTGTCCGCTGTCCGCGTGGGCGGCCCCGGAGACCGGAATCACCATCGAGGCAGTCGACAACTACTCGTGCGGTCAGCTGTCGAACAACATTGCCAACGTGGACAATTTCCGAAGTCGGATGCTCTCGATCGGCGGCTATGCCGCCGGTGCTCGCTGGACCAACGGCTTGGTCTGGCCGACCGACTTCACCGACGTCGACCTCGCATCGGACGGCGCGGACACGTGGAACTTCGATCGACCCGGCGACGCCATCGCCTACTTCAGCGGCCATGGGACCTGCGATGACCAGACCAACACAGTCTGCTTTTCCACGGCCGAATGTCCGGACGTCGCGGGAACCGACAAGCGATGCCTGCTTGACCACTACATCTGGTGGTTCCCCGAGGGGCGCTGCGTCTACTCTCGACCTCGAAGCATCGTGGTCGATCGCACTGGAACCTCATGCCAGTCGGTCAACTATTCTAGCGACACAGTTCGCTGGGGTGAGGACCCGGGCTCCGGCGATTGGGCTGGAGCCGCACTCAACGGTGGAGTCAACCTCGCGGTGATCGACAACAGCTGCGGAATCACCCCCGACCTGTACGTCCCCGAGACGCTCAACGCCTTTGCCGGCGTCTCTACCATCGCTTTGATCATGCCCACCCGCGTCGGAGACGACACCGCGGATGTCGCCAATCGCGGTCGTGCATTGGCCGATAGATACGTCGCCAACCCTTGGTCGGCGGTCGGCCCATCGTGGACCGATGCGATCAACTCGGTCACTGGCGGGCGGAGCTGCTTCTTCGGCGGCGGCGGTCATGGCATCGATGGATGCGGCGCGCACATCGCGCTCTCGGTGGAAGTGAATGAAGCGCGCGCGGAGTGGGCCAACGGCACCGAAAACTGGATCCAACTCCGAGACGACTGGAACGACTCGATCGGCTGGGGATGGATGGCCTGGATCTACACCTGTAACTACGACTGTAACACTTACCCCTTTATCCTTTGGTAATTGAGAGGCTAATCATGAAAACTGAAATCAAGACATTTGGTTTGACCGTGTTCCTCGGAGCCCTGGCCGGTGCGTCGGCATCGAACGCCGCGGGCCTCCAGTACCAGCACCGGGCGGACAAGTCGCAGTTCAACGTCGGTGCCAGCGCACATCTCGAGGTCCAAGGTCCCTATCAGCGGTTGCGGGGCGACCGCGGCGCCTTCATGGTCGACACCGTCACCGGAGCGACCTTGGCCACTCTCAACGCTCCCCCTTCTCCGGAGCTCCTTCCTGAGCCGTTGACCCAGGATCCGGATGAGCACAGCGGGATAGCGCGCGACTACCTGATCGGCGCGGGCGTGCCAGCGGGCGAGGTGAGCGGCACCCACGTCACCACCACGATGAAGGGCGGTGGATCAACAAGGTCCGGGGCGCTGTCCTCTCCGTCCAAGCTGCTGTGGTACACCACGCATCTGGAGCGCTCCATTGAGGGAATCCCAGTGGAAGGCTCGTTCGCCTTCGCAGCTTTCGACAGCAATGGCGAGATGATTACCGAGGGCGTCTATTGGCCAGCGATACCCGACAGCGTGGTGGACGAGGCGGTTCAGCTCAACCAGAAACTCGGTTCGCCGAGCGAAAAGGCCGCATTCATGCGGGGCGTCGAAGCAGCTCGAGCCGACGCGAAGGACGCGCCAGGGGAAGTGAAGATCGTCCACACCTCGGCCGGGCACCACGGGCAGTTTGAGGCGAAGGCGGTCTATTCCACGGTGGTGAAGAGCCGCTTCGGCGGAAAAGCGTCGCTGGTTCGATTCGATCCAGAAGCCAAACCGGTGACCATGGCCGATGAGAAAGCGACCGGGACCGACTCTCCGCGCAAGGAGAAGTAATTCAAGACCTTGCGTTTTGCAGTAGCCGACGGCGCGTCCTCGCGAAAATCCACGAGGGCGCGCCGCAGTCGTTTTCGACCATCAGCTGCCGGGTTGATCGTGCACGTTGGAAAAGAACAGCTCCTTCCAACTGCCGGGCTGTTTCTTGATCACTCCGCTGCTCGCCATGTGCGCCGCGTACTTCATCACTCCCTCGGGAACGACGGTAAACCGGTAATCGGGATTGTTCAGCATCCTCATCAAGTCTTCGAGGGACAACTTCTTGTCTCCGGACATGGCCAGGTAGATTTCAGCGGCGCGTCGCTTGCTGGAATTGATGAACGACTGCGCTTCCTCGAGGGCGCCCACGAAAGCATCGAAGGTCTTCGGATTGGCTTTCTGAAACTTGGTCGTGGTGGCGGTGATGATGAAGGTCGCTGCGCCGTCGAGCACCTCGTAGGAGCTCAGCACCCGATGGACGCGAGGGTCCTTGAGCTCGAGATCCTGGAATGGCGGCGAGGTGAAATGGCTGTCGATGTCCCCCGCGCCCGAGAGCAGGGCGGTCATCGCGTCCGGGTGACTCAGCGACACGGTCAGGGTGTCGAGCTTGTTGGACTGCCCGGGTCCAAACACCTTGAGCGCGGCCATCTGCAGGGTCATCGCCTGGACTGACGATTTGATGGCCGGCACCGCAATCTTGTTCTTCGCTGAGAAGTCCTTGAGCGATTTCACCTTCGGATCGCGGGTGTTCAAGTACAGCGGCATCGAATCCAACGCCCCGGCCGATTTCACCTCGCCGTTCATCTTGTCCCACAGCAGCAAGAACCAGGGGACGCCGCTGGAGGTGAATTCGAGCTGGCCACCGATGATCGCGCTCTGCTGAAAACCAGACCCGCCAAAGGTCTTCCAATTCACCTTGAGCTCGCCCAGTCCACGCTGCTTGGCGTACTTTTCAATCAGCTTCTCGTGCTCCATCACCATGTAGGGCAGGTAGCCGATGCCAAACTCCTTGGCGACGGTGATCTCCGCCTGCTCCGCTGTTGCGACTGCGGGTTGAATCGCGAAAAGCAAGGTCGCAGTCACGGCGGCGGCGTAGCGCGCTGGGCGCATTCTTCTCTTCTGCGCTTCGAGATCCATCGACTCCTCCCGTTAGACCACCTCCGAGGGTGCCTGCTCGGAGGATTTCGGTCGCTCGAGTGCGTATCGGGCCAACGCGGCGTACCGGAAAAAACCATGGACGAACTTGCCGTACGGCATGGTGAGAAACAGGCCCATCACCACCCCCAGGTGAATCAAGAGCAACATCCCCATTGCAGCGGTGGTGCGAAAAAACAGAACCAAGAATCCCGTCACCGAGGTGAGCAGCAGCAGGATCAGAAATGAAACATCCATTCCGGTGCGTGGGTATGGCGCTCGATCGCTTTCGGCCTTGATCGCCAGCAATCCGACGGTGCCGATCACCAGCCCCACGCCCCCCGCGGTGCCGAGCGCCACCGGAGCGCTCCACCACGGGTACGGAGCTGGATGTCCGAGCCAGTCGTAGACCGCGGCCACGCAGGTGGCGGCGAAGCACAGCAAGAATCCATAGAACGTGAAGTGGTGCCAACGGCGGCGGCTCATCGAGGGCTGTTCGTTCGGATAAGTGCAGCCATCTCCCCCTCCATCGAGGTAGCGCAGCGTCATCGAGTCCCTCGTTGCGCGGTTGTGCACCGAGGCCGGAAGGTGACGTCCGGGCACTCCGCAGTCGCGCCAGAAGGCTTGAACCGCCGCGGCCAGCGCGAGCAGCGCGTAAGCGAACGACACCCCGAACAAGAGCACCATCGCCCAATGGGGAACGATCTTGTAAAAGGCGCCGGGGCCGAGATGGCGGCGAAGCGCCTCCGGGCCTACCAGCACGGTGCCCGCGACCGTGAAGATCACGCAGCTCGCGGCGGTTACCACCGCCGTGGCCAGCCCGTTGCGCTGGAACATCGGCGCCAGAAATCTCGGCCAGGCGTAACGCGCATAGGTTTCGCGCCGCAGAGCATCGAAGACCCTCGGGACGTTCACCTCGAATGGGTGAGGAGGCGCGTACTGGCAATGGTGAAAACAGGATCCGCAGCCGTGGCAGAGGTTCGCAAGGTAGCGCAGATCTTCAGCGGGGAAGGTGAGGCGCATCTCCATCGCCGGGAAGACCGCGCAGTGGCCTTCGCAGTAGCGGCAGGCGTTGCAGATCACCATCAGACGCTCGGCCTCTTTGAGGAGATCAGTGGACGGCATCGATGACCGCCTCGCTGGAGTGGATCGGGCGCTGTCGCGCGAGCTTCGCCGCTTCCCGGCCGGCGATCCGCCCAAACACCGTTCCAATCGTCATCCCGAACCCGGCCAGGTAGCCCTGTCCGAGGATGTTGCCGGCCATGATCTCGCCGGCCGCGAACATGTTCGTGGATGGCTCGCCGTTGGCCATCACGATGCGGGCATGCTCGTCGACTCCAACCCCGAGATAGGTGAAGGTGATGCCCGGCCGAAGCGAGTAGCCATAAAAGGGAGGCCGGTCGATCGGTACCGCCCAGTGGCTCTTTGGCGGAGTGAGCCCCTCGGTGCGACAGTCATCGAGCGAAAAAGGATCGAAGCTGCCAGGCCGGGCCGAGGCGTTGAACTTCTTCACCGTCTCCTCGACAGCGATCGCGTCGAGCCCCAGCCCCGCGGAAAGCTCGGCGATGGAACCCGCCACGGTGGGCGGAAACACCGTCGGCATGAATCGCCCCAGCGGCTTCGAGTCGATGATCACGTGCCCGATCTGTCCTGGCTGCTGCGCCAGCAGTCGCCCCCAGATGGCGTAGCGCTTGGGCCAGAAGTCCTCGCCCTCGTCGTAGAAGCGGTGGCCCTGCCGATTCACGACAATGCCGAACGGGACCGCGTCCACGCGAGTGACAATTCCTCCGTCGAACTTCGGCGCACGGCCGTCCACCGCGACGGCGTGGCATTGTCGCGGGTCGCCGACCTGTTTGGCCCCGCGATTCAACAGCACCCGCAGCACTCGGCCGGTGTTGTAGGGGGTGCCTCGGATGATGAAGTTCTCCGCTACCTCGCCCCAGCTCTCCTTGAGCCAGGGGATGTTCGCCTCGAAACCGCCGGACGCGGCTACGACGGCGCGCGCCCTCACCGCCTGCGTGGCGCCTCGCCAAGACACCAACGCGGCAGAAAACTCGCCGCCGCGGATCTCCAGCTCCTGCACCTCGGCATCGTATGCAACGCTGGCGCCGAGGCGCTCCACCGCGCGGTAATAGGCGTTCACCAACGCCTTTCCGCCGCCCAGAAAGAATGCGTTGGTTCGGCCCAAATGAAGCGTTCCGCCGAGCGGCGGCTGAAAGCGAACGCCGTACCGAGGCATCCATTCGCCGCAGTCCGCCGAATCGCGAATCGTCAGCTGCGCCAGCGCTTCATCGGTCTCTCCCTTCGTCACTTGCCGCAGGTCGTCCCAGAACTCGCCCTCCGGATAGGGGCCGGTCATGATCCCGTCAGCGTGCGGATGCACGAATCGAAGGTTGCGAGTATGGCGACTGTTGCCGCCTCGAAAGTCCTTGGGCGCGCATTCGAGAATCAGAACGCTCGCGCCGGCCTCGCGCGCGGTGATCGCCGCGCACAAGCCGGCATTGCCCCCACCGAGCACGAGCACATCCCAGGGGCCAGAAAGCCCGGTCGCGTCACTCTTCTTCATGAGTGCAAGGCACGGATACGGACGTGAGGCTTCCCCATGAACGTGACGCCAACCTGTCATCCATCTGAGGCCAACCCCAATGCCTCCCGTCCCCCCAACCCGGCCTTTTGGGAAGGCCCATTTTAGGGGGTAAGGTTCAGGCGTAAGCTCCTGTATTTACTCTCGGAATCCGAAAAGTTGCCGCGCGGCAACTTTTTCATTTTTCAAGCCATGTAGCTCCCCACCGCCTAGTTTCAACCCTCGAATCCTTGGCGTTGGGTTCATCGCTGAGCTCCTTCAGGAGTAGGCAATGCACTCAAAAATGCGCGAAAAAGCTCTACGCGTGCAATGAAGCCGATTCAATCTGTCAGATTGCGCGCGAAGTGGGCATTGAGGGTCGCGATGAAGAGAGTGGCTCTCGGATTTCGGGTACACACCGGGTGGGCCGCGCTGCTGGCTGCGGAATTACCCGTCCGATTGCCCGCGCTGACCGTCGTGGATCGTCGGCGCGTCGAGATGATCGAAGGCGATGATCCCAAGGAACCCCGATTCGTTTACCACGCTGCCGCCAAGCTCTCGCTTGAGGCGGCGAAGCAACTTGTGCGCGAGTCCACGGCGATGGCCCAGCGGCGAGCCCAGGAATCGCTCTCGAAGATTGTTGGCGAGCTTCGGAACCGCGGCCACGACGTGGTGGCGGCTGCGCTGATTGGAGCAAACCGCCCGCTCGAGTCGACTCTGGAAAAGATCCTCGGCGTCCATTCGCTGATCCATGCCGCGGAGGGCGAGCTGTTTCGGGGTGCGATCCTCCGAGCCAGCGAAGCGCTCGGTGTGCCGGCCTCGACGGTACCCGCCGGAGAGCTTTACGCGCGTGCCGCCAAGGCGCAGGGCAGCTCGGAGGTCACGCTGCGGCAGCACTTGCAGCAGGCCGGTCGAATCGCGGGAAGGCCGTGGGCTCAGGACCAAAAAGAAGCGCTGCTCGCGGTGGTGAGCGTCACCTCCGGGTAAGGGGCGGGACCTGCCCGTCCTCCTTGCACAAGCTCGCCCCCAGTTGCGCAATCGCTCGGGTTGGGCGAGATCGTCATCAGATGGAGGGCTTGACGATGAACTTGGTGCAACCGTCGCGGAGCGATGCGGCGCGCTCGAAAGTGAGCGCTGGTGAGTGGGAGCAGAGGGTAAACCTCGCCGCTTGTTACCGGCTGGTGGCGCTGAACCACTGGGACGATCTGATCTTCACGCACATCTCGGCTCGCGTGCCGGGCCCCGATCATCACTTCCTGCTCAATCCCTACGGAATGCTGTTCGAGGAGATCACCGCCTCCAGCTTGGTGAAAATCGATCTCGCGGGCAAAAAGGTGATGGACAGTCCGTACGACATCAACCCTGCGGGTTTCACCATTCACAGCGCGATCCACGCCGCTCGCGAGGACGCGTTGTGCGTGCTGCATTTGCACAGCATCAATGGGATTGCGGTGTCCACTCAGAAATGTGGACTGTTGCCGATCTCCCAGCAATCCACGCTGGTGCTCACGTCGCTGGGGTATCACGACTACGAGGGGATCGCGCTCAACGAAGACGAAAAGCCACGGCTGGTGCGCGACCTCGGGGAGAACAACTTCCTGATGCTGCGAAATCACGGCTTGTTGACGGTCGCCGATTCAATTCCGGACGCGTTTCTTTTCATGTATCTGTTCGAGGTCACCTGCGCGATTCAGATTCGAGCGCAGTCCTCCGGCGAAGAACTGATCAAGGTGGATCCCAAGATCATCGCCGGAGCGAAGGCGAACTCCAAGAAGGTCACCCGGTCAGCGGGCGGCGCACTGGCATGGCCAGGCCTGCTGCGCAAGCTGGACCGATTGGACCCGAGTTACCGCTCCTAAGCCTAAGTCGATGGACGGCAGGCGCCGAGAGGCCGGGATGGCGTGATTCATCCATCGGCCTCTCCGAGCGCTTCGTGCGCCTAGGACTTCAGGCTGCCTTGGATTTTCTGCGCCATGCTCAAGTGCTGCTTGAGCGTGGGTAGAAGCTTGTCGATCAGCGCAACTTCGTCGGCGTCCTTGATCTCCGAACGCGCTTGGGTGAGCCGGTCGATCGTCTTCTGATGGTCCTTGACCATCACATTGACGAATTCGCGGTCAAACTCCGGGCCCTTGAGGTTGCGAAGTTTCGTCATCGTCGATTCGTGGTCGGCCTTGTCTGCGGAGTGCCCCACCCCCGCTCCACCGGTGCCACTGGTGGCTTGGGCCTGCTCGCCCGTCGCGCTGCCCATCGCTCGCGAGCTAGCCTCGTCCCGCGGCATCTGGTGCATCGCTGCCATCTGTCCAGGCGCAGGCAAGTCGATGTTGTGAGACTTGGCGAATGCGAGCACCTGATCGTCCGCTTTCGAGTGATCGGTGACGATCCGGTCCGCGAACTTTTTCACCTCATCCGAGCTGGCGTTCTGTTTCGCCAGATTCGCGAGTTCGATCTCGTGTTGGTTGCTGTGATGGATTTTCGCGAGGACCATCGCCTCGCGGCTCATTCGAGTCGCGGTGGTGGTAGTCGTGCTCGGCGGGGTGCTCATGGAAGTCGACGGGTTCATCGAGCTTCCGGTGCTTCCCGTGGCTGCTCCGGTTTGCGAAAACGCAGGTGCGCTCATCAACGCGCAACCCGCGGCCAGCGAAATAGCCTGTTTCCAGTTCATAAAATATCCTCCAGTCGGCATCCCCTAACCTGGTGCTTGCATGGGGAGTTCACAAGCGGCGCGGATCCGTTCGCTTCGGCGTCTGTGTTGCGCTCGTGCACTCATCTGCTAGCCGAGCACCACGGAAGCCCGCCCGCGTGCTCGACAGCGCAAGGTTCTTGCCCGCCTTGCGGGCGGTCGCCGCATCGCTGGTACAGGTAGGAGGCACGCCGCTGCTTTGTTGCATTCAGGACCGCTGGCCTTGAGGCCGGGGTAGGGCACCGTACCTTTCTTTGGGGGGAAGGAGGCGGCATGAATCGCGCGCGGCTCTCATTGATCTCGGTGCTCCTGGCAACGTCGGCCTTGATTGGCTCGTATGCGTTTGGCCAATCAAAAGACGCGGCGGCACCGAACACCGACCAGGTGCGGTGTAAAGACGGAACACTCTCGAAGAAGGGCCAGGGAGCTTGCTCCCACCACGGCGGAATTGCTGAGCCTGCGTCCGCAGCGGATGCGAAAAGCGAAGGGACGGCGAAAAGCCAAGGGCCCGCGAAGAGCCAAGGGACCGCCAAGAGCCAAGGGACAGGAGGATCGGCGGTAACCACGCCGGATCCGAACCCGGGAGCGATTCCTCCGGGCAAGGCGGGGACCCCCACCTCGAAGGGCGAGAAGGCAGCGAAGCCGACCGCGCGGTGCAAGGACGGGACGTTCTCGTACAGCGCCCAACACACCGGAGCATGCTCTCATCACGGCGGTGTCGATCAGTGGTTGGACACCAAGTAGCGTCTCGGCTGCGTTCTCAGTAGGAAGCCCGAGGCATTTGTGTTCTCGTGGGCTCCGCCATGGATGCGCGCGGGTCCGTGCTGCTGGCGTTGGTGTTCAGCCTCGAGGCGTCCGCCGAACCTCGCCAATATGCGGTGATCCCCAACCCCGGCGGTAAGGGAATCACCGTAGAAGTCCCGTACACCTTCGGCACTCACCAGGTGGCCGCGAACCAAGTTGCGGGCGAGATTGAGCTCGATCGCGAGAGTCTGAATCTACGCGGCGGGAACCTCTGGGTGTCGATCTCTGAGTTGAAAAGTGACGATCCGAAGCGCGACTGTCACATGCGCGAGGCTTTAGGTCTGAACTACTCTCGCTCCCGATTTCCGAAAGACCATGTCTGCGACGACCAGAACCGCTTGCCGGAGAGCGGAAACGACGCGATCGCGTATCCTCGCATCGAGCTTCGCGTCAGCGGCTCGAAAACTCTCGATGACCCACACCTGCTGGCTCAAGGAAAAGAGGTTCGAGTGGTCGTCTCCGGCACCTGGACCATTCACGGGGTGACGCGCCCGGCGCAGCTGGAGCTGGCCGCATCGTCTGATCCGCAAAATGCCGATGCCTTGCGCGTTCGTGGTCGACAGTCGTTTGCGCTGAGCGACTTTGGCATCGAGGTAAAGCCGGCGAATCTCTTTCTGACGTCCAGCGCCGTCCGAGGCGGAGCCACGGCCACCTTCGACCTGCGGCTCGAGCCAACGCGCCCGCAATAGGCAGAACGTGAAGCTTCAAGCGCCAACGCTCGAAGACATCCAAGCCGCGGCTCGCCGCATTGCTGGAGTGGCCCTTCGATCGCCGTTGGTTGAGCTGAACTGTGCAGCGCCGGCGCGGATCTTTCTCAAGCTCGAGAATTTGCAGCCGATCGGCTCGTTCAAGGTACGCGGAGCTGCAAACGCCATCGCCTCCGCGGACCGCGGGCAACTCGCCGACGGCGTGTGGACGGCGAGCGCCGGAAACATGGCTCAAGGGGTCGCCTGGAACGCGCGGCGGTTCGGATTGAGCTGTACGGCGGTGGTTCCGGAAAACGCGGCCCAGACGAAGTTGGACGCCATCTCGCGACTGGGTGCAAGGATCGTCAAGGTCCCCTTCGACGATTGGTGGCGGGTGCTGATGACCCACCGGTTCGAAGGGATGAATGGCCTGTTCGTGCACCCGGTGAGTAATGCCGCGGTGATGGCAGGCAATGGGACGATCGGCCTCGAGATCCTCGAAGAGATGCCTGACCTCGAGGCCGTTGTGATTCCCTACGGCGGCGGAGGGCTGAGCGTGGGGATCGCCGCGGCGATCCGGGCGCTGAAGCCGCCGGCAAAGATCCACCCCGTGGAAGTGGAGACTGCCGCGCCGCTTGCAGCATCGTGGGGCTGTGCCGAGACGAAAACCGTCCCGTACACCCCAAGCTTTGTCGATGGGATCGGCGGGAAAAGCGTGCTCCCGGAGATTTGGCCGCTGGCAACCAGCTTGCTGGATGCCCCGATCGTCACTTCGGTTCAGGCAATTGCCGATACGATTCGCCTCCTGGTCGAACGCAATCGCATCCTTGCCGAAGGAGCCGGTGCCGCGTCCGTGGCGGCGGCTCTCTCCGGGAAGGCTGGTTCGGGCAAGGTCGTCTGTATTGTCTCAGGTGGGAATCTCGACAGCTCCAAGTTGGCCACGATTCTCAGCGGCAAGATTCCCTAGCTCCGCGCCGCCGCGGTAGCCGTGCGTTGCAGATCAGGGATGGCTCACCAGCCGCCCATCGCGCACCCACGACTCGCCACCGGCAACCACCGTGACATCGGTGAAGAAGTTCCAGCGCCACCGACCGCTGGTCACCTTTCCGCCCAGTTCGGTGTTGTCTCCCAACGAGAGGCGCACCACGCCCGATCCATAGCCATAGTAAGCGACGAAGGGGTTTCGTTCGGGCACGGCCAGCTCGGGATTGAAGCCCAGCGCGAACTCTCGAAACGCGTCGCTTCCCGGTCCGCCTTGCTTGAGCTCCTCGAGGACCGCGTCTTTTCCAGACCCAGCTTCCACTTTGGTGACGCGCCCTCGGGAGAAGTGGAGCCGCAGTCCGGTAACGGACCGTCCATTCCATTGCGATGGGGGGAAGGCGATCACTCCCTCGACCGTTTCCTCCAGCGGGGCGATCCGAAGCACGCCACACGGCAACTCCACCTCGCGATCGACGAGCACGACGCCCTGGCGCGCGCGAGCTGCGGAGGCATCGCCGTCCTGGATGTTGGCTGGCCGGTCGCCGACTCGGAATCTCAGGTCGGTGCCCAGCGGGGTGGTGACGCGCGTCTCCCCTTTGCGAAGCGCGGCGAGGAAGCGCCGCTGCGCCGCCGCCACCGAGTTATAGTCGGTGTGCAATACCGCCCGTTGATAGAGCGCATCGATGACGTACGTGGGCGGAAGCGGCTGGCCGGGAAGCGCGGTGGCGCTCGGCGCGCCGCCACCATCCCAGTGGAAGTGCACCGTACGTCGAGGTCCGCCCTCCTCGCGCAGCAAATCCTGCAGAGCTGCGTAGGGCGGATGTCTTGGGGCCGCGCCGGGCATCATCACCGCGGCGTCGACGTCGTGGAGCATCCGGCGAAACGCGTCTCGTGCGGGTTTTACTGTGCGCTCGAGCACCTTCAGGTCCCATGACGCTGGAACCGGCTCGGCCAAAACGTCCAGACAACCGAGATCGACCGCCCCCGCTTTCTGGATGGCGTAGCGCAGGTGCGGCACCAGCTCCTCGAATTTTCCCGGATGGCACAGCAGCAGGATCTTCTCTCCAGGAGCAGGGGCGAGTCGCTCGACGATCTTCGTCGCCAACGCGGGCCAATCGAGCGTGAGCTGCGGAGGTGAGGCTTGTCCGAATGCCGCAGTCACCAAGAAGACCTCCAGCGAAAGCGCAAGACGCGCGAATCTTCGACCAGGCATGACCCGCAGGTCTACTGCGGCATCGCCACAAGTCACAAGAAGATCGCGTCAGGTATCGGCTTCGAGCGGTTCGGACATCCGGTCCGCCACCGCTAGCCGGCGCGCGCAATGGTGAGTTTCACGTCGTAGTTCGCGCTCCCAGCAGGGTCGATCGTCAGGGTCCCCCTCCAGGGTTTTCCATCTCGTCCGCTGAACTTCCAGTCGGTTCGGTTGGTGCTTGAATTGACCTTCGTCCACTTGCCCTCGGCGAGAGCTCGGTTGAAGTGCTCCATCAGCGCGTCGTTGTTCGAATTGGGGTCGGTGGATCGGATCACCAGCTCCCAGCGATCCCTGTCGCCCTGAAACTTTCGAAGCTCCCATTTGTCGTCGTCTTTGACATTCAGATCGGGCAGAAGATTGTCCGCCAGCGCCGCGCGCGCGAAAGGCGCCTGCGGACGCCAGTCGTACTCCAATGCGAGCGCGACGACGCCCGCGTACGCCTCGCCGCGTATCTCTTTGACCAACTGCAGAGCCCCATCGATTCCCGCAGATAGCCCCGCGGTGGTCATGATCTTTCCGTGCTCGACGAAGCGTTGCTCGCTGACGGACGCTACCTTCGGGTACTCGCGGTGAAGCCGCTCGATGTGGCGGGCGGTCGTGGTCGCGGTAAGTCCATCCAGCAAGCCCGCGCTGGCGAGAATGAAGGCGCCGTTGCAGACCGACATGGTGTGCTCGCCGCGCGCGGTTCGGTCTTTGATCCACGCGAGCAGAGCCGCGTTCTTCTGAGCATCCTGAACGCCACCTCCGGGAACCACCAGGATGTCGGGCTGGGGAGCGTCGGCGAAACTGTACTTCGGGACGACGGTCAGCCCCATCGCTGTCACCACCGGCTCGTTGGTCTCACCCACCGTGTAGACGTCGAAACCCCCGGCCCCAAAGACTTCGTAGGGGCCGGCGAAATCGATGATCTCGACGTGGTTGAAGACCAGAATCGCCACTTTCTTGCGCGGCTCGTTGTGACGGTGCGCCGCCTCCGTCCCCTGTTCCACCAGTTTCATGCCGCAACTGGGGCACACGCCTGGGTGATCGAAGGCTTCTTTGTCGCAGGGGGAGCCGCACTCGGGGCAGACCCAATGTTTTTTCGCTTTTGTCTCGGCTTTGGCTGGTCCGGCGGCGATCGCTTCGGTGGAGACGGCAGAAACGAGAAACAGAACCGTGATGGGAAAGAGATGTCTCATGGCGGCGATCACCATGCGCGCGCCCCGAAGTTTGGCGCAATGACAACGTCGCCACGATTTCTGCCATCGCGCCGCTACCTGGGCGTATTGCGAGCGCACACGCGCTCACATGGTCCCGATGCGCAGGGATGTTTGGACCAATGCACGCTGGGCAAGCAACCGTTCACGTGGGCCCATGCGAGCGATGTCGGCTATCGAATTAGGATCCGGAATATGCGACCTTTGCGGGACATGAAGTTCTGGGGAAGCGTCGAGAAGCCTGGGAACGTTGAGAAACCGGTGCCCACTGCGGAGCCGGGCGCGAAGGCGCAGCCGGTCACGCCCGAGCGAAAGGAGTCCGAGTCCATGGCGATGTTGAAGCGGGACGAATCTTCCAACAGTACCGGCGCCCAGAGCGACCTATTGTTGGGACGAGGCGCCCGATTCGAAGGCAAGCTGACTTTCGAGGGGACGGTGCGAATCGACGCGACCTTCATCGGTTCGATCACCACCAACGACGTCCTGGTGGTGGGCGAGCACGCTCGCATTGATGCCGAGATCACCTGCGGGACGATCATCGTCTACGGCGAGGTCAACGGAAACATCAAGGCGAAAACCGCGGTAGAAATCCATCAGTCAGCCAAGGTACACAGCGAGCTCGAAACGCCGTCGCTGGTGGTCGAGAAGGGGGCTCTTTTCCAGGGCTCGGTGCATATGGAGCCGCATGCAAAGGTCGCGGCGATGCCGAAACCCGCGGTCGTCTCAGCCCCCGCTCCCGTGGAGGTGGAGACCATTGCGGCGGCGGCCCGCGCCACCGAAGTCAGGCCCGCGCCGGCTGCCAAGTAGCACTGTTTTCCCTGTTCTGCGGCCGAAGCACCTCTGGTCGCTCCGACTCAGTTGAGAGTTAGATCCCACACGCTTCGGCCGTGGGTGGCGACGCGGAGGATCCCGCTCGGATGCAGTTTCATCCCGACCACGGGCACGATTGGCAGCCCGTTGCCGAGGGGCGCCCAATGATCCGGTGACTGCAGAGCGTACACCCCGATGTCGGTGGCCACGTAGAGCCCGCCGCGCGCCGAGTCGATGACCACGTCGTTGATGGGAATGTTCGGCAAGTCACCGCTAACATCGACCCAAGCTCCATTGCTGCGCTGAAAGACGTGTCCCTGTTGGTCGTCAATTCCGGAATAGCCGGCCAAGGTTACGTAGACCGATGAGGGGTCTGTCTCGTCCACGGCCAATGCGGTGACGGGGCGGAGCGGGAGGTCTTCGGTGATGTCGTCGAAGGTTGGCGAATCAGAGAGCGCGTCGAAAGTGACGTAGACTCGGCCGCTAAACGCGCCGGTGTAGAGCACATCGGCGTTCGACGGAGCCACGGTGATTGCGGTGAGCGCGTTCGTTCCCCCCGAAAGATCCCCGGAGATCGCGCTCCAAAGGGCAGCGCTGTCGCCGGTGCGATAGAGCCGATAGGTGCCGAAGTACAGTCGGTGCGGCTCGATGGGGTCGATGGTCAGAGGCGGGATGAACTGCACCCGATCGGCGGCGTTGATCCCGGCACGCGCGACCGCGAAGGTCCCCGGATTGCCATTTGCTACCGATTTGCGAACGTCGATGTTTTGACAGGTGGCATAGACGATGTTCGGAGATTGGTAGTCGACCGCGGTCTGACCTCCGTCTCCACAGGTCACCGCTTCCCAGAGCGGGTTCCCGGTGTACTTTTGGGTCTGATTATCCTGCGCGCCCGCGAAACCGATCGTCGGGTCCGTCGGATGAATGCTGAGCCCAGGGTACAGCTGGGTGATCGCGAGCGTCTGATTCAGATCCACGTGGGGCGAGGTTGAATCGAGGATGTCGTCGTTGCGCCAAATGCCTCCGTCGCAGCCTACGTATAGACGAGGGGTGGCGTCCGCCATCGAGAAGGTGATCACGTGCAGGTCGACGTGAATGCTCTCCCCGCCTCGGGTGCTTGCGGTGACGAAGCTCAGTCCCCCGTTCATGCTGATGAACAGGGGAGGTACCGCTCCGCCGGCCATCACCACGTTTGAATCGGTGGGGTGGACTCGAATCGCCATGTCGTACCAACACTGACCACCGCAAAGGCTCTGGTTGGACACCCGATTCCAGGTTTGCCCGCCGTCGGTGGTCTTGAAGATTCCAAGCAGCGAGCCCGAAGTATTGGGAGGCGCCGCGGCCGCATAGAGGGTCTGCGCCGCTGAGTCGGTGGGATCCAACGCGAGCGCCAGGCGGCCCACCGCGATTCCGCTGGGCAACTCCGCTGGAGGCGTCCCATTGACCGCGGTCCAGGTCTCACCCGCGTCGAAGGAAACGTAGACGCCGTTGGCTGGGGCACCGTTGTAGTAACCCAAGGACGCGTAAGCCACTGCGCCGCTGGCATCGAAAGCGATGTCGATTGCCGCTGCTCCGGGGAGTACCGGCGTTGTGCTCCAGGTCTCTCCGGAGTCCACGGACCGGTAGACGCCCGAACGGTACTGATTATCGAGCCCTCGGAAGTAGGCGCCGGCGAGAATGATGTTGGTCTGAGTCGGATGGATCGCCAACGAGCCGATCGCCGCGGTCCCGCGCCGGACCTCGACAATGTCGGCGAAGGGGCCGGGGATGTTGCGCCAGGCCGCGCCCCCATCTTCGGACTTGAGAATTCCCGCGCCGTGGTACGAGTCGCCCGAGAAGCTGAGTTCCCCCGTGCCCACGTAGACGATATCCGGGTTGAGCGGATCCAGCGCGATCGAGCCAGACGCTAAGGCTGGTTGATCGTCGGTGAGAGCGGTCCAGCTTCCACCCCCGTCGAGGGTCTTCCAGACACCTCCGGTCGCGGTGCCCGCGTACACCACGTTGGAGTCCCTGGGGTCGATCGCCAGCGACACCACGCGGCCGGACACAATCGAAGTGCCCGATCGGGTCGGATTCGGTCCGATCGAAGTCCATGCCAGATCGTCCAGCGTTCCCTCAGCCTTCATTCGTTCCCGCTGTGCTTGAAGCTCAGCGGCGGCTTTTAGTCGAAGCGTTGAGCCAACCGTGCCGTCCGGCAGTCGCCGCCTGCTCAAAAACCATTCCGAGCGCTCAAAAATCCGATCGACATCGCCCTCTTCCCCGGGCGCCGCCAAAGTGGAAGCCGCTCCAGCAAACAGACCAAGACAAAGCAGTGAAACCTGATTGAGACGATGTGCGCGCATGAGTCCCCCCCAACAATGGAGGCGAACCGTAGCATCAGCTCAGGTCTCGGGATGTGGCTTTTCGTGCAGTTTGTCTTCGAGCGCGGCAATGCGAGTAGCCGCTTTGTGCAGTCGTCGACACAACTCGCGATTAACGTTCTGCAGCAACAATACGTACGCTTTCCAATTATTCTTGTAGAGTTGATACAGGTCCGCGTTCGTCAGCTCGTACAAAAGCGAATCCTTCTCCGCGAGACAGCTGAAAGGCCGAGGCTCCATGTCGATCAATGTGGTGACACCAAAGTGGTCGCCCGGGCGCATCATCAGCAGCCGCACCGGGCTGCCGTCGGGACAGCAGCGCTGAACGATCAATTCGCCGGAGCGAACCAAATACATGGATCTGCCGCAGTCCCCCTCGGCGAAAACAACGCTGCCGGCCGGATAGCTGTGCTCCTTCAGCAAACCCATCACCTGCTCGATCACCGTGGTGTCCAATCCTCCAAAGAAGGAGGTGTGCGAGAGAAACTCGCGCAGGTGTTCCGGATTTTCCGAGACGTTGCCCATCGCTCCGAAGGATATACTCTCTTTCGTTGGCCAGCGCCGCCTGGAACAAATGTCCCAGGAGCGGATCGCGTTGGCGGGGCCGGGGCTCTCGGGTACAAGTGGCGCATGTTCAAGTGCTTTTTGGCGCTGGTTGGCGCTCCGTTGGCGGCCTGTTCGAGTGCCCCAATTCAGCCCACCTCGCCGCGCACCACACCCGACTACGATCTGGTTTTGGCCGGCGGCCGCGTGGTTGACGGCACCGGTGCACCCTGGTTTGTCGCCGACGTGGGCATCAGCGGAGAGAAGATCGCTGCCGTGGGCGATCTCTCCAGCGCGACCGCGGCGCGCCGAATCGAGGTTCGCGATCGGATGGTCGCTCCTGGATTCATCGATCTGCTCGGCCAATCGGAGCTCAACGTTCTGGTCGACAACCGCGTGGAATCGAAAATCCGACAAGGAGTCACCACCGAAATCACCGGTGAGGGCATGTCGGTGGCACCGCTCAACGATGCGCTTCTTTCCGAGCTCAAGCCGTTTTTGGATCGCTACAAACTGCAAGTGGACTGGGACGACCTCGCCGGCTACTTCAGGCGATTTCGGGAGACGAGCAGCACCATCAATCTGGGCACCTTCATCGGAGCGGCCACGGTGCGCGCGATGGTGCTCGGGTTGGGCGATCTGCAACCCAGCCCGGCGCAGCTAGCGCAAATGGAGAAAGTCACCGCCACGGCGATGGAGCAGGGGGCGGTTGGGATTTCCACCGCTCTGATTTATCCACCTGGCTCCTATGCTCGAACCGAGGAGCTGATCGCCCTGGCCAAGGTCGCCGCGCGCTACGGAGGCGTCTACGCTTCGCACATTCGCAGCGAGGCCGATGGGCTGCTGGACGCGCTCGAGGAAGCGATCACCATTGGTCGCGAAGCCAAGATCCCGGTGGAGATCTGGCATCTCAAGGCCGCCGGCCGGAACAACTGGGGGCGGATGAAGGAGGTGGTGGCCCGGATTGAGCGGGCCCGTGCCGAAGGTGTCGACATCAGCGCCAACATGTACCCGTACGAGGCTGCTCGAAATGGCCTGGACAACAACGTGCCGGATTGGGCGCACGCCGGCGGCACCAACGAGATGATCGCCCGGTTTCACGATCCCAAGCTCCGGGCTCGGATCAAGTCGGAGCTGTGGCATGGCGGGCTCGGCGAGCAAACGCCGGAAGGCATTCTTCTGGTGTCCGCGCTCAATCCAGAATTGAAGAGATACATGGGCAAACGACTTAGCGAGGCGGCTCGACAGATGGGCAAATCACCCGCGGACGCCTTGCTCGATCTGGTCGAGGCGGATCGCGGCAACGTGAGCGTGGTGCGTTTCGTGATGAGCGAAGACGGCGTTCAATTGGGGCTACGGCAACCCTGGGTGTCGCTTGGAATCGACGAGCCGGGCCAGGCGGTGGACGGGCCTTTCGCGGGGGAGCTGGTGCACCCTCGGGGGTTCGGCGCCGCGACGCGCCTGCTGGGCCACTACGCCCGAGACTTGAAGTTGTTCTCGATCGAGGAGGCGGTGCGCAAGATGACTTCACTGCCGGCGCGCCGGATGCACCTGTGGGATCGCGGAGTGCTGCGGCCGGGTATGGTCGCCGATGTCGTGGTGTTCGACCCGAACAGGGTCCGCGACGTTGCGACTTACCAGCAGCCGCTGCGATACGCGGAAGGGATCGAGTACGTGGTGGTGAATGGAAAGATCGTTCTTGACGCCGGAACCTTGACCGCGGAGCGCCCCGGTCGACCGCTGCTGCGCCGCTGAACCCCTGGCAGGGGACCGGGCGCGCTCTTCGTCGACACCGGTCACCCAACGGCAGCAAAGCGGCGCAATCAACACTGCACTCGTAGGCCTTTGACGGCCGTCGAGGCATTGCCTAGCGTCCGGCCCTCTTACCGGGGGCAGATCATGAAATCTTGGATGGCTAGCTTTTTCATTTGGGTGTTCTTGGCATGGGCCCCCCTCGGGGCGCCTGCATTCGCGGATCGAATCCACCTGTCGAGCGGACGAGACCGAGCGGCAGCTTTGCAAAGCGAGTCGGTTGGCGGGCCATTCCACTCAACCTGCATCTCGTCCGCCTCGTTCGGCACGAACGTGATGGAGAACTGCGACAGTGTGGTGCTCCCGCATAACGAGACTGCGATCATTGCTGATCCAAATGATCCCTCCCACCTGCTCGCTGGATCGAATGATACGCAGCTCGTTAGCGGCAGTGCCCGCTCTGGGATGGGGTATTACACCAGTTTCGATGGCGGCAGCACTTGGCTGAACGGTGTGATCATTGGTGCAGGGTTTGCCCAAACCAGCGATCCAGCGGTTGGCTTCGATCTCAACGGGAATGCCGTATACGTCATGGTTTCGTTCGATCTGGGACGCGGCGGACGAGCGCTGGGTGGCGCGATCCAAGTAGCCCCCTCGAGCGACGGCGCCCGCACCTTCGGTACGCCAGTCACAGTCGAAGTATCGACCTCGGACGGCGTGGAGGAAGACAAGCCATATCTCGTTGTCGATACGAATCCGACCAGCCGCTTCGCAAACAGTGTGTACGTCACCTGGACGCGTTTCGTATTCGATTCATTGGACAACTACCTGGAGTCGCCAATCTTCTTCTCTGCGTCGAGGGATGGCGGGCACAGCTGGTCTGCACCGAGAGAGATCAGCGGCCGCAATCCAAGCCTGTGTACCTTTGCGTCGACGCCGTTGCCCTACGATGGCCGCTGCCGCGAGGATCAGTTCTCGTCTCCGGTCGTCGCTCCCGATGGGAAGATCTTCGTGGCCTTCGTCAACGAGCAGGCGGTGAACGACGGGCAGTTCAGAGATCAATATCTGGTGGTCAGCTCATCGGACGGCGGGGAAACCTGGACCGACCCAGTCCGCGCGAGCGATTTGATCCACGACGGTGTCAACGACTACCCAATCAACGTGATCGGAAGACAAACGCTGTCCAACAGCCAATTTCGCGTCAACTCTGCTGGCAACCTTTGCGTCGATGAGCGCAGCGGGGAGCTGTTCATTGTCTGGTCCGACAATCGCAATGGGACGAGCTCTAACACCAATACCGATGTATTCGTGGTGAGATCGCCGAACGGCAGCAACTGGTCGCCACCACGTGCCATCAACGCTCGGAATGACCAGTTTTATCCCTGGGGTGCGGTCGCGCCCGATGGGACCCTGAACGTCTCGTTCATGGATCGAAGTTACGATCCGGCCAACGTGAAATACGGGATCACCCTCGCGCGTCAACAAGGGAGCGGGTTTCACTCTCAGCGGGTCGACAGCGAGCTTTCGGATCCAAACCACGCTCGCTGGTTTTCGAGTGCGACGGGCGGGAAGACCGTCTTCCTAGGTGACTACACGGGCCTCGCCGTGGACGGCAACGGCGTTGCCCATCCCGCGTGGACGGACATGCGTCGGTTAGTCACAGTCCGAGACCTCACCGGTACCAACGAGGACATTTTCACCGCGGCCGTTCCTTAGACTCTTTCTAGCTCGCGGCGGCTGCGAGCTCATGGAGCAGCTGCACGTGTGAAAGCGCAGCTCCGTCCATTCCTTGGATCTTCGGATTGGATGATTCGATCACGTAATACTCGTTGGGAGCGTGGGCGCCGCTGCCGTGGCCAGTTCCGAAGTGTCCAGCCGGTAACTTCAGAGGAGCACCGGTGAACACGTAACCCGGCCAGGAGCCTGCCAGGCGCGGCAAAAGAATCGGGTCAATCCCATTCTTGCGGTACACCGACTGCATCGCGTGGATCAGCGGGGAGTCCGCGGGCGTGGTGTTGGGGTCGTATCCACCGGTCATATTGACCTCGATGTCCCCAAAGCCATGCTTAGCCAGATGCTTCTTCAAGGCGTCGAGAGCCTCCGCCGCGGTCATGTCCGGCACCAGGCGAAGGTCGAGCTTTGCCGCAAGCCGATGCGGCAGAATGGTTTTGCCGCCCGGACCGGTATACCCGCCCACCAGCCCCTCGATGTTGACCGTGGGCTGCGAAACCAATCGCTCCTGCGCCGCGAGGAAGGGCAGGTCGTGCACCCAGTGCTTGACGCCGAACAACTTTTTCAGCGTCGCCTCGTTCTGCCTGCGCGAGCCCTCGGCGATCATCTTTTTCTCCCAGTCGTGGAGGGGACGCGCTTTGTCCGCGAAGTGCTCGATCGCCGGAGTGTTTCCGTCTGCGCTCACCAGCGTGTGCAGCGCTTGCACCAGGTGCCACCCCGGGCTGTCCACCACCGCTTTGAGACTGGAGTGGATGTCGTGGTCGGGGCCTCGACCCCACTTTTCGCCACTGGAGACGAGCTCGACTTCAATGACGCCTTTTGCGCCCAGGTAGATGGTCACCAGCCCATTGGGATCCTGCGAGTTGAACGGCATGTAGATCCCGGCGCATTTCGAAAGCGCGGATCGTACCTGGGGATTATTCACGATCTGCGGAAAGTGCGGCGAACCAATCTCTTCCTCGCCTTCGGCAACCAAGACCAGATTGACGGGCGGTTTGCGCCCCAGAGCCCGGAAGGCATTCAGCCCCGCCAAGAACGCGGCTTCGGGTCCTTTCTGATTGGTAGCTCCGCGACCGACAATGACTTTGCCCATCCCGGGCTTATCGACGAGGCGCCCTTCCCACGGCGGCGAGGACCACTCGGCGGGATCGGCCTGCTTCACATCGTACATGAAGTAAAGACCCATGGTCCGCGCCGCGCCTGCATCGAGCGTCGCGAAGATCCCGGGCACCCCGTCGCTCGGGACCCGCTGCACCGAATCGAATCCAGCGTCCCGCAGCAGCTGCATCGTAAAGTCGCAGCCCTGATCAATCCCTCGATTCTCCGCGGCGATCGTGGGCTGGGCGATCCACCGCTGCAGCATGCTCACCGAGTCCGAATGACGCTTTTCGATCTCCGCGCGGAATCGGGTGAGATCGGGTTCGGCGGCGAAGGTCCGCCTCGAGAAGGCAAATCCGGCTGCCGCCACTGCCGCATTGCGCAAAAAGGCTCGTCTGTCCATCGCTGAACCTTATTAGCTCCGCTGCCGCGCACGCCAGCAGAATGAAAACAAAAACCCCACGCAAGGCGCTTGACGGAAAACGAAGGCCGCGCTGAAGCTGCGCCACTTTCCACAGCAGTCGGAAGAGGATCCGCAAACATGCATCATTCAAAAGCCTTGCCGATCGCGATGCTGGCGTCACTGGCCGCCGGGGCGGCGTTTGCCGAAGTCTTGGAGATCCGCGCCGCGCAGCAATTCGGGACCAGCTACCTGGCCCTGATGATCATGCAGGACAGCAAGTTGATCGAAAAACATGCCAAGGCAGCAGGGCTGGGCGACATCAAGGTCACCTGGGCGAAGCTGGGCGGACCCGGAGCTATGAATGACGCCCTGCTCTCCGGTGGCCTGGACTTCGCGAGCGGCGGAGTCCCATCGATGATCACACTTTGGGCCAAGACCAAAGGAACACCCCTTTGGGTCCGTGGGGTGGCCGCTCTCAACGACATGCCCAACGAGCTGATTACCAACAACCCACGGGTGAAGACGATCCGCGACTTCACCGAGAAGGACAAGATTGCGGTCACCACGGTGAAGATCTCCACCCAGGCGCTGTTGCTCCAGATGGCGGCCGCTCGGGAGTTCGGGGACTCAAACTACGAAAAGCTCGATTCGCTCACCGTCTCGATGCCGCATCCGGATGCGATGGCTGCATTGCTTTCCGGAAGCGGCGCGATCACCGCGCACTTCGCGTCCCCTCCGTTTCTCTACCAGGAAAAGGCGAAGCCCGGCTTGCACTCGGTGTTGAGCAATTACGAGATGCTTGGTGGCAAGGCCACCTTCAACGTGGTGTGGAGCACCACCAAATTTCATGATGCCAACCCGAAGGCTTACGGGGCGTTCGTGGCGGCCTTCGAGGAAGCCACCAACTTCATCAACAAGGACAAGCGCGGCGCCGCCGAAGCCTACAAGCGGATGACCAACACCAATGAGAGCATCGAGGAGCTGGTGAAGCAGCTCAGCGATCCCGAAGTGGAATTCACCTTGACTCCGCACAATACGATGAACACCGCGGAGTTCTTGTTCAAGACGAAACGGATCAACAAGAAGCCGTCGGACTGGAAAGAGCTGTACTTCTCCAACGTGCACGACCGCCCCGGGAGCTGAGCATGCCCGAGCCACTGCTCGATGTTCGCGGGGTTACGCTGCAGTACAAGACCAAGGACCATCTGGTCACCGCTACCTACCGAGTGAGCTTTCGGGTGTTCCGCTCGGACCGCTATGTCATCCTCGGCCCCTCGGGATGTGGAAAGTCCACCCTGCTCAAAGCCGTCGGCGGCTACATCGAACCGGTGGAGGGCGAAATTCGACTTGGCGGCGAGGTGATCCGCAAGCCCGGGGCCGATCGGGTGATGGTGTTCCAGGAATTCGACCAGCTGCTGCCCTGGAAATCGGTGAAGCAGAACGTGAGGTTCGCGCTCACTGCGAGCCGCAAGCTTTCCGGCAAAAAAGCCGAAGAACGAGCCCTTCAATACATCGAGAAGGTCAATCTGGCGCAATTCTCGAACAGCTTTCCGCACACGCTCTCCGGAGGAATGAAGCAGCGCGCAGCGATCGCCCGAGGAATGGCGATGGAGCCGGCGATCCTACTGATGGATGAGCCGTTCGCCGCGCTCGATGCGCTCACCCGAAACAAAATGCAGGAAGAGCTTCTGCAGCTTTGGGAAGGCACGCGGTTCACGGTGATCTTCGTCACCCACTCCATTCCCGAAGCGGTGAGGATTGGGAATCGCATCCTGCTGTTGTCGCCGCATCCGGGGCAGGTGAGAGCCGAGCTGAACAGCAACGGCCGCGACGAAGTAGGGCCCGGCGGGCTAACGCTCACCCAGCGTATCGAAAGGTTGCTCTTCGGCGGCAATGTCGAGGGCGAAGTCAGGCGCCATGGCTGAGAATCGAGCGGAGATCCGCCCCGAGCTGGTGGCGGAAGTGCAGCAAAGCTTCGGGGTGGTCGAAAAACCCCTCACGCTTTGGGAGCGAATCTACAACAACGGTGCGTTTCGCAAGGGCGCATTGCTGGTGGCGATGGCGCTGATCTGGGAGCTGTACGCTCGCAAGGTCGACAATCCGCTGCTGTT
>Ga0126384_10000216_pt1 | contig 29556 bp, 28 predicted proteins | sample PanSoiMetPlot_36_FD_92543 | JGI IMG/M metagenome (GOLD analysis project Ga0126384, IMG submission 92543) | Tropical forest soil microbial communities from Panama - MetaG Plot_36 | ecosystem: Environmental > Terrestrial > Soil > Tropical forest > Bulk soil | place: Panama | collected 2016-02-17 | reverse complement strand
GCGTTGAGCACCTCGACCGAGCGTTCCGGCTTCCAAAAATGATAGGACGTGCCCAGCGGGCGCTGCAGGGCGACGCGAACGTTCTCCAGAACGGTGAGGTGGGGAAACACGGCGGAGATCTGGAAGGAGCGCACAAGGCCCATGCGGGCGACGGCATGCGGCTGGCTGGCGGTGATGTCGGTGCCGTTATAAAGAATGTGACCGGCGCTCGGCTGCAGGAACTTGGTGATCAGATTGAAGCAAGTGGTCTTGCCCGCGCCGTTGGGTCCGATCAGGGCATGGATGGTGCCGCGGCGGATCTTGAGGTCGATGTTCTTAACGGCGGTGAACCCCCTAAACTCCTTAGTCAGGCCGTTCGTCTCGACGATATAGTCCTCGCTCATGGAGCCCGCGACGCCGTTAACTGATGCCTCGGCAACCTCAGTCGCTGCCCAAGGATTGCCCTCTTCCATAGTCGGAGGGCTAACGGCGAGCAAGCCGAACTCGATCCCGTGACCGGAGCAGAAAACCCACACCGCCAACCTGAGCAGCGGTCTTGAGCGCGGGTTGTGCACCGCAGGAGCCGGCAACGCCTTGAGCGCGGCTGGCGAGGCGCGCCCGGGCTCGGCCTTGGCGGCGTGATCCCAGCACGTTCCCCCTCCCCCAACGCGGCGCGCGCGTGCCGCGTTGGGGGCGCCCGACCCCCGAGCCCTCCCGGCAGGTTGCGGCCGCCGGTCCGGTGCGCAGAAAGCCTTCGACCTCGGTTTCGGCTCACGCCAAGGTCTGGCCCATCGGGGCAGCCTTGAGGTTGCCTAGCCCCATTTTGGTCGTGATGGCGTAGATCCCGTACGGCATTTTTGCGACGGCGGTGCGCCCGTGGTCGACCCCATCCAAGGGCTTGGGCGACCCAGGTCGAAAGCCTCGGCACGTCGGCGAAGGCTGGGATGTCAAAGCCTTGGCTGATCGTTGGTCGCCGGCGATTGCGACAGGTATGTGACCGCGTTTGGCGGCCGACGTGTTCGGCGCAACGACCAGACACCCCAGACCTACGACCAGTACCCCAGACGTCAGGGCGTGAAGCACCCCTTTGGCCCCGCTGGCCTGCCGTGGGTCCAGAGCTTGGGCGACTTGCGGCGCCATTGCGTTTCACCATTGGCCAGGCGCTGGGCGGGTTCAGCCCTTGCCAGCGATCAGAAATTCCTGTTGGGGGCAGCTGGCGCGTTGCGCCCGTGACACAATTGGTCAAAACCTCAATAGGCCGTCTGCATCGGGCTGCGTGGCGCCGAGAGGGCTGTCAGGCTGGGCTCGAAGCCAAACGGCAGAGAAGCCCAGCGGGCGGGCACCAAAGCGCTCGCCAGCGCAAACCCTTCGCGCGTGCGCGCCCCATATGCGAAAAGGGGGAGGCGTTGGAGCCGGCAATATTTCCGCGTGGCATTCACCGAGTGCTTGACGCATACTGCCGTCCGGCACATGGGTTGCGCGGCGTCAATCCGGCTCCTCCAGCTCCCGGGACGAAGCTCTTCCGCGACGGAGACCTCGGCCGAACACAAATGACCGCTGACCTGTCATTGATCGAACGCATCCGTCCGTTCCTGAGGAACAACACCTTCTTCGGTGGACTTCCTGACGCCGCCCTCGATGCCCTGATCCGCCGCGGCCATAGCAAAAGGTTTGCCAGGGGCGAGATCATCTGTCGGCGCGGGGAGCCCGGTGACAGCGTCATGGTGCTGTTGGCGGGCCGGGTCAAGGTCAGCAACGTCAACGTCGATGGCAAGGAGGTGGTGCTAAACTTCCTGGGTGCCGGCGACATCACCGGCGAGATCGCCGCACTCGATGGCAATGAGCGCACCGCCGATGCCAGCGCGCTTGAGGAATGTGAGGTGTTTGCCGTTTACGCGCGCGATCTGCTGCCGACCCTGAAGGCGCATCCGACCGCGCTTCTGGAGATTATCCAGACCCTGTGCGAGCGGCTGCGGTCGGCATCGGCAATCATCGAAGACAATACCTTGGAGATGCGGGCCCGCACCGCGCGTGGCCTGTTGCGGCTTGCGCGCCAGCATGGTCGCACCAGCAAGCAGGGGGTGCGACTTGAGCTCATCATGTCGCAAACCGAGCTTGGCAGCTACCTCAGTATTTCGCGCGAGAACGTCAGTCGGCAACTCGCGCAGCTGCGGGACGCCAACGTGATCACCGTCACCAACCAGCAGATCGTGATCACCGACGAGGAGGGGTTGGCCGAGATCGCCACCAACCCGTCCAAGGAGTGAGACGACCTAGAACAGGTCGGGCGGATAGGGCAGCCGCTGACGGAGCGTGGTCGGCAGGCGCTTGCGCTGCAAGTGTGCTTCGATCTCGGCAATCGCCTGCTCGGGAGTGGCGGCGGCGCCGAGCGGCATGCGCTCCTCGCCAATCTCCACCTCGACGGCGCGCCGCCACGCCAGCCTCTGCCAGAGACCGCCGGCGCCTTGCGATCGGGGCGCCAGCCAAGTGAACGGCTGAGCGGGCGCCGGCGGCGCCGTGGCGCGATCGGGCAAGCCCACGGTCAGCCGTCGCACCTGCTCGACGCAGTCGGCCACCGATGGTGGCGCCGCCGGCGCCAACAGCTCACACACGATCTGGGCTTGGCGCGGCTCGCCCGGCGCCCGTGCCGGGAGCATCGGTGCCACCGTCGCCTGGCCGCTTGGGTGGCGGACGGGCTCATCGCCGAAGCCCGCCTGCTGGCCGATATGCACACGAATCGTGTGGCCGACCGGCGCCAAGGATCCGACCGGGCTCCAGCTTGCAACAACCACATCGCCATGTTCGGCAAGCCGGGCAATCTCCTTGCCGGTGTACCAGGCAAGCCGCCGACGTCCGATCGTCCAGCGGTCGAAGCGGGATGGAGGCCGTGCCACCAGCCGCTGCAGGTCGCCGGCGTTGATGCCCATACGCGCCGCGACCAGATCGCCGAGCTGGCGCTGTGAAACGAGGTCAAGGCCCAGGCCGGCCGCGATATCGGCCGCGAATTCCCGGGAGCGCAAAGTGCGGTCCTGTGTGACGACGATGATGGTCATGACAAGGCCTCGCCAAAGGCAAGGTTTGGGATCCGGGCCACTGCCTCGAACGTCCGGGGGTGGCTCGCGTCGTGCGGCCCGCGATCGCCACCGCCAGCAGGGCGCGAGCCCCGGATCGCAGGGCTCGGGACTTACGAACCGTGTGCGCTGACGGGCGCGCCAGGGCTCGCGATTGCTTTATTCCTCACGCTCGCAACCAGGCGCTCGTGGGCGCCGACACGGGCGAGCGGGGAGCGCTCTTGAGAGCGCCCCCCTGGCCGCACCTGGCGCACGGTCCAGGCATGGCCCCAGGTGACCGGGTATTGGCATTTTAAGTTCACGGCGTGCGCAAGGTCCCGCAACGAGCGAGAAAGGGAGACCCAAGCCAGGGGGCGGTCCCCACTCAGTTCGTGGGGAGCCTAGAGGCGATCGCGATCCAATTGCTCGTAGAAGCTCTTGGCATCGATGGCCGCAGCGGCCGTGCCTGCCAAGGGAGCCAGCAGGGACAGCGCGATCAACGCGGAGAGGATGGTCTTCATGGGGGGACTCCAGATCGGGCGATGCGTTCAACACGACGTCGGCGGTCATCGCGTGGCGCGATCATGGGTCGACTTGCCGCCGCCCGCAGTGATCTGAAGCACAGGAACGGGTGGCGGCCTGGCCGCGGCGTGGCCCCTGCGCGGCAGGCCGCCCCGGGCCCGCGGCCCCGGTTGCGTGCCCAACCGAACTGCAACGCCCGAAGCGGAAAACGCTTCCCAACGGCTCGGGGTGCCGCCGCAGCCACGGCCCTAGGCTATTGCTCGCAAACGACATAATTTGACCATCTCCGGCTGCTGATCTCGCCAGCGCCATCACTATGATCTGGGGGTCTTGATGTTTACGCGTAACCCATCTGCTCAACCCAATACGCTTGCCCAGCCCACTGCGGCTGCGCCGCGGCCCGTCACGCCCGCCGTCAATGGTGCCCAGCGCCGAACCGGGCCCACCGAGAGCGGAGACAAATCGATCATCGGCAACGATCTGCGCATCATCGGCCAAGGCCTGCGCATCATCAGCCGCAGCATCCTGCAGATCGACGGAGAGATCGAGGGCGACGTGCAGGCCGCCGAGGTCATCGTAGGCGAGCAGGGCAAGGTGTCGGGCCTGGTTGCCGGTCAGCAAGTGGTGGTGAGCGGCAAGGTATCGGGCGCCATCTGCGCGAAATCGGTGACCTTGCAAAGCACCTCGGAAGTCGAGGGCGACATCCATCACATGTCGTTCGCCATCGAGCAGGGGGCGGTGTTTGAGGGACGCAGCCGCCGCGCCGCGAACGAAGCCGACTTGAATGCCGTGATCGAGGCCAAGGCCGGACAGGCGAAGTCGGCCTAAAATCTCAGCCGCGCCGGGCCGGTCAATGCGATTGACGCAGCCGGTCCGGTCTGGCGGCAATCTCTCTTCACACGCAGGCGCGTGCGGTCAGCGATCGAAAGCGTCGGGATAGTCGCGCACGCTACGCGCGCAGGCGACACGCCATTCCCGTTTTGTCATGTGCGTGTTGGCGTCCCAGGTCTCAAGGCACATCGTGAGCTTCTTTTGCTTGGAGACGCCCTCTACCTCGGTCTTATCCGCGGTCACGGCCGCCGCCGGCGGGCGCTCTTTGCCAGCCTTTGGCGGCTGCGGCTTCTCGGTTTGCGCCCAGGCAAGCGCGCTTCCCGCGACCAGGGACAAGGTGCCAACGATGATCGTTGCCCGAATAGTTGCCATGGCAGCCTCCATGCTTGCCCCCGCCGGTAAACGGGGTCGAAATCTAGAGTGGCAGAAATCGGCTAGGGATAGGTAAAAGCCCTGAGGGCTGCGGCGGGAAATAGAGGGGCGGCCGCGCCCTCGGCCGCAATCGCCGTCGGCGACCGGCGCCGGTTCAGGCCTTGCCGAGGAAGCCAGCAACCGCAAGCCCTCTGCGCTCGTAAATTCCGTGCACTATCGAGCCGTTTCACGGTGGCGTCCAGCGCCATTGTTCGGCTGCGCCCGGCCATCAGTGGCGACACCATCCGTGCCAGGTCGATCGTGTGCCCGTGTCGGCCACCGCCTGCGGCCGGCCGCCGTCGCCAGGGTGCCTGCGCACCGATCTTGCAGGCGCGTCTGGGCTCTCGACCCCTGCGGCTGGTCTTGGGTCGCCAGGATGCTACCATTGCCGGGTTAACCACGACCTGGAGGAACCCTTTTGCGATTGCTAGCTCAACTCGTGCTCGGCCTCAGCACCTTGGTCCTTGCCACCGCTGCCGCAGCTGAGCCCTATCCCGACCGACCGGTGAAGGTGGTGGTTGGTTTTGCCGCCGGCGGCCCGACCGATGTCATTGCCCGGATGGTCGCGGACCGGCTGTCGGCCCGGCTCGGCAAGCAGTTCTACGTCGTCAATCAGCCGGGCGCCGGCAGCAACACCGCCACCGGGATGGTGGCCAGCGCGCCCGCCGATGGCTACACCTTGATCGTCGTCAGCACCGGCTTCGTCGTCAATCCGAGCCTGTTCGCGAAGGTGCCCTATGACCCCGTTAAGGATTTCGCGCCGATCAGCATCGTGGCGGTGTCGCCCAACGTCGTCAGCGTGCACCCCTCGGTGCCCGCCAACACCATGCAGGAGTTGATCTCGGTCATCAAAGCCAATCCCGGCAAGTACAGCTTCGCCGCCCCCGGCGTCGGCAGCACGCCGCATCTTTCCGGCGAGATCTTCCGCATCGCCAACGATCTCGATCTGCCGACGGTGCAGTTCACCGGCGCCGGTCCCGCCATGCAATCAACCGTCGGCGGTCACACGCCGATCGCGTTCTCGGCGGTGCCACCGGCGGCGCCGCAGATCCAACAGGGTCTGCTGCGCGGCCTGGCCGTGACGGCCGACAAACGTTCCGCGGCGCTGCCCGACGTGCCGACCATGGCCGAAGCCGGCATCCGCGGGCAGGAGGCCTATACCTTGACCGGCATCCTGGCGCCGGCGGGCACCCCCGGCGAGATCGTCGATCGGCTCTATCGCGAAATCGTCGCCATGGTGGCCGAGGCCGATGTGCAAAAACGCCTCGACGAGCTGGGTTTCGAGGTCGTTGCCAGTACACCGCAAGAGTTCGCCCTGCGTATCACGACCGAAATGGCGAAGTGGTCGCAGGTGATCCACGAAGCCAAGATCAAGCCGCAGGAGGCCAAATAGCCGGGGTTGGCGAGGCGCGGGCCGTGGCCTGGTGCGGTCTGGCGCCAACCGCGACAGGGCTTGCCAATCGGCAAATTTGTGGATTTATTTAGTCAACAAAGCGGTGGGCGGGTGCTGCCTCGGCCGGTTGGGGCGAATCGGGGGATCCTCTGAGATGATGAGCGAGCGGGACGCCGACGGCAGCCGGCCGCCCGATCCTGCAGCCTCCGCCATGCGGCCGCGGCGCATCAAGGTCGGTGATCTGCTCCGGGGGGACCGCGAGGTCATTCTGGAGCACGACAGCCAGGACTATCGGCTGCGGATTACGGCCAACGGCAAGCTGATCTTGACCAAATGAGGCGCTGAGCGTTCAGCCCTCCCGCGCCCAAGCCGCCGCCTTGGCGATGGTTTATGGGCGGGCCCGGCGCACCCCCTGGGCCGCTGGCCGGGCGGGCTGACCGGCCCGCCGCCCGCGTGCCGGGGGACGCCCGTGCGCCGGGCGCTTGAATGCATTCTCTTTCCCGCCGAGATGCGATAGCCTCACCGGAAGATGCGCTAGGGAGCCCTCACGACGATGCGCCTGACCAAATCGACCGGGCATGCGATTCGGATCTTGATCGATTGCGCCGGGGCCAGCGACCGGCTGATCAAGGTCGCGGAGCTGTCAGAGCGGCTGCAGATCACGCAGCAGAACGTGTTCAAGATCGTCAACCTGCTGGCGCGCGAGGGCCTGATCGAGGCCGTGCGCGGCCGCAATGGCGGCGTACGCTTGGCGCGACGCGCCGATCAAATTCGGATCGGCGACGTCGTGCGCGCCACCGAGATCACCCACGTCGAGGTCGAGGACCGGCCGGTGCGCAATCAAGTGCGCAATCAGAAGAGCCGCAGCGGCGTCAACGAGATCTTGGATGACGCCTTGGGCGCCTTCATCGATGTTCTCGATCAGCACACGTTGGCCGATATGGTGCGATCCGACCCGCGCGGCAGCGGGGCCGGCCGCCGCCGCAATGCCAATGCCGCGCGCGGGCCCGGCATGACGTCGGCCCGCTATCGACGATCGCTGCAGGAGAGCAGCTGACGGCGTCGCGCCAGCGCAATTTTGCAAGCCTGCGCTCCCCCGAGTTTTGAGCGGCTCTAAAGTAGATTTCGAGGCGTTCTAAACTAATGCGCTTGTGCTTGACATAGCTCGCGGTCGTGCGAAATCTTGAAATCACGCTTCCACAATCGGGGGCGCAATTCCGATGTCGGGGCCTTGAACCCCCACGTTTGGAGACCGCAATGAAGAAGACGTGCGCCAGCCGGCGCAGCCGTTCGCCGGTCATGAGCTTGGCACTGGCAGCGATCGGGTTAAGCGCAGCTGGAGAGCGCCCATGAGACGGGCGAGCGCGGCGGCGCCGGCCGAGTTGCTGCCACCGATTTCCACCATCGCCGTGCCCGAGCGCCTGGTCGGCCTCGGGTTTCGTTATTGGCTTAACGGCTTTCGAACCGGCGATATCGGCTGCTGGGAAAAGGCCTGGCAGGCCTATGCCGGCACCCTGGGTCCGAGCCTGGCCAAGGTGGCCGTCACCGACTTGGCCCGTTGGGTGCGGGCGATCGATCGCCATGCGCAGCGTCGCCCGGAAACGTTAGCAATGGATTGCGATTGCTTTTGTCGTGACGAATGCGTTGCTATTGCCATGATCGCGGCCTGCCAACACAACGCCTGTCCCGCTATGCGCGCCTGTGCCTTCTCGCTGCTCGGCTGCTCCCTGATCGAGGACGTGGTGTCGGGGGCGACCAGCTTTGCTGCGACAATGCGCGGGGCCAAGCAGGTGCTGCCGCCATGCTACATGACCGATCGATACCTCCTTTCCATGACCCCAGCGACGGCAGCAAGACAGTGAGCCGCGTACAATGATCGTTTGTTCCTGCGCGGCCATTACCGACCGAGATATCGAAGAGGCCCTGATCGAGATCTTGAGCCTGCCCGAGGCGCCGCTGCCGACCCCGGGCGTCGTCTATCGCCAGTTGCGCAAGAAGATGGTGTGCTGCGGCTGCTCGCCGGTCGCGGTCAGCACCATTTACGAAAAGATCGACCTGTTGGCGGCCAAGGGTGTGGTGTGCCCATACGCCTGTGCCTGCGCCCAGGGCCGACTGTTGCGCTGCGCCGGTGATTCGCCGGCCAGGCAGCTGATTGACCGCACCAGGCCCACCCCCTGGCACACCGAAATTCCGGCACAGGCAGGGTCCGGACCGGCGCTCGAGACCGCCTGAGCCCCGCTTTTATGGTGAGGAATTGCGCTCCCTGCTTGGCTCCCCGGCGCCACCTGGCGTAGGAAACGGGGTCTATATCGCGCGCCGGGCAGCTCCCGCCGCCGTTGATCGACACCAAAGTCCTTCGCAGCCAGGCATGGGAGAGGCGCTATGAAAGGCAAGCAAGAGGTCATCGATATCCTGAACGAGGCGCTCAAGCATGAGCTCGGTGCCATCAACCAATATTGGTTGCACTATCGCATGCTCGACAACTGGGGCTACACCCGGCTCGCGAAAAAGGAGCGCAAGGAATCGATGGAAGAAATGCAGCACGCCGACAAGCTCGTCGATCGCATCATCTTCCTGGAGGGGCTGCCCAACATGCAGCACATCGCGCCGCTGATGATCGGTCAACATATCAAGGAAGTGCTGGAATGCGATCTCAAGGGCGAGTTCAACGCCCGTGACCTCTATACCCGGGCGCGCGAGATCTGCCGCCGCAACGAAGACTTGGTGTCGATGGCGTTGTTTGAGGACCTGCTCAAGGACGAAGAGGAGCACATCGATTTCCTCGAAACCCAGCTCGATCTTCTCGGCAAGATTGGCGTCCAGAACTATGGCCAGCTGCAGGCCGGTGCCGCCGATGACAGCGACTGAGCGTCAATAAGAGGTGTCGTGCTAGTCCTCACACCACAGCCGCAGCAGATTGGCGGTGCATTTGGCGAGCAGGTCGCCGTCGGCGGATTTGCCCTCGCGGTCGAACAGGCGGCGGCGGGCGGTGTCGAGGTCGAACAGGAGCTCGCGGTGGTGAGGATCGCGCACCAAGCTGCGTACCCAGCCCGCGGCCGCCAACCGGCTGCCGCGGCTGACGGGGGCGACGCGATGCAACGAGGTGGCGGGATAGCTGATGAGGCTGCCGGCGGCGAGCTTGAACGCCTCCTCGCCGGCCGCCGATTCGATGATGAGCTCGCCGCCGTCGCAGGCCTCCGGCGGCGACAGAAACAAGGTGAAGGCCACGTCGGTCCGCACCCCGCCTATCAGCGCATCGTCAACGTGCGTGCCATAGGCATGGCCCGGCTCGTAGCGCGAGATGAGGGGGCCGATGATGGTCTTGGGCCGCGTTGCCAGCTGAAAGACCGCGTGCTCACCGAGCCGTCGTTGGATCAGGTCGCGGGCCGCCTCGACCTCGCGCCCCGGCTCAGCCTGCAGATTGAACTTGACGGGCCGCGCCGACCAACCGGCGCTCGCCGCCCCGTCGCTAAAGCGCGCCGGGGCGAGCATGGCGCCGATGCTGTCGAGATCGTGCGCACTGAGTAGGTCGGCAATAGCAAGGATCATGGCCACTCCACACGAGATCATGCCCCGATGTTGGGCACGCGCGCCTGCCGCGCAAGGGTCGGGGCGGCAACCACTGGGGTCTCAGCTCGAGCCCCGGTTCGGCGTAACCGCACTATAGAGCCAGGAGACATAAAGCATGGCGAAGCTCAGCCGCAAATTGTGGATCGGCATCGGTCTCGTCAGCATCGCCAGTGCGCCGCTGTCTGAGGCAACGCCCGCCGAGGGCCCCGGCCACAAGGGGCAACATCCGCCGCGCAAGGAGCAACCGGCCACCGCCGCTGCCACCGCCAGCGAAGGCGGCGAAGCCTATCTCACGGACGGTGGTCCCAAGGACACGCGCATTCGCTTTTATCGCGACATCGCCCTGATCCGCGGGCACCTGCTGGTCGGCGACCAATTGATCGCCAAGGAGCTGTGGGACGAGGCCTTGCCGCACTTCCTGCATCCGACCGAGGAGCTTTACGCGCTGATCGAAAAATACATCAAGCTGCACAAGATCACGCCGTTTGGCCGCGATCTCGAGGCGCTGGCCCAGACCGTGAAAGCCAAGCGCAAGGGCGCCTACGACCAGCGCCTCAAAATCGTGGACCAGCGGCTGACCGGCGCGCTCGACGTCGCCAGGCGCTTCATGACCCCGCCGGTGCGCTCCTTCACCGTCAGGACCATGGTCGAGGTGTTGAAGACCGCGCAATCGGAATATGCCGAAGCCATCGAAGAGGGCAAGTTTACCAAGCCGGTCGAGTATCAAGACAGCCGCGGGTTCGTGCTGCAGTCCGAGCGCATGCTGGCGGCGGTCGCCAACGAGCTTGAAGGCATCGACGCGGCCGGCTTGGCCAAGGTCCGCGCCGACCTCGAACGCCTAAAGACGGCGTGGCCGGATGTGCTGCCACCGCCGGCACCGCTGCTCCAGGTCGGCGAGATTGCGGCGCTGATCTCCGATATCGAGCTCAACAGCGCGAGGTTTTGATGCCGCTGGTCCCGGTCCGGCACGCCAGCGGGCGGCGGGCGGCTTGGCAGGCCTTTGCCGGCGGCGCGCTATTGGGTTTTGGCGTGCTCGCCGCCCTCGCCCTGGCGCCGGTGCGCGATCTGCTCGCGGCACAGGCGCCGAGCGAGCGGCTGAGCGCGCTCAAAGCCACCTTTCGCCGTCCCGACGCCGTGCCGAGCCCGGCCTCCAATCCGCCGACTGCGGCCAAGGTCGCGCTGGGACAACGCCTGTTTTTCGATAAGGAGATCTCGGTCACCGGCACCATTGCCTGCGCCTCCTGTCACGACCCCAAGCTGGCTTTGACCGATGGCGAGCCGACCGGCCGCGGCGTCAGCGGCCGGCGGCTCAAGCGGCACACCCCCAGCCTGTGGAATTTGGCCTGGAGCCGGCTCTTGTTCTGGGACGGGCGCGCGCCGAGCCTCGAGGCGCAAGTGCGCTTTCCCGTCGAGCACCCCGACGAAATGGGCGCCAGCCTCGAGAACGCCGTGTTGCGGCTCTCCCGTCATGCCAGCTATCAAGCGGCCTTTGCCGAGGCGTTCCCCGCCGAGCCCGCCATCAACGCCAACACCTTGGCGTTGGCGCTGGCCGCCTACGAGCGAACCTTGGTGTCGCCGCCGACGCGCTTTGACGCCTGGATCGCCGGCGATGCCGCGGCGCTGTCGGCCGCCGAGGCGCGCGGCTTTCGCCTGTTCACCGGCAAGGGGCGCTGCAGCAATTGCCACAGCGGCTTTCAATTCACTGACAACAACTTCTACGACATCGGCCTGCCGGGCGACGATAAGGGGCGCGGCGAGGTCATCGAGCTCAAGGCGGCCGACCATGCCTTCAAGACGCCGAGCCTGCGCGAGCTGGCCTGGACCGGCCCCTACATGCACGACGGCTCGCTGGCCACCTTGGAAGAGGTCGTGCACCACTACGAGACGGGCGGGGTGGCGCGGACCACCCGCAGCCCCGACCTGCCCCGCGATCTGCGCCTCAGCGCCGAGGAACGCGCCGATCTCGTCGCCTTTCTCGAGACCTTATCGAGTGAGGCGCCGCCACAGCCCTCAACCGAGGCCTGGGTCGGCAGCGTGGCGCCGGTGTCATTGCCTCCGGTCGCCGACACGCGCCGGGTGAGCCAGCTCGACAAGAAATTTACCCCGGCTCACGTCCGCCTCAGGGCCGGCGAGGCGTTGACCGTCATCAACGACGACACGCGCACGCACAACCTGCGCATCTTCGATGCGCGCTTCGCCTTCAATTCCGGTGCCCAGGAACCCCACGAGGCGGTCACGGTTCGCATTCCCGTGACAGGCACCTTCGAGGCGTTCTGCGCCATCCATCCCTCGATGCGCCTGACCGTTGAGGTCGAGTAAGAAGTTCCCGCCGCGGCGCCTGGCCGTTGCGGCCCGCTAGCCGTGCTTGCTCTTTTCGAAGGCCGCCTTTTGCTCGGCGCTGGCTTCCCGCTGGTACTTGGCCTGCCACTCCTGATAGGGCATGCCGTAGATCACCTCGCGCGCCCCCTCCTTGCTGAGCTTAAGCCCGCGCTCGCTCGCCGCTTCCTGATACCAGTTGGCAAGACAGTTGCGGCAAAAGCCCGCCATGTTCATGAGGTCGATGTTGGCCACCTCATGGCGCTCGCGCAGATGTCGGATGAGGCGACGGAACGCCGCCGCTTCCAGCTCGGTTTCGAGGCTTCTGTCGATCTTGGTCATCACGCGTCTCCAATCATCTTCCGGCGTAGGCAACCGGTGGATCGCCCGGGGACGGTTCCGTCGTCTTGAGGCTATTCAATGCCGGTTTAATGGCAGTGTCTCTGAGAATTTTTGCCACAATCGGCCCCAGCCGCCGCGCCCAGGCGCTCTGGCCCGAGGCATCGCGGATCAGGTCCTGTCGGATCTCAATGATGGCATTGGCAAGGCCGCGCTGCGTGCCATGCTGCCATAAGCAATCGCCCTCAAGCTGCCCCGAGTAGGGTTCATTGTCACCGACGATCAGGTCGCCCTCGGCATAGAAGCTGTCGAGCAGGGGCTTGGCCAGGCGTTGATCGGTGTCCCACAGAATGCCGACATGCCACGGCCGCGGCGTCGCCTTCCAACTTTCCGTGAACGAGTGGATCGACAGCAGCGCCGGTGCGACGCCGGTGGCGAGGCATTGATCGATGATCGCTTCGATGGCACGGTGGTAGGGGTGATAGTAGAGCTCGATGCGCTGCTGCCGTTCGCCTTGATCGAGCGCACGGTTGCCCGGCACCACGGCACCGTCCGAGAGCCGCATGATCAGGGTCGGGTCGTCGGCGCCGCGATTGGGATCGATCAGCAGCCGGGAGTAGCGGGTGAGCACCGCCGGCACGCCAAGCTCGGCGGCGAGCGCGCGCGTGACCGCCGCCGCGCCGATATCGTAGGCGATGTGCCGGCCCAGTTGCTCGCGCGGCAGACCGAGCGTGCCATATTGGGACGGCAACGCATTGCCGGCGTGATCGCACAACACGATCAGGCCGGCGTCGGCGCGGCCGCCCAGCACGCAATAACTATCCGCCTCCTCGGCGGCGACGCCGCGCGCCCCGGTTCGCTTGTTCACCATGGTCGGCGACTATAGTTGCGGCCTCGGCTGCTGGCCAGCCTAGCCCCGGCTTATCACGCGCGCCCTGCTTGACGGTCGCGCCGGGGCTTGCGCAAATGCACGGGGGTGCACGAAAGCGAACACGGATGTCGGCGAGCGACGCGGGCCAGACACGCAAATCCTTAATGGCGCTCTACGAAGCCGCCGTCGCCGCGGCGCACCCCGACCGTTGCCTCCCTCCCTTTCTGCCGCCGGTGCCGAGCCACGGACGGCTGATTGTGGTCGGTGCCGGCAAGGCGGCCGCGGCCATGGCGGTCGTCACCGAGGCGCACTACCGCCAGCAGGGCATGCTCGACCGCATCAGCGGGTTCACCACCGCCCCCTACGACACGGTGGCGGCATTGTCAGCGCAACCCAAGATCATCGAGGTGATGCCGGCGCGGCACCCCACGCCCGACCACAATAGCGTGGCGGCGGCCGAGCGCGCGCTCAAGACCGTGGCCGGCGCCAGCGCCCAGGATCTGGTGGTGGTCCTGCTCTCGGGTGGGGCTTCCGCGTTGTGGGCGGCGCCGGTGGCGGGCCTCACGCTTGCGGCCAAGACCGATCTCACCCGCGGCCTCCTCAAATCCGGCGCCGACATTCACGAGATGAACACCGTGCGCCGCCATATCTCGCGCATCAAGGGCGGCCGCCTGCGCAAGGCCACGTCGGCACGCATGCTGACGCTCGCCATCTCCGATGTGCCCGGCGATGATCCCGCCACCATCGGCTCGGGGCCGACGGTCGCCGACCCCAGCACCTTGGGCGATGCGCGCTGCGTATTGCTGCAGCGGCAGCCAACCATGGCGGCGCTCGGGCTGGCGATCCCGCCCTTGGTGGAGGCCGCGCTTGCCGCCAGAAGCAACGAAACGCCCAAGCCCGACGATCCGGCCTTCCGCAACGCCGAGTACCGCGTCATCGCCACCCCGGCGGCAGCCCTGGAACAGGCGGCCGGACTTGCGCGCCAACAGGGCTACGAGGTGCTCTCGCTCGGTGATGCCGTGACCGGCGAGGCGCGTGAGGTGGCCCAGCAGCACGCCGAGCTCGCGCGCGCGGCCAAAGATGCCGGCCGCCGGGTGGCGATCATCAGCGGCGGCGAACTCTCCGTCACCGTGCTCAATGCCAAGGGACGCGGCGGCCGCTCGCAGGAATACGCCCTGGCGCTGGCGATTGCGCTCGAGGGGCTTGCCGGCGTTTGTGCGCTCGCCGCCGACACCGACGGCATCGATGGCGGCGAAGGCAAGGCAAGCGATCCCGCCGGCGCCACAATTGATGCGGCGACCCTCGACCGGGCGCGACACCTCGACGCCCAAAAGTTTCTGGACAACAATGACGCAACCACTTTCTTTGAGGCCGCCGACGGCCTGATTGTGCGCGGGCCCACGCACACCAACGTCAACGATTTTCGCGTCATCCTGGTCGATCCTTAAAAGTCGAAGGCTACGTATGCTCGACCGGCCGATTCAAATCGCCTCGCCCGCGCGCTTGAGCGCGCTGGCAAGCTTGGCGTGCGCGCTGCTGCTGGCGGCGACGGTTGCGGCCCGGGCCGACCTCAAGCTGTGCAATACCACGTCGAGCCGGATCGGCGTGGCGATCGGCTATCAGGATGCAACCGGTTGGACCACGGAGGGGTGGTGGAACATCGCCGCGCGCACCTGCGAGACCCTCTACCGCGGCACCTTGTCGAGCCGGTTCTACTACGTGCATGCGGTCGACTACGACCGCGGCGGCGAGTGGGCCGGCAAATCCGCGATGTGCACCGTCGACAAGGTCTTCACTATTCGCGGCGTGCAGGATTGCCTGCAGCGCGGCTTCAAAAGCACCGGCTTCTTCGAAGTCGACACCCAGGAGGCAAAGGATTGGACCATACGCCTGACGGATCCCAGCGAAGGGGGCGCGAAATCCAAATGAAACGCAGCCGGCGCGCCAAGATCGTCGCCACGCTCGGCCCTGCATCCTACGATCCGCAGATGATCGAGCGTCTGTTCGAGGCGGGTGTGGACGTGTTTCGCATCAACATGAGCCATTCCTCGTTCGATACCGTGAAGAAACTGCATGCGGCGGTGCGCGCGGCGGAAGCGCACTTCGAGCGGCCGATCGGCATTCTGGCCGATCTGCAGGGGCCGAAGTTCCGCGTCGGCGAGATCGGCGGCGGGAGCGTCATGCTGCCGGAAGGCGCCACCTTCCGCTTCGATGCGACCCAGGCGCTGGGTGGCGCGGAGCGTGTGTTCCTGCCGCACCCGCAGATCTTCGAGGCGATCGAGCCCGGTCACACGCTGTTGCTCGACGACGGCAAGATCCGCATGTCAGTGATCGACAAGAAGCAATCGGCGATCTCCGCCACCGTGCTGGTCGGCGGCATCCTGTCGAGCCGCAAGGGCATCAGCTTGCCCGACACCGTGCTGCCGATCGGCCCCCTGACCGAGAAGGACAAGGCCGATCTCGACTACGCCCTGCGTCTCGGCGTCGACTGGGTGGCGCTATCGTTCGTGCAGCGCGGCGAGGACGTGAAACTCGCCCGCCAACTGGTCGGCCAGGCCGCCGCACTGATGTCGAAGATCGAAAAGCCGGCCGCCATCACCGATCTCGACAGCATCATTGCGCATTCCGACGGGCTGATGGTGGCGCGCGGCGACCTTGGTGTCGAGATGCCGGTGGAACGGGTTCCGGGCCTGCAGAAGCAGATCGTGAGCAAGGCACGTGCCGCCGGCAAGCCGGTGGTGGTGGCGACGCAGATGCTCGAAAGCATGATCTCCTCGCCGGTGCCGACCCGGGCCGAGGTGTCGGATGTCGCCACCGCGGTGTTCGACGGCGCCGATGCCATCATGCTGTCGGCGGAATCCGCGGTCGGCAAGTATCCGATCGAGGCCATTCGCACCATGGACCGCATCGCCATCGAGGTCGAAGGCGACCCCAGCTACGGCGCCATCGTGCACGCCACCCGCACGCCGCCGCAGCCGACGGCCGCCGATGCCATCGCCGCCGCCGCGCATACCGTCGCCGATACCCTGCAGCTCGCCGGCATCATCTGCTACACGGCGACCGGCTCCACCGCGCTCAGGGTGGCGCGCGAGCGACCGGGGCTGTCGGTGATTGGTCTGTCGCCGGTGGTGGCGACCGGGCGCAAGCTGGCGCTGGTGTGGGGCGTGCATTGCGTGCTGACCAGCGATCCGGAGAATCAGGCGGCGATGGTGCGCAAGGCCTGCCGCATCGCCTTCGATGAGGGCTTTGCCAAGGCCGGCGAAGGCGTCATCATCGTCGCCGGTGTGCCGCTGGGCTCGCCCGGCACCACCAACATGGTACGCATCGCCTATCTCGACGGCGCGGGCCATCCGGTCGCCGAAGGGGTATAGGCCGGCTATTTGCCGATCAGGACCTCCTTGGCCTCGTTGATCTGCGCCGCCAGGAAGCTCGAGCCGCCGTGATCGGGGTGCAGCTTGATAATCAGGTCACGGTGCGCGCGACGGATGGCGTCCTCGCTGGCGTCGGCCGGCAGCCCGAGGATGGCCAGCGCCTGCTCGCGGCTCATGCCCTCGCGCGGCGCCGCCGCCCCGTCGTGGCGCGCCATGTCCTCGCGCCAATCGGGGTGCACGCGATCGAGGTAGGCCTCAAGAATGCGGGCCGACTGCGGGTCGTCAAACCGGCAATCGCGCCACAGCTGGGCCACCTGCAGCGGCGCCAGCTCCTCGAGTGCCCGGCCGGCGAAGGTGCCCTTCAGCACCTTGCCGCGGATGGCGCCGGTGTCGTGGTCGAGCTCGACCTCTAGGTGCTCGGTAGTAACGCGCGAGGTTTGGCCGGCCGAGGTTTCCTCCCCAGCCGTGCGCCAAGCTGCGCCGCCTCCCAACAGCAGCCACCAGCCCAGCGCTGCCAGCGACACGGCGGCACCGATCAGACCGCGCACGACCAGAAACAGCGCGGCGGCCAGGACGGCAACGCCGGCGCCCAGCCGCAGCTGGCCAACCAGCACCTGCGGATTGGCCATGCTAAAGCCGCGCAGCAACAGCAACGTCAGCAGCAGCGCCGCAAGCCCGAACAGAAAGAATTGCATGGCGGCCTCCGGCGCAGCGCCTACTTGAGCTGCTCGATGAGCCGGCGGGCGGCGGCATCGGTGCGCGCCGCCAGCGCCCGACGCCCGCCGGTGGCATAGACCGCCACCGCCGACAGCAGCGCTTTGAGCTGGGCCGCTGAGCCCGCATCGAAGCGGCAGTAGGCGCCCTTGGTCAGGCGCGCGATCTCGCGAAACGCCCGCTCGGCCCGCTGATCGGTTCCCTCCTGGAACAGGAAGACGGGGACCTTGCGCAGCGCCAGTTCGCCGGCGCGGCCGCACAAGTCGTCGATCTCCTCTTCCATCGCGTCGCCGACATAGATGAGGGCGTCGACGGCTCGCGCCGCAGCCTCCCCTTGCGCATGGCTCAGCACCTTGCGAATTTGCGTGTAGCCGCCGGCGCAGGCCACGCGCGTCATGAGGGCCGCCAGCGCCTGCGGGTTGCCGACCCATTTCGAGGCTCGGCATTCACCGGCGCCACGGAAGTAGACGAGCTGTACTTCCAGGCCGCCGATCGCGGCCACCGCCCCGAACATGTCGGCCTGCAAGGCCAGCGCCATGTCCCAGGTCGGTTGCCGGCTCATGGTGGCGTCCATGGCAAAGATCAGGCGGCCGCCGCTTTTGCCGGTGCCGGGTGATTGCTTGAGGCGGGCGAGGAAGGCGCCGACATCGGCATCGGAGGACCGCGCCGCGAGCTCGCCCGCGGCGCCGCGCACCGGTGCCCGCGGCTCGGCGTCCGCCTCCCTGGAGGGCGTCGCGCTCGGCACCGAGCTGGCTTTGTCCTTGCCATTGATCGCCATGGACCAGGCCTCCGAACGGCCGTTCGCAAGTCTAGCATTAAAAGATGGCGTTGCTGATCCCGGCCGGCAATGGCTGGGTGCCCTTGCCGATCTTGGTTTATACCGCGCTGGCGAGGGGCCGGCCCGCGGCTAGCTGTTCTCGCGGCCGATCAGGCCGACATTGCCACCGGTGGCGGTAAGGTCGGTGCTGATCACCCGTTCGGTGGCAAAGCGGGTCAGGTAATGGGGACCGCCGGCCTTGGGCCCGGTGCCCGACAGCCCCTCGCCGCCGAACGGCTGGGCGCCGACCACGGCGCCGATCTGGTTGCGATTGACGTAGATATTGCCCACCCGGGCCCGCTCGGCGATGTGGCGCGCCACCGAGGCAATGCGGCTGTGCACGCCGAGGGTGAGGCCATAGCCGGTGGCATTGATGGCCTCGATCACCTGGTCGAGGCGTCCACCGGCAAAGGTGCAAACGTGCAGGATCGGGCCGAACACCTCGCGGTTGAGCTGGCCAGGGGCCTCGAGCTGGTAGACCGCCGGCGTCACATAGCTGCCGTACCGGCAGTCGTCGGGCAGCGGCAGATCGACGAGCTGCCGCGCGGTTTTTTGCATGCTGCGCTTGTGCGCCTCGAGCCGGGCCACGGCATCGTCGTCGATCACCGGGCCAATGTCGGTGGCAAAGTCGAGAGGGTCGCCAATGTCGAGGGCCTCCACCGCCCCCACCAGCATGTCGATCATGGCCTTCGCCACATCCTCCTGCACGAAAAAGATGCGCGCGGCGGAACAGCGCTGGCCGGCCGAATCGAAGGCGGAACGCACCAGATCGCGCACCACCTGCTCGGGCAGCGCGCTCGAGTCGGCGATCATGGCGTTGAGCCCGCCGGTCTCGGCAATGAACGGCACGATGGCGCCGCCGCGCGCCGTCAGCGCCCTGCCGATCGCCGCCGCGGTTTCGTTGGAACCGGTGAAGGCGACGCCGGCGACGCGCGCATCCTTGACGAGGGCGGCGCCCAGTTCGCCGCCGCCCGGCAGCAGCTGCAGCACATCGGGCGGCACCCCGGCCTCGTGCAGCAGCCGGGTGGCGAGGTAGGCGGTGATCGGCGTCTGCTCGGCGGGCTTGGCCAAGACCGGATTGCCCGCGGCCAACGCCGCCGCCACCTGGCCGGTGAAGATCGCCAGCGGAAAATTCCAGGGGCTGATGGCAGCGAACGGGCCGCGGCCACGCCACGCCATGAGATTGGTTTCGCCGGTCACGCCGGCGAGCGGCAGCGGCGCGGCAAACAGTCGGCGCGCTTCGCCGGCGTAGTAGCGCAAGAAGTCGATGGCTTCGCGCACATCACCGAGCGCGTTCTCCAAGCTCTTGCCCGCCTCGCGCACCACGACGGCGATCAGCTGCGCCCGGTCGCGCTCGTAAAGATCGGCCGCCCGGTCCAGGATCGCGGCCCGTGCCAGCCCGCCGGCCAAATCCCAGGCCGCCGTCGCCCGCCGGGCCACGCCAATGGCGCGGTCGATCGCGGCCGCATCGGCGCTGGCAACCGTGCCGAGGCGCTCGCGTCGGTCGTGGGGGCAAAGCAGGGCTGTGACCGGGCCATGGCCGCCGCCGCCCGCCAGCAGCGGTGTGGCCGCGTGCGCCGCCGACAGCGCCGTCTCCAGTTGCCGGTAGAGCCCGGCGCGCACGGCGGCATCGTAGAGCGCCATGCCGCGGCTGTTGGCGCGCTCGGGCGCATAGAGCTCGCCCGGGCGCGGCAGCAACGCGACCGGCCGCTCGCGTTCGCGTTCCACCAGTTCGACGGGGTCGGCAACGATGTCGGCGACCGGGAGGGCATCGTCCGCCAGCCGATTGACGAACGAGGTGTTGGCGCCATTCTCCAGCAGCCGCCGCACCAGGTAGGCCACCAGGTCGGCGTGGCCGCCGACCGGTGCATAGATGCGGGCGGCAACTCCCAATTTGTCGGGGCCGACGATGTCCTCATAGAGCTGTTCGCCCATCCCATAGAGGCGCTGACACTCGTAGTGCTGGCCGCCGGCGGCAACCAACACGCTGGCCAGCGATTGCGCATTGTGGGTGGCGAATTGCGCCAGGAACGCGTTGCGATCGGCCAGCAGCAGGCGCATGCACGCCAGATAGGAGACGTCGGTGTGGCGTTTGCGGGTGAACACGGGATAGTCGGCAAGCCCGCGCTCCTGGGCCCACTTGATCTCGCTGTCCCAGTAGGCGCCCTTGACCAGGCGCACCGGGATCGCCTTCTTCTGCTGCTCGGCAAGGCGCTTGAGCCAGCGCAGGACCGGGATGGCGCGCTTGCCGTAAGCCTGTACCGCAATGCCGAGGCCGGGCCAGCCATCGAGCTCGGGATGGCAGAATGCCGCCGCGAACTGGTCGAGCGTGAGCTCGAGGCGGTCCTGTTCCTCGGCGTCGATGGTGAGGCCGAGGTCGTGCCGCCGCGCCGCCCTGGCCAGCTCGATCAGGCGCGGCAGCAGCTCCAGTTGCAGGCGGTGCTCTTTACCCGGATCAAACCGCGGATGAATGGCCGACAGCTTCACCGAGATGCTGGGCCGTTCGGCGAGATGGGCGCCGTGGCGCGCCGGCGATGGCGCCGCCTCGCCGATCGCGGCGATGGCGGCAAGATAGCGATCGAAGTAGCGGGTGGCATCATCGGCGGTGCGTGCCCGCTCGCCCAGCATGTCGTAGGAAAAGCGATAGCCCTTGGCCTCGAACGGCGCCGCGCGGCCGAGCGCCTCCTTGATGGTGCGGCCGAGCACGAAGTTATCGGCGAGGATGCGCATGGCCTGGCGCAGCGCCTGGCGGATCAGCGGCTCACCGGAGCGCGCCAGCAGCCGCTTCAAGATTGAGGCCGGGCCGCCGCCTTGATCTTCACCGAGTTTGACGACGCTGCCCGTCAGCATCAGGCCAAAGGTCGAGGCATTGACGAACAGGCTATCGGAGGCGCCCAGGTGCTTGTCCCAGCGGCCGCTTGCGATCTTTTCCGCGATCAGGGCGTCGGCGGTGTCCTTGTCGGGAATGCGCAACAGCGCTTCCGCCAGACACATCAGGATCACGCCTTCCTGCGATGTCAGTCCATACTCATGCATGAAGGCGTCGATACCGCCGTGACGGTGGCGGTTGGCGCGCGCCCGGCGCACCAGCCGTCCGGCCAGCTCGGCGATCCGCCGCCGCTCCTCGGCCGTAAACAGGCTGCGCTCGGCGAGGCCGCCGATCAGCCGGCGCTCGTCGATCAGATGGTAGGCGCTAATCTCCTCGCGCGCCGGCAGCGGCGGCACGAAGCCAGCATCGGCGGCGGTCGAGGTGGCGGCAGGGCGCATGTTGCTCTCCGTGCGCGTGGCGCAAGCTTGAGCGAATCTGGTGGGAGAGTGTAGCAGAACGGCCGCTGGCCGAGCGCCGCGAGCCAGCGCTCAGGCGCCCGGAACCGCCGGCAGGTAGCCGCGGCGCGTCAGCAGCTGGAAGCGCCACAGCAACAGCGCCGCATAGACAATGAGCCCGGTGGAGAGCCCGATCCAGACCCCGACCGCGCCTAGCCCGGCGGCGAACGCCAGCCACAGTCCGCTGGTGAATGCCACGCCCCAGAACGAGACGGCGGCAAACAGCAACGGCAGCCGCGTGTCGTTGAGACCACGCAAGGCCCCGGCGGTAACGGTCTGGGTGCCGTCGGCGATGAAGAAGCTGGCACCGACGATGAGCAAGGTGCTGGCCAACGCCACCGTCTCGGCCGCGTCGGCGGCCTCGGCTCCGAGAAACATGAGCGGGATCGAGGATCGGCACAGCACCACGATCAGGGTCATGCCGGTCATGAAGGCGGCCGCCAGCCCGATGGCGGTAAAGCCCGCCCTGCGGCTGGCGCTGGGGTCGCGGCGTCCGGCGGCCTGGCCGACGCGTACGGTGGCCGCAAGCGCCACGCCAAACGGGACCATGAACAGCACGGCGGCGGTTTGGAGCGCGATCTGGTGGGCCGCCAGCGCCGTGGTGCCGATCGTGCCCATCACCAGGGCGGCGGCGGCGAACACGCCGAACTCGAGCAGGAAGGCTCCCGAGATTGGGGCACCGACCGCGACCAGCCGGCCGAGCAGGCGCCAGTCGGGGCGCCACAATCGGCCGAGCACGCGATACTTCCGGAACGGGCGCCGCGTTGAGGCGATCCAGATGGCGGCGGTGCACATGCCGAGGCTGATCAAGCTGGTGGCGATGCCGGCGCCCAACAGGTCGAGGGCAGGCAAACCGAACGCGCCGTAGATCAGGGCGTAGGCCAAAACGCCGTTGGCCGGGACGGCGGCGAGCGTGATCCACAGCGCCGGCTCCGGCCGGCTCACCGCACTCATGAAGTTGCGCAGCGCCATGAACAGGTAGGAGGGCACCAGACAGAGGCTGAGGCCGGTCGAATAGCGTGCCGCCAGCCGCGCCGCCTCCGGCGCCTGGCCGACGGCGATCAGCAGCGGCTCGGTCCAGAACTGGAGAAAGGTCAAGGGTACTCCCAACAGCAGCGCCGCCCACAGGCCGACGCGCAGCGCCCGGCGCACCATGCGTGGCTGCCGGGCTCCGAACGCCTGCGCCGCCAGCGGCGCCACCGCCTGCATGAAGCCGAGGCCGAGGGTGAAGCCGACGAACAGCACGGTGTGGGCGAGTGCGGCGGCGGCAACCACCCGGTCGCCGAGCCGCCCGAGCAGCATCAGGTCGGTGGTCATCATGCTGATTTGGCCGAGCTGGGTTAAAGCCATCGGCACCGCCAGGCGAATGGTGTCGGCGATTTCCGCGCGCCACACCGCCCAGCGGGCCGCAAACTCCGGCCCGGCGGTTTCGAACTTTTCGGTAGCTGTCATGCGCCGCACCATAGGGAGCTTTGCCGAAAAGGAAAGGCAGCGGCGCCCGCGCTAGCCACGGCGCGACGGCAAGGACCAAGCGCGCCGCGGGTGTGGCCCCGACCGGCTTGCCAAGCCGCCGTTCTCGTGCGACCCAGGCCGGCGCGGCGTTCGTGAAGGATTCGAGCCGCGGCCCCGCCCGATTGCGTCGCCTGCCAGCAAGCGCGTGCCCGTTGCGTCTGATTGGGTTGCGTCTCTTTCCCCATCCCTGGTGCCGTTGCAAATCGGACCTCGTTCGGCCATTACGGGCAACCATCATGCCAGCCTTTCGCCTCGGCGCTTTGCGCGACCTGTTTGGCAAATCCGACCGCAAGCAGGTAAAGGAAGTTGAAGGCGTGCCGCCGTCGCAGGGAAGCCTGCAGCTGGTTGACGCACGGCCTGCAGCCAGTAAAGACCCAGAAACCCAACAGCCAGAACCGAGATCCGTGCCCCGCGCCGTCCGCAAATCCGCCGAATACACCACGAGCTACACCGCCGCCGACGTCGAGGTATTGGAGGGGCTTGAACCCGTGCGCCGCCGCCCCGGCATGTATGTCGGCGGCACCGACGAAAAAGCGCTGCATCACCTGTTCGCCGAGGTGATCGACAATGCCATGGACGAGGCGGTGGCGGGGCATGCGAGCTGGATCGAGGTCAGCCTGGAGGCCGACGGCTTTCTCTCCGTCACCGACAATGGTCGCGGCATCCCGGTCGACGCGCACCCCAAATTCAAGTCGAAGTCGGCGCTGGAAGTGATCATGACCACCTTGCACTCGGGCAGCAAGTTCGGCAGCAAGGTCTACAACACCAGCGGCGGTCTCAACGGGGTCGGGGTCTCGGTGGTCAATGCCCTGTCGGAGAAGCTCGAGGTGGAGGTGGCGCGCGGCCAGCAGCTCTATGCCATGTCCTTCAGCCGCGGTGCGCCTGCCGGCAAGCTCAAGAACCTCGGCGCCATCAAGAACCGGCGCGGCACCAAGGTGCGTTTCCTCCCCGATGAAAAGATCTTTGGCAAGGGCCAAGGCTTCAAGCCGCAGCGCCTGTTTCGCATGGCGCGCTCCAAGGCCTATCTGTTCGGCGGCGTCGAGATCCGCTGGTCGTGTGCGCCGCAGCTGATCAAGGACGACACGCCGAGCGCGGCGGTGTTCCACTTTCCCGGCGGCCTCAAGGAATATCTGGAAACCACTATCGAGGGTCAAACCCGGATCGCCAAGGAGGTGTTCGCCGGCCGCAGCGACAAGGACGGTGGCCACGGCTCGGTCGAATGGGCGGTCTGTTGGGTCGCCGACGAGGACGGCTTCCTCAACTCCTACTGCAACACCATTCCCACGCCCGAAGGCGGCACGCACGAGAACGGCCTGCGCTCGGCGCTGGGCAAGGCGCTGCGCGATTTTGGCGAGCGCGTCGGCAACCGCAAGGCGGCCCAGATCACCGCCGAGGACGTGTTGGGTACCGCCGCGGCCATGCTGTCGGTGTTCATTCGCGAGCCCGAATTCCAGGGCCAGACCAAGGACAAGCTTGCCACCCAAGAGGCCGCCCGCATCGTCGAGAACGCGGTGCGCGATGCCTTCGACCATTGGCTGGCCGATTCGCCGCAGCAGGCGACCCGGTTGTTGGAGTGGTGCATCGAGCAGGCCGAGGAGCGCCTCAAGCGCCGCCGCGAAAAGGAGATCGGACGCCAGAGCGCCACCCGCAAGCTGCGGCTGCCGGGCAAGCTCGCCGACTGCAGCCTGAATTCCAAGCAAGGCACCGAGATCTTCATCGTCGAGGGCGATTCGGCGGGCGGTTCGGCCAAGCAGGCGCGCGATCGCGAGCGCCAGGCGGTGTTGCCGCTGCGCGGCAAAATCTTGAACGTGGCCAACGCCTCATCGCAAAAGCTGTCGCAAAACCAACTGCTCTCGGATCTGGTGCAGGCGCTTGGGGTCGGCACGGGGAGCAAATACCGCGACGAGGATCTGCGCTACGAGCGGGTCATCGTCATGACCGACGCCGACGTCGACGGGGCGCACATCGCCTCGCTGCTGATCACTTTTTTCTATCAGGAGATGCCCGAGCTGATTGAGCGTGGTCACCTCTATCTGGCGCTGCCGCCGCTCTATAAGCTGAGCCATGGTGCCAAATCGATGTACGCGCGCGACGACCGGCACCGGGACGACCTGATCAAGCGCGAGTTTGCCGCCAATGCCAAGGTCGAGATCAGCCGTTTCAAGGGGCTCGGCGAAATGAACGCCGCCCAGCTCAAGGAGACGACCATGGACGCCGGCAAACGCACCTTGCTCCGGGTCGAGATTGCCGACGATAAGGGCGCCGTCAGCGATGCCGTCAATGCCCTGATGGGCTCCAAGCCCGAGGCCCGCTTCCGCTTTATTCAGGAGCGCGCCGCCTTTGCCAAGGACCTCGATATCTAGCGCCAACGACCGCGCCCGCACCCGCCGCCGCCGGGGGCGGCCCTGCCCTCAGTGTCGCAGCAATCGCCGTTGCGCCGCGCGGCATCCTCGGCTGGCGCCCGGCTAGGAACTGCGCACCTTGGCGCCTCGCGCCGGCCGCCGTGACCCGGGCTGCCGCGCCGCGGCCGCCGGCGCACGCGGATGCCGGCGCCTCATGGGCTCGCTTCCGGTCGGCCGGCCGACCGCGATCGGGTCGCTGGCGGGAAAGGTTTCATCGAGGGCGGCATCGAGCTTGGCGTCAAGTCGGGCGAGCTCGTCGGGGCTTGCGCTTTGGCCGCCGGGCTGAGCGCCGGCAGCTTTGCCACCACCTGCGGGCGGGCGCGGGTTCACGGATCAGGCCTCCTCGATCTTCACGGGCGGTGCCGTCGATCAGAGGCAAGTTTGGGTCCTCGGGCAGCGTTTCAACGCCGGCGCACGCAAACGTGTTGGCGGTGCCCGCAACCGGTCGAGGCGGGCCCCGCAAGGTCTTTTGATAGGGGTGCCCGCACATGGCGAGGGCGCCGCCACGGCGTCGCGCCATGACCCGCGCCCCTGACGTCCGGCGAGGCCAAAGCCCCGCTACTTCACCGGTGCGTGCCGGTAGCCGTGCCGGTAGCCGCGCACGGTGGCGGCCCGCTGCTCACCGCACAGCCAGCGAAACGACAGCCATTGGCGCATGCGCAGATCACAGTCGCCCCAGATCCGGTCGCCACCCCAGAAGCCGGCATTGGCGCCCGACGGCAGGGCGATCAGGGTGGCCATGATGGCGAGTGCCGCGAGGCTCAGTTTAGATGGCATGGAACATTTCCTCCGGAGGTTGTGACAGATGAAAGACACCAGACGTGATTGGGATGCGCGGCTCCGATATTTCTCTATTCTTAAGCCACAAAGTATTCCGGTGCCTAAATACATGAGTGCAAATGATTAATTTTGGAGTGAGTGCGCGTTAATACTTGTATAGGCTGCGGCGGTCGGCACCACGCGCCTGGGCGAGGGAGGCAAGCGCCGGCACGGCTTTGCTAACATTGCCGCCGCCCGTAGCTGATTCGGCCACTGTCCTTTTTTGGGGGATCACATGCCACAACTGGAAAATCGCATTCTGGACCGCGCGCTGATCGCCGAGTTCATCGGCACATTCATGTTGATGTCGTCGGTTCTCGGGGCCGCTTTTTATTCGTTTGGTGCTCCGTCCGGCGCCGCCGGTATTCTCGGCGTGGCGCTATCGATCGGAGCAACCGTCATGGCCATGGCCTATGCCGTCGGTCACATCTCCGGCGGCCATTTCAATCCCGCCGTCACCTTGGGGCTGGTTGCCGGCGGACGCGTCAAGAGCGAGAGCGCGCTTGGCTACATCATCGCCCAATGCCTGGGCGCGATCATCGCCTGCGGCCTCTTCAGCGTGATCGGCAGGGCGCCGCCGACGTTTGCGGCCAACGGCTACGGCCCCCTTTCAATGCTGCAGGCAAGCTTGTTCTCCGTGTTCCTCATCGAATTGGTGCTCACCGCCTTCCTGGTGTTCGTGATCATGGGCGTCACGCACCGGCGCGCTCCCGGCGGCTTCGCGCCGTTGGCGATCGGCCTGACCTTGACCGCCATCCATCTGATGGCGATCCCGATCTCGAACGCGTCCGTCAATCCGGCGCGCAGCCTCGGCACGGCGTTGTTCGGCGGCACCACCGCGCTCAGTCAACTGTGGGTGTTCTGGGTGGCACCGATCATCGGCGGCGTCATCGGCGGCGCGCTGGCGCGCTGGCTGCAGGAGGAGTGAACTAACGCGTCGTCTCGGCGCGTGGCAAACCCAAGCCTTGGTTAGCGGGCGGCTCAGGACCGCGGCGCTAGTCGGCAAGCCAGTTGCGCAGCGCCCGATTGACCGCGTCTGGCCGTTCCAGGGCGGAAAGATGGCCGCAATCGGCGATCACCTCAAGCCGCGCGCCGGCAATGCCGGCGGCGATTTCCTCGGCCAGCGCCGGCGGCGTCAATTGATCCTCGCGTCCCACCAGCACCAGGGTCGGGCAGCGGATCGTGGCGAGCAGCGATCGATTGTCGGGGCGGGCCATGATCGCTGCTTGTTGGCGCTTGAAGGCCGCAAGACCGGTGTCGATGGCCATTTGCAGCACCGTGTCGACCAAGCCTTGTTCCGACAGCCGCGCCCGATGCACAAGCCTCGGCAGCAATTCCTGCTGCGCTCGCACGGCGCCGCCCTCTTCGGCGAGCGCGATCAGCCGCAGCCGTTCTGCCCGGCGCTCCGGCGCGTCGGCGCGCGCATTGGTGTCGAGCAGCGCCAGCCGCGTCACCCGCTCGGGAGCCGCGCGCACGATCTCGCAGGCAACGTAGCCGCCCATGGACAGGCCGGCGAGGGCGAACCTTGGTGGGGCGGTGGCGAGGATGGCGTTGGCGATCTCGCGCATGCTGTCGTGGCGTGTGTGATCGCCGACGGTAACATCGGCAATATCGCTCAGGGCACGGATTTGTGCCTTCCATAGCGCCGCCGAACAAAGCAGGCCCGGGATCAACAGAAGGTGGGGCGTGTGCGCCATGCTGGTTCTCCCTCGGGTGATGACGCCAAGGATCAAGCCTCGCAAGCGCTGAGCGGTTGGCGCAAGTGCGGCGTCCTGGGTGAGGCGGAGGCTCGGGGGGGCGCGCGGCGAAACCGCCGCCCCACAGAAGCGTGATGCCCCTCAGCTTGATTTTTCGCGCAAACAATGCCATCTAGGCCCTGTAACGGGCGCAGGGGATTGCTTTCATTTATCCTTTCCCCAAGCATAAGCTTTCCCGTTAGGCCCTTTGCGGCTGCTCCCCCTGCGCTCTGGTTGCCGACGCTCGCGCCCACCCGCGTTGCGCGAGGGTTGGCTGTATGACGCAGACGGAGAACCGTTCTTTTGCAGACAACGTCGTTCGCTGAGCTCGGCCTCAGCGCGAAAGTACAGGCTGCCATTCAGGCGGCTGGTTACAGCAACCCCACACCTATCCAACAACAGGCCATTCCGGTCGCCGTGACCGGACGCGACGTGCTGGGCATCGCCCAAACCGGAACCGGCAAAACCGCCGGCTTCGTGCTGCCGATGCTGGCGCGTCTCGAGACCGGTCGGGCGCGGGCGCGCATGCCCCGCTCCTTGATCCTGGCCCCGACACGCGAGCTGGCCGCGCAGGTGGCGCAGAGCTTCGAGAAGTACGGCGTCAACCACCGGCTGAGTCTGGCGCTTCTCATTGGCGGCGTCTCCTTCGACGACCAGTTGCGCAAGCTCGATCGCGGCGTCGATGTGCTGATCGCCACCCCAGGCCGTCTGCTCGATCATTTCGGCCGCGGCAAGATCCTGCTCACCGGCGTCGAAATCCTGGTCATCGATGAGGCCGACCGCATGCTCGATATGGGCTTCATCCCGGATATCGAGCGCATTTGCAAGCTGCTGCCGCCACAGCGGCAGACGCTGTTTTTCTCGGCCACCATGCCACCCGAGATTCAACGCCTGGTCGATACCTTCTTGCGCGACCCGGCCCGCATCGAGGTGGCGCGACCGGCGACGGCCGCCAACACCATCACCCAGCTCTTTCGCTATTGTGGGTCGACGGAGGATTGGGACAAGCGCGAGGTATTGCGCGAGCTGATACGCGCCGAGAACGTCAAAAACGCCATCATCTTCTGCAATCGCAAGCGCGATGTGGCGATCTTGCTGAAGTCGCTGCAGAAGCATGGCTTCAATGCCGGCGCACTGCATGGCGACATGGATCAGATGAGCCGCATGGCCACGCTCGATGCCTTTCGCGAGGGCCGCATTCAGTTTCTGGCCGCCAGCGACGTCGCCGCCCGTGGTCTCGACATTCCCGATGTCAGCCACATCTTCAACTTCGACGTGCCCTGGCAATCCGACGACTACGTGCATCGCATCGGTCGCACCGGTCGAGCCGGCAAGGAAGGGCGCTCGCTCACGATCGTGACCCCCGACGACGTCAGGCAGCTCAAGGACATCGAGAAGATGCTGGGCGCTGAGGTCACCTGGATTGGTTCGGCGCCGAGCACGGAAGATCTGGCCAACGGCAAGAAGCGCCGGCGCGGCCGCGGCGGGCGCTCCTCAGCGCGGGGAGACCGGCACGAGGCGCGCGGCAATGGCCAGCGCAAGGATACGGAATTTCGCGGGCGCGGGCGCCGCCATGGAT
>Ga0126384_10000215_pt1 | contig 29577 bp, 32 predicted proteins | sample PanSoiMetPlot_36_FD_92543 | JGI IMG/M metagenome (GOLD analysis project Ga0126384, IMG submission 92543) | Tropical forest soil microbial communities from Panama - MetaG Plot_36 | ecosystem: Environmental > Terrestrial > Soil > Tropical forest > Bulk soil | place: Panama | collected 2016-02-17 | reverse complement strand
GGCCCAAACCGACCGCACCACCGGTTACAGCAAGTGGTTCTGAAAAAAATGCCTCCTCTGGCCGGGTTCCGGCGTATATACCGGGTGAGTACGTAACAGCGGCGCTGGACGGAACTTCGGGTGCTACAGAATGCTGGCAGATTTACGGAAATCGTCCGTGAGCACCAGAACATGGTGTTCAGCATAGCCCTTCGCTTCGTGCGGGACCGCTCGGTGGCGGAAGAGTTGGCGCAGGATGTCTTCCTTAAACTCTATCGCGAACTGCCACGACTGGAATCACCTGAGCACGTGAAGTTTTGGCTGCGCAGAGTCACGAGTCACCGTGCTCTCGATTACATCCGAGGAGCCCACCGTCGTGCAGAACTTGCGCTCGACGACGTTCCGGAACCAACTGTTGCGGGAAAACACAATGACCCGCTGATGGAACGCTCGTTGCGCAAGCTTGTGTCGTCGCTGCCTGATCAGGCGCGAGCGGTGATCGTGCTTCGCTATCAGGAAGACATGGAGCCGCAAGAAATCGCCGAGGTGCTTGGTATTCCGGCAGCAACGGTCAAGAGCCGTCTAAGACGGAGTCTCGCTTTGCTGCGCGGCAAAGTACAGCGTTTAGTGGGAGAACCGATTCGATGAAACCAAACGAGATCGATGAGCAACTGAAGCGAGCCTTGCGACGATGCGAACCTCCCGAAGGATTCGCAGATCGTGTTCTGGCTCGCGTCGAGCGAGAAGCGTCTCGAACGACGTCGCGCTCAGTTTGGACAGTCTGGCGTTGGCCATTCTTGCGCTGGGCGCCGATCGCAGCGCTCATAGTTATTGCGGTGACCGGAATTAGCTATCAGGTCCATGAGCGCCAGCAGGAGGCAGAAGCGAGAGCAGCAAAGCAGCAGGTCATGCTTGCTCTGCGCATTACAGGCAGCAAGCTGAGAGTTGCAAAGCAGAAAGTAAAGAGCGTCGAGGCCGGCAAGGTGGAGAACAAGTTATGAAGCAATTTGGGATTGCGTTGCTCGTGATCGTCATATCGGCAATGGGTGCTCGTGCGCAGGATTTCAAAATGCCGGTAAACCTCGACAGGCTGGCGGCGAAGGCCAGCGAGACTACCGAGGTCACGCTTAATGGACGCATGTTGAAGCTTGCACAGAAGTTCATGAACGACGAAGACGATGCGGAAGCGCGGGAGCTGATCAAGAACCTAAAAGGCATCTATGTGCGAAGTTTTCAGTTCGATAGCGTTGGAGCCTATTCGGATGCTGATCTCGAGGCTGTTCGTTCCCAACTCAAGTCCCCTGCATGGGAGAAAGTCGTCAATGTACGTAGCAAGACAGATGGGCAGAACGCAGAAATTTATTTCAAGGGTGACAATCCTGATCGGATTGACGGACTGGTAATCATCGCCGCAGATCCGAGGGAGCTTACGGTTGTTCATATCGATGGTCCCCTCGATCCCAGCAACATCGAAAAGCTCGGCGGCCAGTTCGGCGTGCCACGAGTTGAGGCTCATCCGAAGTCCAAGCCCGCTAAGGCAGGTGCACAGTGAAAGGTTGCGCGAGACTAGCTTTCGTAGCTCTATGCCTTTTTGTTGGAATCGGCGCCCGGGCCAGTGACATGAACCGTGTGGTTCGCGCCGTGGAATCAGATTTGGGCATCCGTCACACTCATATCCCAATGCTCGGCCCCGCGTTGTTCATGAGCAGAGTTGTCAGCGGTTTTCAGATGCCAGGCGTGAAGCTGACTGTCTTCGAGGATGCCGGGTTGTCAGATCGCTCTCCTGAAGAATTGCAGCGCTCTGTTCTCAAGGCGCTTGGTCCGGAGTGGAGTGCGTTCATAAAGACCACCTGCAATCATGGGGCGGAACAAAACTGGATCTTCCTAAGAGAGGATGGAAAGAAGCTGCAGATGTTTATCGCGACCGCGGAGCGCAACGAGCTGTCGTTAATCGAGCTGAAGGTAAGCGAGCGCCAGATGCGTCGATGGATTAACGACACGGGTGAGATGGCAAAGACGAAAGGGAAAAGCTGGTCTTCAGACGATTAGATCTGAGTGGTCCGGAATGGTAGTGCATGTGGACCTGCTTGGTGACCATTGAACTGTCATCCTGAGCCTTCCGTTGGCGAAGGATCTCCCGGAATGTTTCAGACTAAAATTGCAGTTGTGCGGCTCTTTGGCCAAAGGTGCACGGGCCGAAGTGCCAGGACACGACAAGTATGCTCGAAGCATTTCGGGAGATCCTTCGCCAACGGAAGGCTCAGGATGACAGTCTGTGATGAAAGTTGCCGGGTCAAGATGGATTTCAAGCAGAAGAAATGAGAAGGGCAGCCCGGCCTTTCGACCGGGCGATGGTTACTAATCTATCTCGTGAAGGCTTTTACAGCGGATGCTTCGTCGTCCTTCACATCGAAGACGGTGTAGAGCTTCGTAATCTGCAGTAGATCGTGAACCTTCTTCGTAAGGTTTAGAAGTTTCAGTTCGCCGCCCTGATTGCGGACGGTCGTGAATGCGCTGACCAACTCGCCAATTCCTGAACTGTCGATGTAGGTCACGTCGCCGAGGTTGAGCAGTATCTTCTTCTCGCTCTTGCCGAGCAGATCGCGGATCTGATCTCGTAACACGACGCTGCCTTCACCCAAGGTGATGCGACCACTCAGATCAAGAATGGTGACGCCGTCAACGCGTCGGCTTGTTGCTTTCATCGTCACTGTCGTTCCTCCGTGGCCGTTCCTGAATGGCCGATGTGTTTGACTAGCGTAATTTCTGTTCCGGGCTCCAGCTGGCGGATCTTCACCTCATCCATAAATGACCGGATCAGGAAGATTCCTCGTCCGGACTGCTTCAGCAGGTTCTCTTCCGCCAGCGGATCGGGAATATCTTCGTCTCTCAGCCCGCGCCCCTGATCGGCGATCTTGATCACCAGGGATTCGCCTGTATTCTCAAAAGACACCGTCATCTTCTTTTTAGGATCGTAGGCATTTCCATGCAACACCGCATTGACTGCAGCTTCGCGCACTGCCATGGCGATCCGATGACAATCTTCCTCTTCAAAAGGCATCTTGGCGGCTAATCTTTCGGCCGTCTGTTCTGCCTTGTTAACGCTGTCGAGTGTGGAATCCAGCGTGTATGAGACCCGTTCTAAGGTCATGAACTCATTTTCCGAGCCGACCGTATGGCACCTCCGCACCCCTTAAGCTGCGTTGCCCTTCGCCTGCTCAAGTGAAATCGGTAGTTTGCCTGTCGCTCGCGAGTCTGTCAATCGATTGCTTTGTACAGCCTATCAGGTAGCTGGATTTGTACGATTCGGAACACGTTGCGCTATTTGAAAGCGGAAGATTCATTCGTAGCAATCTTTTGCGCTATTCTGCGGTTGTGAACCACGGTTTGGCACTCTCGCGACTTCTCGGAACTCGCGTTACCGACTCCAGCGGAGCGGTTGCCGGCAAGGTGAGAGAGGTCGCCTTGCGGCCGCAGGAAGATCCGAATCGAGTCTCAGGGCTGGTAATCAGGACTGCAGCCGGCGACCGCTTCCTCGTCCCCAGCATGGTTCAGATTGGATCAGACGCTCAAGTGCGTGCCTCCTCTCCGGCTTCGGAATGGCCGCAAGCAGCGACTCTTGACGATTTCTTTCTTTTGGAGCGAGACCTCCTCGACCAGCAGATTATTGATGTTCACGGGCGCAAAGTCGTTCGCGTGAACGACGTTGATCTCCATCCCGAGCCTGCAAACGGGGGAGTGAGCATAAAGATTTCGGAAGTAGACGTCGGCTTGCGCGGAGCTGTTCGACGTCTCCTGAAGGGGGTGGCGCCTGCTTCTGCCATCGAAGCTGTGGTCAGGAAACTGAAGCCGCGGGTAATTCCGTGGGAGTTCGTCGACCTCATTGAAACCGATCCGGCGCGCCGGGTAAAGCTCCGCATCGAGCATGAACGGTTATCACAACTGCATCCTGCCGACATTGCCGATATCGTGGAAGAGCTGGCACCGGCGGAGCGGGAAGCTGTTTTTGAGACGCTCGATGAAGAAGTCGCTGCCGAGGCGCTGGAGGAGGTTGATCCCGACATTCAAGCTTCGATCGTCGAGTCGCTCGATCCAGAGCGTGCTGCTGACATTGTCGAAGAGATGGATCCTGGAGCTGCCGCCGACCTTCTCGATCAGCTTCCTGGGGATCGCTCCGAAGAGATCCTCGAAGAAATGGAGCCTGAGGAGCGCGAGGAGGTCGCTGAACTTCTCGAGCACGGCGAAAAGACCGCCGCTGGTCGCATGACCACTGAATTTCTCGCAGCTCCGGAAGATGCAACCGCAGGTCAGGCAATCGATCTTCTCCGAAATTTCGAGGGCGGAGTTGAAAGCGTGGCCACGATCTACCTTGTCGACACAGAGGGCAAACTTACTGGCTCGGTTCCACTCCAGCGAATCGTGCTGAATTCGCCAACCAAACCGCTCAAGGAACTGACTGCCAAGCCGCTAGTCTTCGTCCATGAAAGTGACAAACAGAACAAAGTCGCTGAAGTGATGGATAAGTACAACCTGTACACATTGGCCGTCGTCGATGACAAAGAGCGCCTGCGTGGAATCATCACTGCCGACGACGTAATTACTCTCCTTCGCGAGCAGAGTTAAACAAAAAGTTACTCACCAAAGGTTTTTCCGGCTGACCGAATCGGTTTCCCCATTTATGCTGGACCTGCTTCGCGTTCGCGAAGTGCAATCCTGACATTCTGATGTGAGCGCCTGAGTGAGACCCAAGAGAATACTGTCTCGATGGTGGATGAAACTGCTCCTATTCTTCTCCGTCGTCGGCCCCGGATTCATCACGGCCAACGTCGATAACGATGCAGGCGGCATCTTCACCTACTCACAGGCGGGAGCTCAGTTCGGGTACTCACTGCTCTGGACCATGGTTCCGATCACGATTTCCCTGATCGTGATTCAGGAGATGTGCGCTCGCATGGGCGCCGTTACTGGGAAGGGTTTAAGCGATCTCATTCGGGAAGAATTCGGCATCCGCGCGACCTTTCTCATGATGTTCGCGCTGGTGGTGGTCAACTTTGGAAACGTCATTACGGAGTTCTTAGGGATTGCCGGAAGTCTGGAACTCTTCGGAGTGCCACGATACATCAGCGTTCCCGTCTGTGCTGTGATCGTCTGGTTTATTGTGGTGAAGGGAACGTACTCGAGCGTTGAGAAAGTCTTCCTGTTTGCATCGTTCTTCTACATCGCATACATAATTGCCGGCGTACTTGCGCATCCGGATTGGACCACGGCGCTGATCGATACCGTCCGTCCGCCGTCTCTTCGCGACTTTCACAATTCAGCGTACCTGTACATGATCATCGGCCTTGTGGGCACAACGATTGCGCCGTGGATGCAGTTCTACCTTCAGGCTTCCGTGGCGGAGAAACGCGTCAGCATCAAGCAATACGCGGCCTCGCGCCTCGATGTCATTGTGGGATGTTTCTTTACTGACATCATTGCCTGGTTCATCATTGTGGCGTGCGCGGCGACTTTGTACGCCGCAGGACACACAGAGATTCACGATCCCGCTGACGCTGTGGCTGCGCTTGAACCGCTCGCGAGCAAGTATGCTGCGATTCTCTTTGGAGCCGGGTTGTTCAACGCGTCGCTATTCGCCGCTTCGATTCTGCCGATCTCCACCGCATATACAGTTTGCGAGGGCTTGGGATTCGAGTCCGGAGTAGATCGCAGCTTCAAGCAAGCCCCGGTTTTCTATTGGCTCTACACAATTCTTCTGGCTGCCGGAGCAGGATTTGTCTTGCTTCCGGGCGTTCCTCTGGTGAAAGTTTCAATCTTGTCGCAAGTGATCAACGGCATTGCTCTGCCTGCGGTGTTGATTTTCATGTTGCTGCTGATCAACAAGAAAGAACTCATGGGCACTCATACAAATTCGCGACTCTTCAATGTGATCGCTTGGGCAACGACGATTGTGCTGATTGGATTGTCACTGGCATACCCACTTACCCAGAAGTAGGCGACTCAGAGTGACTTAGTTTGGCAGTAGTCGTCCACTAGCGAGCTGCTGGATGATGTCGCGATCGGCGTCGAGGAAGTCGAAGCGGGTTAGGTCTTGGCGATCTACCCAGCGGATCTGCTCGAAGATTCGGTTCTCCATCTCGCCTTCGTATTCAGGTACGCGATAGAAATGAAGCTCCACCGCACCGCCACGCTTGTACTGATGCTGGATTGAAGCGACTTTTTCTCCGATGGTTGCCGAGATGCCTAGTTCCTCATCGAGCTCCCGGCGTAGAGCCGCAACCTGTTCCTCGCCGGGCTCAATCTTTCCTCCAGGGAATTCCCACTTCAGCGCCATAGGCTGGTCTTTTGTGCGCTGGCAGATTAGTACCTTGCCATTGCGGACGATAAGTGCCGCGACGACTTGCTTCACGCCTGGTACCTGCAATGACGAGGAGTTTTGACCGATGAACATAAAGGCCCGATGAATGAAATAGTCATGTCCTTCAGAAACGCGAACACCCCGGGCACGCAGTGCTCACGAAGGACACGGAAAAGGGGGAGACTGTCCCTGGTTTGCCGCCCGCTGAGACATCATAACAGTTCACTTGGCTGAGACAGCCGCCGCGATGCGACGCAACCCTGGAGCTTCGCCATTGCTGATCGCTGCCTCGAGTGCATGCAGTCCAGCCAGCAGAGTTGGTCCAGGAGTGTTGAGGTACTCGTCGTTGATGCAGTAGAGGCGCCCGTTGCGAGCGGCGTTCAGCGATTCCCATCCTCGCTGAACGATGATCTTTTCCAGCGGCACGCGATCGCCCGCGCCACACCAGGCGGCGATGATGATGTCTGGATTGAGTTGTTGAACTGCTTCTGAGGTACTTTGCTTTCCGGCTTCCCCAACGAATTGGCCCCCAGCGGCTTCCACCAACTCCGCCACCCAACGCTGAGAATGAATCAGCGGTTTACCCCACTCCTCACAATAGACAGTCGGATGAGACTCGCGTGCCGCGTTCCGCGATCGAACGCGCTCGACCTCCATCTGCATCTCCCGGATCACGTAATGTCCGCGATTGGGTTCGTTCATGATGCCAGCGATGGCGGCGATGTCGGCGTATACGTCTCGCAAGGTGTGTGGCGCCAAACCGAGAAACTGAGCGCCGGACTTGAGGATCTCGGCAACTGCTTCGAGTTGATATGGAACTGAGGCGATCACTAGATCGGGCTTTACGGCACGAATCTGCTCAGAATCGGCGGTCCAGGAGTCTTCAATAATTGCTACTCCGAGCTCCTTTACTCGTGGACAAACGTCGGCACAATACTTCGTGCAAGCGACAAGGTGATCCAACAGTCCGAGGCGCTCTATGGTGGAAGTAATGGACGGTTGCAATGACACCACTCGCCGTGGAGTGAAGTCGCCGAGCTTAGAGAGGACTGGCATTTTAGAAATGCTGTAATGTGATTCTATCGGTTCACATACCGTTGGGCTCTCGAAGCCGCTGCGTCAATCATGCACTCCGCTGAACTCCTCGATCACTTCCAGCATCCGCGCAACGCTGGTGCTATGGATTCGCCTGACGTGAGCGTGCAATCCGAGAATCCTGCCTGCGGCGATGTAATGAAGCTCATGCTGCGCGTTCAGAACGGCAAGATCACAGAGGCGAAATATCAGGTACGAGGATGTGTTGCAGCTATTGGCTGTGGTTCCGTTTTGACGGAAGCACTTATCGGAAAGACCGTTTCTGAGGCGGGAAGTATAAAACGCGACTCGCTTGTGAAGTCGCTTAATCTTCCGAACGAAAGTATTCACGCCAGTCATCTGGTGATCGATTGTTTGAAGCTTGCCCTCACAAAGTTGATGAAGTGAGCTTCGCTACGGCCGGTTGGTAGAAACGCCAGCCTCGCTCTTCGGCGATCTTGCGCAGATCATCATTCGGGTTCACGGGAAACGGAGTGCGTGCGAGTTCCAGCATCTCCAGATCAAAAATCGAGTTCCCGAAACTAACATCGAGAGGTTCCTCAATTACGCGTCGCAACGCGCGCGCCTTCCCTGGTCCTGAAGTCATCTCTCCCAGCCGATCGGTTGCGATACCGCTGTCAATCTCCACCCGGACCGCAAGCACGCGGTCGGCCGAAAGTCCTACTTCCTTCACCGCTTCCTCAATCACCCAGTTGTTCGTGGACGAAACAGCCCAAATATCACATGCCTGTTGTCGAAGCTTATCTACGAGTGCTTTCATTTCGGGAAAGAAATGGGGCATCACGTTCGACCTCGCGAACTGCGCCGCAACTTGACGGATATTCTTCTCCTCTATGCCACGATGAATTTGGACCATCTCGCCGCAGATATCGTCTTCGCTTACCCGGCCAGCCATGTATTCGTCGTAGCGGCGCAGCATCCAATTCGCGACATCAGAAGGGATCAGCCCTTCCTCAATCTCCCAGTACATGAACTTCATGCCCGAATCGCCGAACCAGAGAGTACCGTCGCAGTCAAAAGCTGCAACCTTCGGCTGCAGATTCGTGACTGCCTGAATGAAGTCTTGAGGACTGTTGAAAGAACCGTACAGAGGGGAAGTCATGGGGCGGTCTGAAGAGATGAGTAATCCTCCGGAGTGTTGATGTTCAGTACGACGCGCGGATCGTCCACGTCGAGGTACTCGATCCGGTCCTGGTGCTGGTGCTCAATCGCGCGAGCATTGTCGCTTGATTGAGCTCGCAGAAATGCTTCGATCATCTCACGAGCGAAGATCACGGGATGTCCATGTTTGCCTGCGAATTGCGGGATTACAGCCCAAGTCGTCTCCGGAGAGCTACGGAGAAAGTGATCTGTCAGCCTCTGCACCGTTTTCAGCTCCGCGGGCGGCCTATCCACGAGCGTGACGCACGCGGCATCGCGTCCTCGATTGAGCACGGCCTGAAGTCCGAGCCGAAGAGAACTAAATTGCCCGAGTTCTGGCTGTGGATTAAGAACCAGATAACCTGAGTTTTCATAAACTGCTGGTCTCAGCACATCGAAGTTCTTTCCGGCTACGACAACTACGAAGGCGCAGACGTTCTGAAACAGTTGTATCGCGCCAGCCAGAAAACTTCGTCCGCCATATTGCAAGAGCGCCTTGTCCTGCCCCATGCGGGACGAGTCGCCGGCAGCGAGAACGACTCCGGCAAGTGAAGAAGAGCGAGGCACGTGAATTAGGGTACCGCCAACAAGCAACACCGTACAGCGCAGCTTGTGGGGATTCGGCCGTTGTTGAAGCTTAATGGAGACGATCAAATCTTTTTCTCCGGGAAAAATTCCCTGGTGAATTCCCTCAAGGAGGGAATTGGCGGGGCGTGGTGTTTTTTGTTGTGACCTGAGTTACAGAATCCAACGCAGCAGAAAGTTTTTCAGCTTTGTGTAGGGGGGATAGGCGAGCGGGACTTCCGGGTGGACTGGTTTGCTTACGACGGCGCGTTTGTGGCTGAACGTTTCGAAACCGAAGCGGCCGTGGTAGTTGCCGATTCCGCTTTCGCCCACGCCTCCGAAGGGGAGGTGTTCGTTGGCGTGGTGCAGCAAAGTGCTGTTCACGCAGACTCCGCCTGAGCTTGTGTTCTGGAGAACGAAGGCTTCAACTTTCCGGGATTGGGAAAACAGGTAGAGGGCAAGCGGCTTTGGGCGAGCGTTTACGAACTCTACTGCCTCCTTCATGCTTGAAACTGGAATTACCGGGAGGAGTGGCCCGAAGATTTCTTCGGTCATTAACGTCGAATCGAGATCGACGTTGATCAGAACTGTGGGCGCGATATAGCGGAATTGGCGATCGGTTTCTCCCCCTAGAACCGTATGACCGCCCGCCATTAGCTTTTGTAACCGTCCGAAGTGGTGGTCGTTCACTATGCGCCCGTAGTCGCTGCTGGATTTTGGATCTGGTCCGTAGAATTCCTCGATTGCTAACTTCAGTTCACTTAGCAGCTCCTGTTCGCTTGACTCGTGTATGAGAAGATAATCGGGAGCGATGCAGGTTTGTCCTGCGTTGAGAAATTTGCCGAAGACGATTCTACGGGCCGTGGTCTTAAGATCCGAGGATTCATCTACGATGCAGGGACTCTTGCCGCCTAACTCGAGAGTGACTGGCGTCAGGTGTCGAGCTGCGGCTTGCATCACGATCCTTCCGATCGTGGGATTGCCTGTATAGAAGATGTGATCCCAGCGCTGCTCGAGCAGCGCGGTCGCTTCTTCGGCACCGCCTTCTACAACGGCGACACACTTGGCATCGAGATAGCGGGGAAAGAGAGGCGCGAGGACTTGCGAGGTCTGCGCGCTAACTTCGGATGGTTTGACCACCACGCAGTTGCCCGCCGCGATAGCTGCCGTCAGAGGCATGAGTGATAGCTGGATGGGATAGTTCCATGGAGCGATGATCAAGACCACGCCGAGCGGTTCGCGTATGAGAAACGATTTTGCTGGTAGCAGGGCAACTGGATTTGGGACTGGCTCAGGCGCGGCCCAATCGCGTAGATGTTTGCGCATCGATCGGGCGGCCGATAACGCAAGACCGAGATCTGTGATCCACGACTCTGAGGCGCATTTGCCGAGATCCTGGTGGAGAGCATCGCTGAGTTCCTTCTTGTTTTCCTGAATCAGCGCCTCGAGCCCTCGGAGTTGGTCGCGCCGCCACTCTAGAGGACGTGTGACGCCGGCTGAGAATGCTTTGCGCAGGTCTGCGAGCAATGCGGAATACCGTGAGATTGCCGAGAGTTCGCTGACTGTGCTCATAGTGCCTGATTATGTGCCTTTGTAGGCGCTGCCCACAGCGATGTTGCGAAAGCGTGCTGGAGCGGCGCCATGTCCGGTGCCCATGGTCTGCATGGGTTGGCCTTTTCCGCAATTGGGAGTGCCCCACAGGCTCCATTCGTCACGGGAGCAGATCGCGTCCATCGAGTTCCAGAATTCAGTGGTGATGCCGGAGTACGACGGGTTCTTGAACATACGGCCTAGCTTGCCGCCCTTGATCTCCCATCCAATTTCGCAGCCGAACTGGAAGTTGTAGCGCTTGTCGTCGATGGACCACGAGCGGTTGGTCTCCATGTAGATTCCATCGTCAGTATCGGCGATTAGTTGGTCGAGCGTGAGCGGCTTCTGGCCGGGGAGGATGCTGACGTTAGTCATGCGAATTAGTGGAATGCGGTTCCAGCCTTCTGCGCGCATGGTTCCGTTGGAGCGCTCCTCGCCGATGCTGTGTGCCGTTTCTCTAGACGAAAGGTATCCGGTGAACTCTCCGTTTGTGATGATCGGAGTGGATTGCGCGGGTACGCCTTCGTCGTCATAGGCGAATGTTCCCAATCCGGGACCGTGCTGCTCGGTTGCGTCGGCCACGACATTCACGATCGGACTGCCATAGCGCAAGTTCCGCAGTTTGTCGATGGTGAGGAACGATGTGCCGGCAAAGTTTGCCTCCATGCCTAGCACGCGGTCGAGTTCAATTGGGTGTCCGACGGATTCGTGAATCTGCAGGCCGAGCTGCGATGACCCCAGGACGACCGTGAACTCTCCCTCTGGGCACTGCGGGGCCTTGTGCAGCGCGACCGCTTCCTCTCCGATGCGCTTTGCGTTTTCAACTAGGTGCAGCTCCTCGATGAGTTCGTAGCCTTTGTTCTGGTATTGTCCACCGAAGGAGTTAGGGTAGGATCTCTTCTGGATTTCTGTTCCCGCAAAGGCAAATGCGTCGTAGCCCACACCAGTGACAAAGCGAGTCTGGTGAATATCCGATCCTTCGCTCGAATAGAACCACTGCTCGTAGCGGCGCAAACTGATTTGGGCCTGAGCGAGCGTCACGCCTTCGACTGAGCGCAACTCCTTGTCGCAGGCCATAAGCAGAGCAAGGTTTTGTTCCACCGACGTGGCAAAGGGATCGATCTTGCATGGAGTACTCCACTCGGCGACGGTCGGCTTTTCAGGGGCGAGGACGATCGGATGTTGTTGCACGCGGGAGGAGGCTCGGGCGATTTCTACCGCTCGCGCTGCTGTAGCCTCTACCGATTCACGCGAGAGATCGTCGGTGGAGGCGAATCCCCAGGCTCGGTTGACGAGCACGCGAATGCCGATTCCGAACGATTCGGTGTCGGCGGCATGTCCGATCTTCCCGTTTTTCGTCGCGAGTGCTCGTTGACGATCGCTGACTATGCGGGCGTCGAGATAAGATGCTCCGCGCTTCGACGCGGTATCTAGCGCCCAGATCACTAACTCCTTCATAGACATTAGGGCAGTATACAGAGAGGGGCTCAGGTGCTTTCGTGTGCCAGGAACCGCTAAAGATGGTCTTCGCCAGACCCGGCATAGGCCGGCTGTGCCACTCAGTTTCAGAAAGGTGGCCCTGCCGTTTGTCGAAAGAACTCGCCCATGTTACTCTGCTAGAGAGACTTAAACGACTCGAACAAATAATAGGAGTGTCACCAGCTTCAGTGTTAGCTAGAGAGCGTAAACAGAACGTCATTCACCGGTTCCGCACGCACGATAACGATACCGGCAGCCCCGAGGTACAGATCGCCGTGCTTAGTGAACGGATCGGTGAGTTGACGGAACACTTCAAGTCGCACCAAAAGGATCACGCCTCCCGCCGCGGTCTCCTGATGATGGTCAGTAAGCGTCGCCGCCTGCTCGACTACCTCAAGAACTACGATTCCGAGCGTTATAAGGACGTAATCCAGAAACTCGGCATTCGCAAGTAACAGGACCTGGGGCGGCCATTCTCCGCGATTTGGCCGCATTTCGAGCGAACTCGATTTGGCCAAAGTGTAAGTTTTCCGCGAAGACCCGGCCCGGCTCCTTCCGAGCGCGCGTGATGCCGACCTTCAATCGAGACCAGCTTTGCTATCAGCCCAACACCGTCCGTCTCGAATCTTCGCAAGTGGAAGGTACAGGCGCCTGTCCGCTCGCCCACCGCTATCAAACTGCACGCTGGTCCGCCGCGGCGGACTCCCAATGAAATGAGGAATACATGAAGCAAGACGCAACCGTTGAACTAACAGGCGGTAAGCGACTCGAATTTGAAACTGGCCGTTTAGCCAAACAGGCGCCCGGTGCCGCGTTAGTCAGAATCGGTGACAACGTTGTACTCGCCACGGCCGTAGCCGCCCCCGAAGCCCGCGAAGGGCAAGACTTCTTTCCATTAACCGTCGACTACCGCGAATACACGTACGCCGGTGGCCGCATCCCTGGCGGATTCATCAAGCGCGAAGGCCGTCCTAGCGAACGCGAAATTCTTACCGCACGACAGATTGATCGTCCCATCCGCCCGCTTTTCCCGGAGAACTTCAAAAACGAAACCCAGGTGATTGCCTTGGTCCTCTCCGCTGACACGGAGAACGATCCGGACGTCGCCGCTATCAATGCCGCCTCGGCTGCACTGGCGTTGTCGGACATTCCGTTTGGTGGACCAGTCGGCGCGGTGCGCGTTGGTCTTGTGAACGGCAATCTGATCGCGAATCCGAGCTACTCGGAGATGCGCGATAGTCAACTCAACATCATGGTCGTTGGCACAAAAGATGGAATCGTGATGATTGAGTCGGGAGCGAAGGAAGTTACAGAAGACCGCGTCGTCGATGCGATCGAATTTGCGCACGGGGAGATCAAGAAGATCGTTGCTGCGATTACCGATTTGGCATCCCGCGGCGGCAAGCAGAAGCGCGAGATTGCTGCGCCGGAATTTGACGAAAAGTACTACCGAGAATTGAAGTCGCAAGTGGGCGAGAAGCTTGCCGATGCGCTCGACACGAAGAAGTATCCGAAGATCGAGAGCTATACCAAAGTCGCGGAGATCAAGAAGGAGATGAAGTCGAAGCTGCCCGAGGATGATGAAGCTGCGGCTCAGAAACTTGAACATTACTACGAAGTTCTGCGCGAGCGTCTGTTCCGCGAGCAGGTGACAAAGGATCGCATCCGTCCCGATCGCCGCAAGTTCGACGAGATTCGCGCGATCACGATCGAGACCAGCGTGCTACCTCGTACTCACGGTTCAGCGATCTTTACTCGTGGTGAAACCCAAGCCTTGGTCACTACTACGCTGGGAACTTCGGACGACGTGCAGCGGATCGAGAACTTTGAGGGTGAGAAGAAGAAGAATTTCATGCTGCATTACAACTTCCCGCCTTTCTCGGTTGGCGAAACCGGCCGTATGAGCGGTGTGGGACGTCGAGAGATAGGGCATGGAGCGCTGGCAGAGCGCGCAGTGAGCGCAGTATTGCCTGATGAAGCCACATGGCCATACACAATGCGCATCGTATCGGACATTCTCGAATCGAACGGCTCGTCTTCCATGGCGTCGGTTTGCGGTGCGACTTTGTCGCTTATGGACGCTGGCGTGCCCATCAAGGCTCCCGTGGCGGGAGTAGCGATGGGCCTCGTGAAAGAAGGCGACGATTACTCGATCCTTACGGACATCGCAGGCGCCGAGGATCATTACGGCGATATGGACTTCAAGGTCGCCGGCACGCGGCAGGGAATCACAGCTCTGCAGATGGATATCAAGATCTCCGGCATCACTGGACAGATCATGCGCGAGGCACTCGAGCAGGCGCGGCGCGGACGAATGTTCATCCTGGACAAGATGCAGGAGGCATTACCAGAGTCGCGCAGTGCGGTCTCAAAGTTCGCTCCGCGCATTCACACGCTGCAGATTCCAGTGGACAAGATTCGTGACCTTATCGGTCCCGGAGGCAAGGTGATCCGCGGAATCGTCGAGCAAACCGGTGTGAAGATCGATGTCGAGGATTCTGGCAAGGTCAACGTGGCGTCGAGCGATGAAGCGGCCATGAGCAAGGCACTGCAGATCATCGGCGACATCACCGCGTCTCCCGAGGTAGGCAAGACATATCTTGGGAAAGTCGTTCGGCTTGCAGACTTCGGAGCATTCGTCGAAATTTTCCCCGGAACCGATGGCTTGCTTCATATCAGTGAGATCGCCGAACATCGCATTAAAGACGTGCGCGACGAGTTGCACGAAGGCGATCAGATCCTGGTAAAGGTGTTAGCCATCGAAGGCAATCGCATCAAGCTTTCCCGCAAGGCGATCCTGCGCGAGCAGCGTGCCAAAATGGGAGCTCAGACCGGCGCAGCGGCTGGGGCTGAAGGAGATGGATCTGGCCAGCACCATGAAGTAGCGAGTCCGAATGGCGGCGAGAGCATCACTATCGAAGGCGGCGCGGACTTTGAAGAAGATGAGAACGAGCCTAACTTCAATCGCGCCGAAGGCGAGCCTGCGCATACTGGGGCGGGCGGAGAGCGCCAGGGAGGACGTCGTGAAGGCGGCCGTCAGGGCGGTCGCGGACGACGTCATCATGGACGCGGACGCGGCGGTGATCGCAACCGTGGCGGCGGTGGCGGAGGCGGAAGGCACTGAGAGCTTCATAGCTAAGTGATAAGAGGAGACGCGAGTCTCCTCTTATTGCTTTACGGTTGTGGGCGGCAAAAATCCCGATTTAGGACTGAGCTGGCTGCGATGCCCAAACTGACCCGCAAACACTACCTGGCGTACGGCCTGATATGTCTGATATGGGGTAGCACCTGGGGCGCGATCCGTCTGCTTGTGCGCGATGTGCCACCGTTGCGTGCCGCCGCAATTCGATTCTTTCTTGCGGCGATCATCCTGCTAATCGTAGCAATCGCGCGGGCCAGAGGGTTGAGGCTGAGACTGCGAGAGTGGCTGGCGCTCTTCGTTCTCGGCATCACGATGATGGGCCTGCCTTACGGCTTGCTGTTTTGGGCGGAGTTTCGCATTAGTTCGTCGATGACGGCTGTTCTCTTTTCCACTTGTCCTCTGTTTGTTGCACTGTTCACGCCTCTAATGACTCGCGCGAGCGTTCCCCGACGAGCAGTATTTGCAATGCTGGTTGGATTGGGAGGAATGGCGACGCTCTTCTATACCGAACTTTCGTTGTCCAAATATCTTCTGCTTGGCGGGATAGCCGTGATCGGGGCAGTGATTAGCAGCTCCTGGGCTTCGGTATTTGCCAAGCGCGAGATTGGTGAAGTGAATCCTCTTTTGGGAACCGCCGTGCAGTTCTGTGTTGGTGCTGTGGTTCTGTGTATTGTGAGTCTTGTCACCGAGACCGGCCGTTCGTCCGATTGGAATTCAACCAGCATTCTTGCTCTTGCGTTCCTGACCGTCTTCGGATCCGTAATCACTTTCTCTTTGTATTACTGGCTATTGGGAAGGATGCAGGCGTATCAGCTTTCCACCATCAACTTGGTCGTGCCCATAGTGGCTATGGCTGAAGGAGGGTTGCTATTGCGAGAACGCTTGCCGCTATTGATGGTTGCCGCTTGCGTGTTAGTTCTCGTGTCTGTCGCAATCGTGCTTCGAGCAGAGGATGAGCCAGAGTTAACGTTGAAAGTCGGAACGGAACCGGCATTAACCCAGAGTTCCATTGACGCAGAACGTTAAGAGTTGTTTTGGACCGGTTTCATGCCTAAGCCTCAGATATAGAATTTCCCGAAAGCACATGCACAAGCTCGGCGCAGTTGCACTTACTCCCGGAGAACGTTTTGCCAAGGGCAAGGAGTTTCGCAAACGCGTGCGCCGCGTGGATCAGGGCGAATGGAAATCCTCCAAGCACCGTCCTGATATTGTGCAGATGTTGTTGGTAAATGCCCGCGGACGGTTGCGTGATCTCGTTCCGATCAAGATGGCGCGAATGGCGGCATCGCCATTTGGATTCTTCCGAGGCGCAGCGCCAATCATGGCGGCGGATTTGGCATCGCTGCCATACTGTGGCTTAGAAGCCCAGATCTGTGGAGATGCGCATGTCCGAAACCTAGGAGCTTACGCTGCGCCTGACGGACATCTCGTCTTCGACATCAACGACTTCGACGAGACGGTGCACGGGCCGTTCGAATGGGATCTGAAACGCCTCTCGACCAGCCTGGTTCTCGCTGGACAACAGTCTGGGCACGAGAAGAAGACGTGCAAGGACGCAGTGCGGCTATTCATAAAATCGTATTGCACTGCTATGTTGAAATTGTCGGAGATTCCCGTTCTAGAACTGGCGAAGTATCAGCTGCATGTGAAGGTTGGTCCCGTGCAGGCGGTGCTGCGTAAGGCTGAACGCTCGACTCCCGAACACAATCTGGAAAAGCTGACCGTACGATCCGGAGGAAGGCACAAGTTTAAAGATGAGCGTCCGCTACTTGCTCCCGTGCGATCGCAGGTCGCGCGGCAAGTGATCTCCGCGCTTACTCTGTATCAGCAGACGCTTTCTCCGGAACGGCAGCAATTTCTCTCCTGCTATAACCCGGTGGACGTAGCTTTCAAAGTTGTAGGCACAGGCAGCGTGGGAACGCGCGACTATGTCGTTCTGTGCTTTGGCAATGGCGAACGCGATCCACTGTTTTTACAGGTCAAAGAAGCGTCCCCGTCTTGTTACTCTCGTTATCTACCCCACTCGCAAGACTTCATCAATGAAGGTAAACGCGTGGTCGACGGCCAGCGACGTATGCAGGCCTACTCGGATCCATTCCTGGGATGGACGTCGATGGGTGGTCGCGACTACCTGGTGCGGCAGCTGAGCGATCACAAGGCGAGCATCGATGACAGCCAGATGCAAGGGAATGGTTTGACCGAATACGCTCGCGTCTGCGGAGAGGTGCTGGCAAAGGGACACGCGCGCTCGGGAGATCCCATGCAGCTTGCCGGCTATTGCGGGCCGGGCAACAAACTCGATGATGCCATGGCCGAGTTCGCTGATCGTTACGCGGAGCAAACCTTGCGTGACTTCGAGATCTTGAAGAAAGCCATCAAGACTGGAAAGATCAAGGCTTCGTCGCCTGGGAAAAGCTGATTGCCCACCGCTCGTTAGGCGGTTGCTCCTGTGAGCTGTCCGCTCTTCTTGGTGGGCAGCATCTCGCCGATGCGTTTCATCTGTGCGCCGACGCCTCGCAACTTTTCCTCAATACGCTCGTAACCGCGGTCGATGTGATAGACGCGGTCAATGATCGTTTCTCCGTCGGCTACCAGCGCTGCGAGAACGAGTGAAGCAGATGCTCGCAGATCGGACGCGAGCACTGCGGCTGCGCTTAGCTGAGTCTTGCCGCGAACGATGGCGCGGCGTCCTTCGATCTTGATGTTCGCGCCCATGCGTACGAGCTCCTGTGCGTGCATGAAGCGATTCTCAAAGATGTTTTCGGTCACGATCGAGGTGCCCTCGGCTTGAGTCGCGAGAGCCATGTATTGCGCTTGCATGTCGGTCGGAAAACCAGGATGTTCTTCCGTTACCATGTCCGCCCCAACCAGGTTGCCATCGGCTTGGACTCGAACGGAATCCTCGCTGGTTCGGATCTTTACTCCGCATTCCTGCAGCTTCGATAACAACGCGCTCATGTGAGTAGGTTCACATCCGGCGACGATCACATCACCGCCGGTGATGGCGCCTGCTACTACGAAGGTTCCGGCCTCGATACGATCCGGAATAATGCGATGCTTTGCGCCTCCCAGCTTTTCAACGCCTTTCACACGAATCGTGGACGTTCCTGCGCCTTCAATTTTGGCGCCCATCTTGTTCAACAGCGCGGCGAGATCGGCAACCTCAGGCTCGCGAGCGCAGTTTTCCATCAGCGTGTCGCCGTCAGCGAGTGTCGCGGCCATGAGCAGATCCTCAGTGCCGGTGACAGTGATCTTTTCGAAGACAATGTGCGCGCCTCTGAGGCGATCGGTCTTCGCTTCGATGTAGCCGTGCTCCTGCGTGATCTGCGCACCCATCTTTTCGAGACCTTTGATGTGAAGGTCGATTGGACGTGCTCCAATCGCGCAGCCGCCGGGCAGTGAGACGCGAGCAACGCCCATGCGGGCTACGAGTGGTCCCAGCACAAGAGTCGAGGCACGCATAGTTTTCACGAGCTCGTATTTGGCTTCGGGACTGCTGAGGTTTCGGCAGCAGATGCTTGTGCGATGGTGTGCGCGGCCGTATCCGAGCTCAACTTCCGCGCCCATCGACTCGAGTAGCTTGCGCTCGGTCTGAATGTCGCGCACATCAGGGATGGCTTCAAGAATGACGGGCTCTTCGGTCAGGATTGCGGCAGCCATCGCCGGCAGCGCTGCATTCTTTGCGCCACTGACACGAACTGTTCCAACTAGGGGATTGCCGCCTCGAATGACAAATTTATCCATTTTGCTTGAGTACCTGGGGACTTCGGATACTACGTCCTTGCGTCGTGGTTCCTGCATATAGGGGGAGTCATCAGGATCCGGTTAAGTTGCGTTGTTACGCTCGCAGTCCACCCGCAAGGAGCAGTGCGAAGAATCGTTGATGTTTAGATTCTAACCGCAGAAGGCTGGTCGCACATCCGGGGTTCACCGTATTCGAGTCATCACCTTGTGTCGGAAGGCTTAGAACTTCCGGAGGATTCGATTGCCCTTCGCACATTTCCACGGGAAGCCTTCAGTCTGCGCCTGGCCTTGGCAAGGCTCACCCCAGTTTTCAGCATGATGAGAGCGACAGGTACACTTTTGCCCGATTTGCTCAAAGCAGTTCTGGCGAGATCGCGGTCAATATCAGCAGCCTTGCTGAGAATGGTGATTGCTCGCTCGACGAGTTTCTCATTCTTCGGCGATACATTGACCATGAGATTTCCGTACACATAGCCGAGCCGCGTCATTGCGCCTGTGGTGAGCATGTTGAGGATCATCTTCTGCGCCGTTCCAGCTTTCATCCGAGTGGAGCCGGAGAGGACCTCTGGCCCAACTTCGGTTGCGATTCCGATGTCCGCGGTTCGGGTAAGCGGAGAGTCGGAATTGCAGGAGACGCCGACAGTCTTCGCGCCTTTTTTCTTTGCGTATTCCACAGCTGCAATGGTGTAGGGTGTCCGCCCGCTTGCAGCGATACCAACGACTACGTCCTTCTTTGAAGGCTTCAGTCTTGCGATATCGCGCTGACCTAGTTCCGGTGAATCTTCGTTGGCTTCGACGGCGCGTCCAAGTGCTTTCTCTCCGCCAGCAATTACGAATTGGACCTGCTTTGGATCGGTGCTGAAAGTTGGTGGACATTCGGCAGCATCCAGCGCAGCAATGCGGCCGCTGGTTCCAGCGCCGATGTAGATCAATCGTCCGCCGCGACTCAAAGCGTCCGAGATAGCGTCGATTGCTTGCGCAATTTGCGGCAGGACTTTTGTTATTGCGGCGGCAACTTTTACGTCTTCGCCGTTGATGATGGTGGCGATCTCAAGCGCTGACTTGGTATCCAGAGCCTGCGAGGCAAGGTTTTGTTGCTCAGTGGCTAAAGATTGAAGGGATGTGGCCATTCGGTTTTCGGGCATTAGATTATTGCGCGTTGCCAGATCGGCATCATGAAATCTTAAGCACTTCCTCCATCACTGCGTTGTGAAAGGCAGGGCGAACTTGCTTGATCAGCTGCGATTGATTGTCCGGCCATGTGCGGTTAGTCAACAATGCGATGGCCATCTCACGCTCAGCATCAATCCACAACGATGTGCCTGTATAGCCGAGATGTCCGAAGGACCGCTGAGAGAAATGCTTTCCAGATTGCGAGGGCGAAGATGGCGTGTCCCAGCCCAAGGCTCTAGATGTTCCAGGCGGAGTGCTTTGCCGTCGGGTAAAAGTTTCGATTGTCTCGGAGCGAAACAGTTGTGTTCCCAATCCCAACATCGTGGCTGAGAACTGCATCAGGTCACGCGTGTTGGAGAACAGCCCAGCATGCCCGGAGACGCCGCTCATCGCTCTGGCGTTCTCGTCGTGTACTTCGCCTTGAACTGTACGATGTCGAAAATCTTGATCGTTGCGTGTCGGTGGAATACTGCTTCTTAGCTTCGAATTGGGACGAAAGCTACTCGATTGCATTCTCAGTGGCGTGAACACCTCGCGCGAGCAGAAGACATCCAAGGTTTCCTCCGCGATTCGCTCCAGTAACTCGCCAAGTAGGATGAATCCAATGTCGCTATATTCGGCGCGGGTACCCGGATCTTTCTCAAGCTGAACTTGAAATGCCGAACGTAACAGTGCGGTGCGATCTTTGGCGTGTAGAAAGAGTTTTTCGTAGGCTGGCAGGCCAGACGAGTGGGCCAGCAACATCTCAATTGTCACAACTTTGCGACGTTTATCGGTGCCGTCGAATTCCGGAAGGAGTTCTACGATCGGCTGCTGCAAATTGAGTTGACTGCGTTCACAAAGCAGCATTGCCATCGACGTTGTGGCAACAACCTTGGTGACCGAAGCAATGTCGAAGATCGTGGAGAGCGTTACATCCTCAGCACCTCCGTTGTAAGTGAATCTTCCAACTGCCCCCTGAAGGATCGTATTTCCCTGGCGCGCCACTGCAAATGCCGCGCCAGGAAAGGCTCTTTGCTCGCAACCGTGAGTGAGGACTGCAACAGCGCGCTGCCCGGAAAATCCGCTCGCACGGCGGACTACGGAAGGCACTGCATGTCCTATCACCTCAAAGCCGTGCCCTTGCGGTAGTTCCGTCACACCGACAGTTTAAGGGAAGGCCTTGCAAGCGCGCGGTCTCTCCACGTTCTAAGATTGAGTCCTCAGTTCAGCAGGAGGTCATTTTGAGATTTGCAATAGTTGTTCTGTTGCTTGCAAGCATCGGTGCGTTCGCGCAGGAAATCCGTAATCCCGGATTTCTGCCCAACTCGCTTTCGGTTGGTGCCGACGGAGAATTTGAATCTCCGCCAGACACCGCGGTGATTACTTGCTCGCTTTCAGCACAGGAGAACACATCGCAAGCAGCGTTCGAGAGCGCCAGCCGACTGGCTGAGCAGATGCGTCAGGCCCTGCGCAGCGCTGGTGTGGATCCCAAAACTGTAGAACTCTCGCGCTACAGCTCGTATCCAATCATTGACTACAAGAATCCGAAACAGAGGGTGGTTGCGTATCGTGTCGGTACGAATGTCACGATCAAGCTAAAGGACTTCAACAAGATTGGGCCTGTGACTGAAGCCTTGGCTGGCCTTGGCGGAGTCACGGGCCAGAACATGAGCTACGACTTGGAAGAGATCGACGCAGCTAAGCAGAAAGCTATCGATAAAGCCTACGGGCGTGCCAGGACTTATGCAGAAACGCTGGCCAAGACTAGCGGCAGGCAGTTAGGCTCACTGTTGTCCGCTGCGGTGGACACGCAGCAGGCTATTCCGGTGGTGCCCTACGCTCGAGTGGCAATGGCCACCATGGAGGCAAAAGGTCCCGCGCCGACCGAAGAGTTTCAGGCCAGCAGGATCAAAGTCACTGCGCATGTGAATGCCGTCTTCGGACTGCAGTGAAGGGTACTGGCTCAGGACTGTCCTGAGTCGGGAATCAGCGAGGTGAAGGCTCCGGCGTCAGCTTGGGTTTCTCCAATCGCGTCGGACCTTGTTTTGGCACCATCTCCGATCGGGCTTCTGTGATCCGTTGCTGTTCCAGTGTGATGGGACGCTGCAAGACCATCTCGACTGCAGTTCCAGCGGGGTAATTTATCTCATTCCCGCGAGTAAAGAGAACCTCAGCTATTCCGATAGCGCCGCCTATGCCGCTCCCAATAAGGGCACCTTTTCCGCCGTTGGCGATCGCTCCAATCAGTGCGCCTTGAGCAGTCGGTCCCGCGATCGTTCCCACATCTTTGCCTTTGCTCCCATCAGCCTGTACGCTGCCTTCCTTATTAACGACCTTCGTGTTGTCGGCACCCGGAACATCATTTACCGATCCGGGAACTGAAACTGTGTAGCCGCTCGGAAAGATCAATGTGGTGAAGTGGAAGAGTACTTCCGCACGACCCTTGACACGGCCAGATCGCTTTACGTTGTCAATCACTCCTTGGACATACGTGCCCGCCGGGATCGCCATCGTGTTGTCGATGCTCACTGGAAAGCTGGTTTCCATGTAGACGCCGTCTCCAGGCTTGGCTGTCTTCGTGTTGATGCCGCTTTTAAGCTGCATTAGCAGCTTTTGCCCTGCAGGCACTGTGAGCGTCTTTACGGGAGCAGCATCGCTCGCCTGACTTTGGGCAAATCCGAATGATGTGCAGAGCAGAAGGTAGGAAATCAGACCGCGCATGTGAGCCACCTTGGGAAGAAGAAGACCGCTCGCCCCGGCACATGATACGACGTTTTGCGAGTCTCGTACATGCACCTCGCCCGTTTAACCCGATTACGGAGCGGAAGTTGCGCTAGGAATCTCCTTCGCGAGGCCTTGGGGAGACCATGCATCCATGATGAGCTTGGCGATGCGCGCTACGAGCATCTCGGCGGCATTGTCGTTGTTCCAGCTCTTGTCCTGATTGTCGTAGGTGAAAACCGAAATGATGATTGGTCCATTTTTGGAATAGACCGCAGCGACGTCATTACGAACCTCATCGAGAGACCCTGTCTTGTTGGCGATGAGAGACAATCCCTCCGAAGTATCGGATGTCTCGATGTAATGAGGGACGAGGTTGCGGTATTGCTGGTTACGGAGCATGTACAGCATTGCGTCACACAGCGCCTGGTCCTTCAAGTCGCAACGGACAACGCTTTCCATGACCTTGCCCATTTCCTTAGCCGTAGTCTTGCCCAAACCAAATTTCTTCTGGTCTGGAGGCGTCGGTCCCAGGGCGGGCTTGAAAACCTTCTTGTACAGATAAGTGTCTTTGAGCCCTGCGGAAGCGCTGCGATCATTCACGTTCTTGATGCCAACCTGATCGATCACAAGATTCGTCGCTGTGTTGTCACTCTCTACGATCATGAAGGTCAAGGCATCTTTCAAAGTGATAGGGAGCGGCGTGTCGAAGAACTGCAAAATGCCGGAGCCTTGAACGATATCGTCCTTCTGCAGCGTGATCTTGTCAGAGAGCTTGTGTTTGCCGGCTTTCACCTGCTCCATGGCTTCGACCAAAATGGGAAGCTTGATCACAGAGGCGGTTGGCACAGGTGTGTCGGCGTTGATCGCAACAGTTGTGCCGGTCTTCAAATTCAAGGCGTACAGGGTCAGCTTTCCGTGATGCTGAGCTGCTAAGGCTTCGATCTTGGATTGAAGAACAGTATCCGTCGAGGCGAGGGCCGTAATGGAAGACAGAGCTAGGGTAACGAAAGCGAAGAATGTTTTCATTGAATTGGTACTACAACTTACGCGGTCTTGGCCTTTGCAGCTAAGGCCAGCAACTCGGCAGCGACTCGATCGGTGGCGTGCCGCACTACATTACCTTCATCGACAAAGTTGCCTGTGATGCAGCGCACGCCAAGGCCTTCGATCTTTTCACGGTCCACTACGATTCGGCTTGCTCCCTCCAATGCGTACTTGGCTTGTAATGGCTCACTAATCGGAGCTGTGTTTACAACCGCGTAATCAAAAATCGGGGCTCCTGCATGCTCATAGAGCTTGCGAATGTGATCCGAAGCGCTCAAACCAAGGCTCTCATTCGCCTGAGTCATCAGATTGCAAACGTATACCTTGATCGCCCTCGAAGCTGCAATGGCCTCTGGAATTCCATGCACCAGCAGATTAGGAATGAGGCTTGTGAACAGCGAGCCGGGTCCGATGGTAATCATGTCGGCTTTTGAGATCGCCTCCAGCGTCTCGGGCAACGGCTTCACATTTTCGGGAACCATTCGCAGCCGGACAATACGCAAACGGCTCGCAGTGATCTTCGTTTCGCCGAACACGGTCGAACCATCATTCATTTCGGCTTCGAGTTGCACATTTGCAATGGTTGAAGGAAATATCGTGCCTCGAGTCGCCAGGATCTTTGAGGACTCACGCACCGCCTCGGCAAAGTCCCCCGTGACAGCAGTCAAGGCTGTCACAAAGAGATTTCCGAAATTATGTCCCTCAAGTCCACCGCCTGTTTCAAAACGATACTGAAAAATCCGTGAGAGCAGCGCTTCGTCTTCCGACAGCGCAACAAGACAGTTCCGGATGTCTCCAGGCGGTAGGATGTTGAATTCCTTGCGTAGCCGACCGCTTGAACCGCCGTCGTCCGTGACCGTTACTACTGCGGTGAGGTCTGCGATCCCTGGAGTGTTGTTAGCAGTTGCCGACGGAGGAGCATCCAGAGCGCTGGATGCCAGAACGTACTTCTTCAGCCCTCGCAGAAGCGTTGAAAGCCCAGTGCCGCCACCGATGGCAACCACGCGCAGGGAACGAATGCCTGGCTGCATCCTGTCCTTGCCTTGGTTCGCAGACGGCACGAGGGATCCCGCTGACCGTCCGGGCTTAATGGTGCTGGAGTGAGCCACACTCCAATCCTAATTCAAGCTTGAACATGGCATCGCGCGCTTGTAAGGTTTCAGCGTCCCGGTTCGGGCGGAACTTCTGGATAGAGAAGTTCGGTAAAGCGAGGATCGTCCGCCATATTCTTGAAGTCAGAATCGTTCCGAGCCTGAAAGCGATTGGCGGCATTCAGCTTGATGGCGTCGTTTAGATTGCGCAGGCAATCTTCAGATCGGTTGGTCAGGCAGTCCAGTAGGGCCAAGCCGTAGAACGCGAAGTCGGCCTTGGGATTCTGCCTGAGAATCTTTTCCATGTGATCGCGCGCTTCGTCGTACTGGCCAGCATTGATAAGCGATACAGCGTAATCGTAGTGTTCCCCCAGCGTCTTAAACGAAGTTGTGCCACGCGACAGCTGTTGGTTGCACGTATTGAGGTGAACGCGGGCTCGATCCGCTAGCTCCTTGCTGGGACCAGTTACTACCTTCTCTAACAGGCCCTTTGCCTTGTCGAATTTGTGCTCCTGCATTGCCTTCAAGCCGGACTCGTAGTTTTGCACAGCCTGTGTATATTTCGGGTCGGGAGGTGGCGGAGCTTTACTGGAAGAGGCCTTGTGCATTTGAATAACGTGGCCAGACTGGCGGCCAACTGGCTTTTCTATCTTAGATTTAGGTCCCGAAGTCTTAGGTTTTTCTGTCACCCTGTTGTCCATCCGGCGGCGCAATCTCCGCGCCAGCACTCAGGACGAAGAAGCACTAGCTGTGGAAATCGTGCTATCTGTGAACACGGCAGCGACCACCTACCGAAACGGTGCACTCGGTACAAACCTGCTTTTATACGCGGAATTCTAAAGCTACGTCAAATTCAGCTAAACGAGAGGCCCGTTCATCGTGTTCAAGTCGATGGCCTTGTAATCGCCGCGCATGATGCCTTCGCGAATCTGCTTCGCGGTCTTGCCCTTCTTGGTCATCTCGTAGGCGTAAAACGCTTCCTGCATACAGGTAGAGCAGTGGGAGCCATGGTCGCCCTCGAAGCAGGTGTGGAGGCTGGTATGTCCGGCGGAGCGATCACAGAAGCAATAGCAGGGCAGTTGATGCAGAACGCGAGGTACCTTCGCCGCCGCCTGGTATGCACGACGCTGAAAGTCGTACTTCAGGTTCATCTGATCTAGTTGGGCATCAGAAGCTATCGGCGCCAGCTTTTCACCTTTCGCGGGAGGCAGCGGATGATAGGCAGGCACTTCTTTGTCCATGAACTGTGCCGAAGTTGTGATTGCCAATAGCGCTACAAAGATAAGCGGAAGAAGCCGTTTCATTTTCGATCCAACTTTAGCAAGATCTTCTCGGAAGCTACTTGTAAATGCTGTACTGCTCTTGCGGACGGTTCATCTTGATCGTGATCTGGTGCTCCGGTTGATTGATTTCGATGTCGTCTCCGTACGTCTGCAGGCCTGGCGCGATCGCCTGAACTCTCATTTTTCCGTAAGGCACATACTCCAGCGACGCCTTTCCATCCGGATCAGTCTTCAGCTGCGTGCCATTCTTGGATTGCTTCCCGTCCTTGCTCACAGGATGAAGAACTACGCTTGCATTCCGGACTGGCTTGCCGTTATAGCTACGCACGACTAAGAACTCGACCTTCGCGAACTTATCATCGCCGAAGGCACAGGTTGGCAAAAGCGATAAAGTCAGTGTGAAGAGAAAAAAGATGGCGCGTTTCGCCTGAACCAATCCCAATGTCCGCATAGAAGTCCTGATTGCATTGTAAGCGGGAATGATTCTGAAGTCAGGTCTGCAGCCTTCTGGGAGGCGGGGGACCCAGAGTCGCCGACATACGAATTAAGCGTTAGCGGAGGAGGTCACGCGGCGAGCCACGGTCTTGTCGTATATCCAGAGCAATAATGCCGTTAAGAGTCCGATTGCAGTAATAATCCACCAGAATCCTTCAGGATGGTGCGTTACCTCCCCGAAGTGATGCATTAGCTTCCCACCGAGCCAACCTCCCAGAAGTGAACCGATCCCGATGGGAAGGAAAGCAAAGCCCATGTAGGTTCCTTGCTGTTCTAGAGGCGCTAGGCGAGAGATATATTCGTAATAGCGCGGTGATTGAATAATCTCCCCCATCGCCAGTACGAACAATGACAAGACCGCAGCCCATACCGAAGGACGAGAGGCAACGATCAGCCATGCAAGGGAAGTGATCACGGTGCCCAAAATGACAGCTTGAAATGGCGGTATTTTGCGCGTCAAGTAATTCATAGCCAGGGTAAGTGCGATTACAGTCGCACCGTCAGTGACCAGAATGAGTTCAACGCTGGCGCTCGGACTGATATAAGCCTGAATGTATCCCGGCAAAGCAATGTACTGTTGCCAAAAGACGACCCAGTAGCCGGTGAAAAGCACCAAAAACCACATGAACCGGCTTATACCGGCGAGCACGAGGACGACCAGTACGAACCACACCCACCACGGAACGCTGAACGAAAAGACCCACATCGCGATGCGGAGGAGAAGCGCGACCAACAATAGCGGTAACACGAACCGGTAATTTCCCAGCACGATGCAAAAGTTTCGGACGACCTGAGATATTGAGGGCGTAGGCGCGTCGCCGGCCTTTCGGGGTTCGCGGAAGAACAGAAGAACCACGAAAAACATGGCAAAGACGCTAATGGCCGCAAGGCGGTAGACCTTCTCGATTCCGAGGTGTTCATGCGCCCACGAGGCAAGAAAAGGGCCTGCCGCTCCGCCGATATTCACCATCGTGTAGTAAATCGAATAGCCGATGGAGCGGACATTCTCCTTCGAGGCAAGGGCGGTTGTTCCGACAACACAGGGTTTCACCAATGAGATTCCCAGTGCTGGCAGCATCAAAATGACGCCAACAAACAACCCGAGCGGAACTGCATTGCGTACAGGAGCCAACCAGGAGGCGCCGATGGATCCGATGAGAAAGTAAGCCACGGACAGGATGAGATATGCGATGGAAAGCGCCCGGCGGAAGCCCAGCCGATCGGCGGCGGCTCCTCCGAAAATCGCAAGGAACCACACCATGCCACCGAAGATGCCGGTCAGCGTTCCTGTCTGCTCGGTGGAAAAATTCAGCCGTCCCTGCAGGTACAACGCAAGCGAGGCAAAAGCGCCATAGTAGGAGAGTCGCTCGAAAATCTCAGTGATGTTGGCGACCCAGAACGGTCTCTCAAAGCCAACCTTGATCTCTCTTAGACGCTGACTAATCGGGGAGTCGGTTGTTGAGGTCATCGTGAAGTTGTAACGGCGGAATTTCCTCTCACTGTTGGTCGCGTGCTTCGAGCGCAGTCGCAAAAGCAAGTTCTACGGAAGCTGCGCTGATGCCGGTGATGCGAATTACTTTGTTGCGACTGCTGAGGCCGGCGGCAATGGTAATGGAGGAACGGGGTACTTTCAAAAATTTCGAGAAAAAACTGATACAGGCTTCGTTTGCTCTGCCGTCGATCGGGGGAGCGGTGACCTCCAGCTTGAGTGTATCCCCGAGCAGTCCCGAGATTCGCTCTCGCTTTGCTTTCGGATGAACCTTCACCGGAAACGTGACGCCATCTGCCGATTGCTCGATTCTGACCACGTGGTGTCAGCTCCGCTCGCCGAAGATGGCCGTGCCTATGCGGACGCATGTAGAGCCCTCTTCAATGGCAATCTCAAAATCGTGCGACATGCCCATCGAGAGCAGATCCATATTGATGCCAGGCAATCTGCGTTTCGCGATACCGTCGTACAGTTCGCGTAATTGTCGAAAGTATGGGCGAGTCTTCTCTGGATCCTCGATGAACGGAGGGATTGTCATTAACCCCTGAACGCTTATGCCCGGCAGTCGGTCGGCAGCATTCAGCAGTTGTTCCAATTCGGGAGAGTTAGGGGTCAATCCCGCCTTGGCAGGATCTCCGGTATTGATTTCAATTGCTATCGGCATCGGAGGACGGCGCGCGCGACCGACAAGCATGCTAAGGCGCTCTGCCAGTCTCAACGAATCGACCGAGTGTATGGCCGAGAATAGTTCGACAGCCTTTCCCGCCTTGTTGGACTGCAATTGGCCGATGAGCGCAAATTGTGCGTCGGCAAGCTTCCTGAGGTGCTCACTCTTTGCAGCAAATTCCTGAACGCGGTTTTCGCCGAAGCTGCGGACACCTGCATCGTAGGCAGCCACGATCTTCTCAACAGGTTGAGTCTTCGTGACCGCCATTAGGGTTATGTCGTCAGTGCTTCGCCCGGAGCGTTTCGCGGCTGCGGCGATCCGATTGCAAATTGAAGCGATGTTTTCGGGAATTGAAGTCGACCGGTTCATGTCGACAGTGAGTGAATGGCGGAGGCCCTTGCGCGGACACCGCGTACATCTACGGGGAGTCGCGTAAACGTGATCGTCATTTCTCCACGCCTAATAAGGCGCTCATTTCCTCGTACAGGAATCCCTTTCCCTGACGATACGGCTGTACCCACTTCCCATCGATAACGAACTG
>Ga0126384_10000214_pt1 | contig 29648 bp, 25 predicted proteins | sample PanSoiMetPlot_36_FD_92543 | JGI IMG/M metagenome (GOLD analysis project Ga0126384, IMG submission 92543) | Tropical forest soil microbial communities from Panama - MetaG Plot_36 | ecosystem: Environmental > Terrestrial > Soil > Tropical forest > Bulk soil | place: Panama | collected 2016-02-17 | reverse complement strand
GTATCCCCAACATTGCTCTGCTCGCCCACACCTAGCTGTCGCGAGCTTGCGGCCAGAGTCGGATCGAGTTTTGGCCAACCACAACCGACAGGTCTCCGAACCTGTTGCACAGCTTTCGGGACGGACAGGCTCTCATACTCAGTGTGCGAGGAGCCCTTCACCAGTGTGGGACTAACCCTGCACGCTCAGGAGGGTAGACCGGACGGTAGCCTGTCGAGCAACTACCGAGGATTCCTTCGACAGCATCCCAGCAGATATTCCATGGTGCGTATTTACCAGTATCTCTCCCCTCGACCAGTTGACTATTCACACATGCTGCATCGACGCCGTGAACCAACACGCATTGAACGTTTGGTTTGAGTGAACGCCCCGTCTCGTTCTGAAGCACTGTTTTCTGACCAAAGAAGTCTGAAGTAATCAGGATAGGTTTGCCCTCTCCGCGTTGCATCCCCATCTCTTTGTCGTTCGTCTTTATCCACTCATGACCGACCAGGCATTGGCCGGGTCCAATCCATTCAAAGCACCTATAAACTTCGTCAGACGGCCTAGACGGCTCATCGTTACGAAGGATGCCGATTCCGCCAAGCGAAGCGATGCTGTCGTCGGCCTCCGCCGATGTGGTGTGCTCTTCCACCACCGTGGTCTCAACCTTGAGAAGGGTAGCAAACCCGGCAGCATCCATGACAAATAGATTACCCACGGCATCGGAATAGATTTTACCGTCGGCAGAATAGTCCATGGGGTTAAACCACGGATCAGGCGCATAGCCCAGAGCCTCGTTCATGCACACGACTCTATATCCATCCTGAGCCTGGTCGTCATTGATCACCGTGCACTGCTCGTTTTCATAATCACTCCAATTCCAGGTTCCAGTTGGATCCACTCGATTCACCGGGTCATTCCGAGCATAGGCGTAGAGGTTTAAGCTCTGGGGCTTGCCCAACCTCGTCGAGGCCATGCCGATCGGATCCGCCTGGGTAAACCTTCCCTGGAGGGGGTCATAATGCCGGTTGATGGCGTAGTCTAACCCCGTGGCGGCGCTTCGGTCGTAGCCGGCAAACCGCTGGTTGGTCGCGCCCGTGGATTCAGCGTCCAAGGCCACCCCGAAGGGAAGTGTGAGTTGCTCGAGCGACGTCGTATCAGATGCCGTCGTGACTAAGCGCGTGCCCAGCCGGTCGGGATGATGGAATTGGACTCGCAGCTCGCTGTCATTCGGAGTCAAGGTGGCGAGCAAACGAGAGCCCAAATGAACATAGTTTTTTGTCCAGACGGGGGAGGTAGGAGCAGCCGCCGACTCACCATATTCGGAAATGACGGATTTGCCATCCCAAACATAATAGGTGCGAGCGTCGGAAGGCTCACCATATTGTGTTTTTAGTCGCTGGCGACCGAGGCCATAGGTATACAATTCCAGCGTTGTACCGGCATCGTTCTTGACGCGCACGAGATGCCCGGCGGCGTCATACTGGTAGCGTTGCCAAGCGCCATCGCTGCGAAGCGTTCGGACTTGGTTTCCAGCGGCGTCGTACGCAAAGCCAGACGTGCTAATGCGGTTGGTGTTAGCATCATAGCTGACGGAGGGCAGGCCGTCCGTCGGCACTGTCACCGAGGTGGTGGCGCTGGCGATGTTGCTGAATTCCGAGGGGCCGATGGAATTGAAGGCGCGGACTCTGTAGAAATACGTGATGCCCGGCCGCAAATTTGTGTCACTATAGCTTGTTACGTCTCCGGGAATGATGAGAGGTTGACCTGTCGAGTCGAGAATTTCCGAGTAAGAGCCACGTACTCCTGCCTTACGCTCAATTTTAAACCAGTCAGTGGGTACGCCATGGCTAGTCCACTGCAAGTCAATCTGGGTGTCGGAGCGAACGGTCAGCCGCAAGTCGGAGGGTGCCTGCGGGCCGGGTGGAACGACACTCACCTGCACATTCGGCGTCTGGTCCCCAAACCAGCCGGAGGGCAGCTGAAGCATTTGCCACTGGAAGTCATAGGTGCCGGCCTGGGTGGGGACCTGGACGAATTGCTGGAATTCGAATTCCTCTCCCGGACCAACTCGAAGAACAGGGGGTAAAGTCATTCGTGTAGAGCCCCACGTGTCTGGGGGATTGCTCCGCGACCCGAGGGCGTACCTTTCCCGGGTCCACTCGGTGTCACCGGTGTTCCGCATGCGGATGGAAACATAATAATTGCCTCCCAGCGTCATGAGGGACGGAACCGACTGAGAGATGAATACTCCTCCATTCGAGGAGGGCAAGTCTAAGAGTCCCGCCGGGAAGTTGGGTATCAATGGGTTGTCCAGTGCGCCACTGGTTGGGAAGCTGGACGCCGTGACACTGGTCCGGTTGCCGTACCTGTCGTAGTCATAGTCCATGCCCCAAATGGACGCGTCCAACGGACCGCTGCGTAGGCGGGCGAGGCGGCTCAGCGCATCGTAGGTGTAATACTTGTCGCGGTTGTGCTCCAGATTGTCGAGCATCGCTGTTATCTGGCCTGTGCGACCGATGCTAGTACCACGGCGCAGGTAGTCGTAGGAGAGATCCAACAGCGGGATTCCTCTGCGGCTCACCGCCTGGTTGCTGAGAAACCCGGTCGCCGGATCAAATGAGTACCCCTCGGTGACTTGGTTGGGCCCACTGGCCCCGACCTTCAGGGAGGTGAGTCTGTTTTCATTGTTGTAGACAAGTTGAGAAGCGTATTCGACCCCATCCACCTTCAAGGCCTTTAGGCGTCCGCTCAACTCCTCGTAGTCGTAGTGCACCTGGGTTCTGGGTTCCCCCGCGTGGCCGTAATCACGGGGGTAGGTGAAGTCGCTGGGCCGGTTGAGCGTGTCGTAGACGTAGTCGGTGAGTAGCGGAAAGCTTCCGCGGCCGTCGAGCGTCACCGTTTTCGAATTCATCCGCCTTTCGGAGTCATAACCGTAGTCTTCGACAGACACTGCAGAGACGGTGACGCGTCGAAGCTGCGTCACGTCGCCATCTGGCATGTACTCTTGGGTGACGGTGGGGGCAGCTTCGATGGGGTTTTGGGTGTCGCCGAAGCCTGTGGTGTCGTAGCGTATCTGCCAAAGGCGGTTGAGCGGGTCCGAGGCGTAGTCATAAATGGTTTTCACGCCCCGGGCATCCACGCGTGAAGTGAGGTTCGAGCGCGTGTCGTAGAAAAGTCTGTCGGTCCAGACTCCATTCCCTACGTAAGTGCCGTTGTCGTCGAGGGTGGCGCTTTTCTCCGCCAGCTTCTCGTGAGTGACGCGCCCCACGGAGTCATACTTGAAGCTTCGTTGCTGAGCTGCCTGCCGCGCCTCCACTAAGTGGTTGAGCGCGTCGTGCCGGTAGGTCGTCACCAAGCCCCCTGGGCTCAAGACAGAGCCGTTGCCCGAGGGGTTGGGCTCTACGACTTCCACCAGTCGATTGAGCGCATCGCTGCGAGTCCAACGCTCGCGGCCCCAGGCGTCCTGGGAGCGCTCAGTCTGTCCCGGGGCGGTAGAAGCAACCGGTGGGCGGGTGGGTTCATTGTAGTACTGGCGAAGCGTGCTGCCTTCGGGCGCGCGGATTTGAGCCAGCCGGCCTGCATCGTCATAGGAGTTTTCCGTCCACTGGGACGGAGTTTGGCCAGTCTGAAACGGGCGGCTCGTCTTGAGGAGCTGTCCCATTTCATTGTACTGGTGGTCCACGATGTTCCAGACGCCGGCTTCAGCGAGTACTTCCTCGCGCCGCAACAGACCGCGCCCGTTGACGCGTTTTGCCGTTTGGAATGCGACCCCGCCCGAGGCATCCCGCCAAGTCTCGATGAATGAGAGATCCGCATCGTCGTATGTGAAAGAGTGGGTTGCATCAGTCGGGAGCGTGGCGAGCTGTAAACGAAGGCTGGCTGGCTGGTAGTCGAAGTTGCCGGTTCTTCCGTTGGCATTTGTCCCGGTCAGCTTCAGGCCAGTATTAAGGTCAAACGTCGCTCGGCTGGTAATCCGAGGCGAAGTCATGGGTGCCACGGCTCCCCGGGTGAGGGCGGTTGCGTAGGCGTACTGCGTCGCGGCGGTATACTCAAAGCTGGTTTCCTCGCAGCAGTCGGGAGCCAACTTAATGACGTTTCCCGTGTTGTCATAGCGGCGGGTATCAGTTATGGGGTCGCTCGCCGCGGCCGCATTGGCATAGCGGACCGTCGTCGTCAAATTCCCGCGGATGGGGCAGTTAGGCGGAGACGCGCAGAGGGGTGGACTCCCATGGCCAAGGGCGCCGGGAGTGTCGGCGAGCGGGTATTCGTCATATCTGAAGTCTTCTCTCGAAACCAAACGGTCGCTTTCATCGTAGACGTCCTTCTCACTCACCAGGTCGAGGATATGATTTGCCTCGTATTGCGGGTCGTTGACGTAAGCGTAGTGGGTCCGACGGAGTTGGTTGGTACCTCCATAGTCGTATTCGATTAGGTCGCGGAGCGCGTCTCTACTGTTGGGGAAATATGTCTTCGTGATTTTCGCCACTTGCCCGCGCTCATCCGTGGTCACGACTTCTGAAATCCGCGGACTTCGATAGAAGTCGTCCCAATTCCAAGTCGTCGCGTGCCGCCACAGGAGGTTGTTGTTTCTGTCTCTCGTTTCGTCCTCAAAAACCATTCCGTCGTCGGGCACACCGGGGTGGTTGTTGGAACGTTCGATTTCGCGCACCTGATTCGGCAGGGTAGTTTCGACGACTCGAGGGTCGTCGGCAAAGTGAACAACGTACCTCGTCACCGCTTCAACGCCCTCCATGTACGCCCAGGTTTCTCTCAATGTCCTGTAAATGGGTGCATTGGTGAGCGTTGGATCGGGTTGAGTTGGGTAGTCGTAAAGCTGTTGATGGGTAATGAGCGGGGGGCTGTGGGGTGTGATTGTCCCCATCGCTTCAAAATAGCCGCCCGGCTCAAAGTGAATTTCGCGCTGCTCAATGACCGCAGTCAGCATTCCGTATGACGAGTAGGAGTCAACAAACAAATAACCAGTGGACGTGCCTGGAAAGTAGATGGCGTCCATGACCCACGGAGAGGTGGTGCGGCGCGCCACCGGGGTGAGTCCTGGAGCGAATGCGTTCGTGAGATTGAGGGTAATTTGGTGGTAGTGAAAACGCACCACCGTCCGTTGTCCCCCACCTAAATCCGGGGCGGTGATGGCGGTTAACAGGGGGACCCGCCCAAGCTCATCGGTCGTGTAATCATAGTAGAAGGTAATAACGCGCCCCATGGCATCTTGGATGTAGCGAATTTTGGGCGGCCCGTTCTCAGAGTAGACAATGGACAGAGTGTTGCCGTTGGCGTCCGTGACGAGCGTCGGGTACCAGGCGTACTCGCCAGGAATTGAAGAGTCGTACCTCACCTGGGTTCCGTTTCGGTATTCCACAATGCCAACGTTGGTGTTGGCGTTGAATTGGTAGTCGATATACGTCCCATCGGTTGTGAAGGCGCGGTACCTGTTATTAACCCAAACACCGCGAAACGGGTGACGTATCCCGTTCCCCTCGACAAGCATCAGCTCGTATCTATCTGGATAGACATCTGAGCTCGTGCGGACCAATTTGCCAAACCCTATCGTGAAGCCCGGACTGGGGAAGTCCGCGTCCGCGTCGTACCAGATTGTGTCGTGCGCGGAATCCAGCGCCCAGACTCGAGAATTGTAAGTCAGTTGCAGTGAAGCGGCTGGCCCTCGACCAGCGAGAGTTAACAGCGGTACTTGGAACTGAAAGTTGCCTTGTCCGACGCCATGTGGCCAGCGTTGGTTGTCCACCTTGGTGGGCACATTCGAAGGCAGGTGGTAGAACGCATCCCGAAAGAAATCGTCGGGCTCCCACACTGTATCTACCGTGGATGCACCGTCAAACGACGCCACGATCGTGGAGGTCGATTCGAAGCCAAGCGCTGCGGCCACGACTTTGAAGGTGCCGGCCCACGCAGGGGTAAAAGGACCGCCTGAATCCACGGGGAGAGAGAGTCCATGCTCCATGTCCTCCGCGCGCCAACTCACCGAAACACCAGCCACGGGAGCATCGTCGGCCGCTCGTGCAATAGCCATCAAGTTGACTTGCCGGCCTGGTCGCGTCCTCGCCTTCGTCGGAAAAATCTCAAGACGCCTAACTTTCGCATCGCGTGCGCTTTGCGACTCCTGCGGGAGCGCTCGAGACAAAGGCCGGGTTAGACGACGAGTCTTACTTAGCAGAACAGCGACGTTCCAACGCAGGTTGGAAATAGTTGCGGACAGATTTACGGTAGGGATTGTTACTCCCAATAACATCAACCTTGTTGTCAGAAACAAACTGAGTGCTCCCCGCAACCCTTTTCTTAGGAATTCCACTTGTGTTGGAAGCATGGCGAATCTCCTAGGGAAGTTGGTTGTCGACACAATCCAAAACACGCACCATCAGTCGCCACAATACGGGCCGTCACCGGACCAATGACAAATATGCGGAGGGCAGCACTCGTCACCGCCGCACGGGTCGCAGCAGCTGTAGCAGTACGGCGGGTAACTGCCACACTGTTGGTAGTCCTCGCAGGTGCAGGTGTGACAGGATGGGGGAACACCGCCGGCGGGGCACTGTCCATAGTCATCGCAGGTGCAGGGGTGACAGGATGGGGGGACACCGGTCGGGGGGCACTGGGAGTAGTCTGCGCAGGTGCAGGCATGGCAGGGGGGGGCACCGCCCAAGGGGCACTCCAGGCACCGGCACGCACGGTTGACACACTCAGCACTGAGACTTTGGCAATCGGTGCAGCTTCCGTGGACCGGGCCACAAGCGGTGGCCTCGGTTCCGCCCCGGCAAACTCCGTTTGCGTCACAGCAGCCATCGCAGGTGGCAGCGTTGCAGACGCAATGACCGCTACTGCAACGGTAACCCAGCGCGCATTGCAACTGGCCGCCACACTGGCAATGGCCACTGGGGGGACTGCCCGTCCCACCGCAGCTGTCTGCAAGGAACGGGTCGCAAACTTCGCTGCAGGCGCCTCCGCTAGCGGAGCCGCATGCTTGCATGTCCCTGACGTGGCATGCATTTGCTCCAGTTCGGCTTTGACAACAGCCATTCAACGGTGGCGAAGCACAGGGGGCGCTGCCGTCGCAAATGCAGGTACCCGCTGGACCCTCGTTGGGCTCGCAGCGCAGTCCGTTGTCACATGCACGGCAAGCGCTTCCGCGCACCCCGCAGAAACTGGGGGAAGGGGTGTGGCAGATGTTGCTTGCATCGCAGCAGCCGGTGCAATTCGTTCCGTCGCAGGCGTTGACAAACTTTGCCAGGAAGGCGTCTAGGCGGCCAGGGGACGAAAGAATATTGGGGGTTTCCTCACGAAAATCGATGTCCCCGTCGAAATAACCCGTAATCAAGACAGAGTTGTTATTCGCATCAAAGGCTACGCCTTGGCCGCTCTGGTTGAGGGTGCCTAAGTCTCCGAGCCGGCGGTAAGTGGTGCTGCCAAACGAGGCTCCATTCTGGTTAAACTTGGCGAGAAAGACATCCTGCCCAGGGGCATTGAGGGGTGAATCATCGCCAAACGAGAATGGGCCGTTGGTATATCCGGTAAGAAAAATACTGCCCATGGGGCCAAATGCGAGCGAGATCCCGGCTTGATCGTGCTCGTCGCCAAATCCTTTGCGCCAAAGACAGGTGCCGGCGGAGTTAAATTTGGCGAGGAAGACGTCGTAGGAGGCGGCGTGGGTGGATAGGCGATCACATGAAGGCTGGCCGGTGGCGTCGAGAATGCCGTTAAAGCCGCCGGTGACGACAATAGCACCTGCCGCGTCGACTCTGACACTGCTCGGAAGGAAGTCGTTGCTGCTGCCCAGGCCTTCGCTCCATCGGTGGGTGCCATCGGGACGCAGTTTGACGAGGAACATGGAGGCGCCATTGAGGTCGGCCCTCGGCAGCGTTGGACCGCCGAAGTCGAGGGGTTCCTGGTACCACCCCGTCACGACGATGTCGGATGCATCCGTCGCCACGCTGGTGGCGGCCTGGCTTTGTGTCCGGCCGTAGGCGTTGGCCCATTGGTAGACGTAATTTCTGTCGAACTTAGCGACGTAGATGCTCGAGCCGGGCCCGGGGTGACTGGTCAGCCCCCCCCCTAGACCCGTGAAGTCGACGCGGCCGGTGAACTCTCCAGCGATGACGGCATTACCTAAGTTGTCGACGGCGAGGGCGTTGCCATAGTTAGTAGTCTCCCCAAACTGTCTCGCCCAGCCAGGCGCGCAGCTGCCATCGCCTCGGAACTTGGTGAGGAAAATGTGAGTGCCGCCTCCGGCGCTTAAGGGGCCACAGCCGAAGTCGCTGATGTTTCCGCGAAAGTCCCCGACCACCCAAAGGCTGTGGTCTGTGGTGTCCGTGAGGTCGAAGGCAACCTCTTTTGCAGAGGCGGAATTTCCAGACCCTGAGGCGCCCAACGCCTTGGCCCACAGACACACCCCATTGCTATTAATGTAGGCCACGAAGCTTGAGCTCGCGCCGCCAGCGGTCAGCGCACAGCCAGGGCCAAAGTCCATGGAGCCACCAGGGCCATAGAATTCTCCGGCCACGACAATGTTGCCCAACGTGTCCACCGCCACGCTGCGTGCAAGATGGTCTGTGCTGCCGCCGCCGAAGCTTTTGCTCCAAGTTGCGCCGCGCAGCAGGGGTGCTTGGGTTACGCCGATGGCAGGCGTGTTCGCGTCTGTCTGCGGCTCGTCGGGGACTACCCGAGCACAGCTTGACAAGAGGAAAAGCACCAGGACGCATGGAAAGACAACTGCTCCCAGGCATGCTGAGCACGAATCTTTCGGTGGACCGTCGAGAAGAATTTGTTTCAATTTCATATCTCAAGCCACCTCCTCATGAGCCGCCCCACGCATGTTTCACTCCATGTAGTGACGCGTGCTGTTTGCACCAGGCATGATCGGTTGAGTTTCTAGGCCGCCTCGCGGCCTGAAGAGCCTCGTCGATCATGTTTCCGTCGACCGCGGTGTCTGATGAGGGCCCTTATGTCTCCTATCGGCGAAGGCTCCTCGCAATTGCTGTGCCGGAAGGCGTGGGGGTGCTCAGTTCTGGAAATCTCAACAATTGGGGACGGCCCAGTTCGGCCAATTGGGAAGGCGGTGTTCCATGTTCCAGGCCATGTACCATGGCCATCCACTGGCTAGCGCGCCGCTTAAGATGCGCTGCGAGCCGAGTGGCACGGTGATCGCATAGCAGCGTCGCCGGTTCCGCGACCACTGGACTTGCCTATCCCTCGCACGGCTCGGCAGGCCTGTCCTTCGCCAGAACCTTGTTCCAGCGGGATTCATTGACGTTTCGGATCGGGCAGGGCAGCTTTTCCTTTCCATGCTTCCACTCGTAGCGATGTCGATGCGAGTGTTCGCCTCGGCCTTCCGTTCCCGCCGCGATCTTCTGCTCGAGAATCTCGCCCTTCGCCAGCAGCTCGCCACCTTGATGCCTCGGCGACGCCCTCTCATCCGGCCCGCCGACCGAGCCTTCTGGGTCGACCTTCGGCGGTTGTGGTCTGGTTGGGCGGACGCTCTGGTCATCGTCAAGCCTGAGACAGTCATCCATTGGCACCGCGCTGGCTTCAGACTCTACTGGCGGTGGTTGTCCAGCCGCGGTAAGCGGGGAGGTCGCCCAGCTGTCGCCAGGGAAGTGCGCGACCTCATTCGCAGGATGGCGACGGAGAACCTCTGGGGCGCACCCAGGATTCACGGTGAGTTACTGCGGCTGGGATTCATGGTTTCCGAGCGCAGTGTGTCTCGATACCTTCGCACTCTCTTACCTCGACCGGAGCGCCGCCAAAGCTGGATGACATTCTTGAGGAACCATCGCGAGGTGATTGCCGCGATGGACTTCTTCACCGTGCCGACGGCGACCTTCCGAATCTTCTACGTGCTCTTCGTGATACGGCACCCCCGTCGCGAGATTTTACACTTGAACCTCACGACGCACCCCACGGCATCCTGGGTCAAGCAGCAGTTGCGGGAGGCCTTCCCCTTCCACACCGCAGTCAAGTACTTGGTCTTCGACCGCGACTCGATCTTCTCCGCCGAGCTCGTCACCGTGCTCCGGTCCATGGGACTCCAACCGACCCGGATCAGCTATCGTAGCCCCTGGCAGAACGGCGTGGCCGAGCGGTTCGTCGGCACGCTCCGCCGCGAGCTACTCGACCACACCATCGTGTTGAACGACTGGCATCTTCGTCGCCTTCTCTTCGCATTCGTCGAGTACTACCACGAGGACAGAACGCATCTGGGGCTCTGTAAGGACACGCCGCTCGGCCGTCCCACGGAACCGCGCGCTGAAATACCGACCGCTGTAGTCGCGCACCCTCGGGTTGGAGGGCTGCACCACCGCTACTCCTGGCGCGCAGCGGCGTAACTGGAACTTAGCGGACCAGCACCCCGGGACGCGTTCGAGTCGCCATCTTGATCGCTCCGTCGCTCGCGACGCGGCCCCGGCCCCTCTTCGTGTTTCCGCGTCTCGGGTCTGTTTCTCGAACTCGAGTCAGCATCACCTGAAAGGTGTTTTGGCGAAGGACAGTGGTTCTCCGGCGGGGTGATGCTCGATGACGACCAGTCGTTTGCCAAAATCCTGTCGCAACGACTGAACGATGGCGCAGCGGCGTGCGAACCAGGGAGGTAGCCGGCCGAAACTACTTTGATGGTCCTGCGGCTTCGCCCAGCGCGCGCGGCAGCTCCGTTGCCAGGAAGTCCTGCACCAACCGGAGCGCGTTCGAACGCCGCGTATCGGCGTGAACGAGCCCCAGCACGCTCACCGTCGGCAGTACCGCCCCCTCCAAAATGCGCACGAGCCCCTTGGCCTTGAGGTCGTCGACGATATTCCTTCTCGGGAGCCCCGGCCCACCGAGACCGGCGAGAGCTGCCTCGCGCAGCGCGAGGACGTTGTTGCTCCGGAGCCGCCCTTCGACAACCACCGATTTGGGGCCTTCGAGGGTCTGGAACTGCCATCGGGTCGTCGCGCCACCGAGGATCACGCAGGGGACGCTGGCGAGCGTGTCGACGCTCTTCATGGGCCCGCGCTTCTTAAGAAATGCAGGCGTCGCACACAGGACGCGCTCGTAGGTCGCAAGCCTTCGGGCAACGAGGAAAGGGCTGTCCGGCGGCGGTACGCCGACGCGCACCGCGAGATCGATCCCCTCGCCCAGGAGATCGACAACCCGATCGTCGAAGCGTATTTCGAGCGAAAGCTTTGGGTGTTGCTGGAGAAGCTTGGGCACCAGCGGCGCGATTTGCGCGAGCCCGAATGACACCGGCGCGCTGACCGCGAGTAGGCCGCTCGCGTCTTGGGAGGGCCGAACCGCGTATCGCGCATCGTCCAATTCCCGAAGGAGCCGACGCGCGCGTTTGAGCAGCTCCGCGCCGGCGTCGGTGAGGTCCATGCGTCGCGTCGTGCGGCGCACCAGCGCCACCCCGAGATCCTTTTCTAGGGCGCGCAAGTGACGGCTCGCCATCGGGACCGAGAGGCGCAGCGTGCGCGCCGCGCTGGAGATGCTGCCCGAATCGGCAATGCGCACGAAGGTGGTCAAGAGCGAGACGAGGTCCACCGAATCACCGTCCCCGATTCTTGCAATGGATGCAAGAGTTCTTGGCAACCGGTGGTTCTACCGATGTTCGCGCGGCAAACGTATCTCTCTGGTCATCGAAGTTCGGACACCCGAATCATAGAAGGGAGATCAAATCATGCCCGCATTACAGGGAAAAATCGCCGTCGTCACTGGGGGCAGCAGCGGTATCGGACTTGCTACTGCTAAGCGCTTTGTGAAAGAGGGAGCCTACGTTTTCATCACGGGCCGCCGGCAGGCGGAACTGGACAAGGCCGTGGCGGAAATCGGCAGCAATGTGACTGCCGTCCAAGGGGACGTTTCCAATCTCGATGACCTGGACCGGTTGTACAAGGAAGTGGCTGCCAAGAAAGGCAAGCTCGATGTGCTATTTGCAAATGCGGGCATCGTGGAGCCGACACCAACAGCAGCGGTGAGCCCGGAGCACTACGACAAGACTTTCGATGTCAACGCGCGCGGCGTTTTCTTTGCGGTGCAAAAGGCCCTGACCCTGATGAAAGACGGCGGATCGATCATCCTGACGGGCTCGGGGGTCTGGCAGAAAGGCATCCCGGTCTATGCGACCTACGGAGCTACCAAGGCGGCTCTGCGTTCGTTTGCGCGCACTTGGACGGCAGACTTGTCAGGCAAAGGAATCCGCGCGAATGTGATCAGCCCTGGCCCCGTCGAAACACCTATTCTCAAAGGTCAGTTTGGCGAGAACACAGATGCGATGAAGGAACGGTTCAAGACGATGGTTCCGATGGGGCGCATCGGGAAGCCTGAGGAGATTGCTTCCGCAGCGGTGTTCTTGGCTTCGGACGAAAGCAGCTACATTACTGGAATCGATTTGCCGGTCGACGGCGGCCTTGTAGCCGTACAAAGCAATTCTTCTACCGCTGAACCCAACCCGACGCTCCGCGCGAGTCGGATGCCGAATGGCGGCACAAGCAGCCAAGGATTTCCTTAACAGGTGATTTTATGAGTACGTCGAACACAATTTCAAAGATCGGTGCGGTTTCCTACATTATCTGGGGCTGCTTGCATCTTCTGGCCGCATATTCGGTATACGTGCTCGGTCGGTCATTGGATTCGTCAATCGTGCAAGGACGAGTATTCCAAGATGCATGGAACCTACTGTTCTTTTCGATGATTGCCATTTCTGTGGCTGCGACGTTGAACTGGAGGAACAGCGTCTGGGGTTATTGGATCAACTTCGCTACTGTCGGCATCGCGGATACCGGCTTTATCTTCTTCGTCCTTGTTCCTGGCTATAGGCCCGTCTGGCCTAGCATTCTGGGCCCGGTATTTTGGGTGCTAGCGACGATTTTCTCGACAATCGCTCTACTGACGCGAACCAAAGGCGCGACAATACCGGAAGCTCAGACTTGACACGAACTCTGCGTTTCCGCGTTTCAGCGGCGCCGCGATTCCGAATCGAGCAACCCATCCAGGGATCCAGTCATGAGCTTTTTGAATGCAGACACCGCGGCTCAACCCTGGAGGGCAATACGAAGCACATGAGCACCTCGATCGCCCAACCTGACCCTACAGGCCCTGCGCGGCGAACCGCTCCCCCGGTCTGGACGCTCATCGCGAGCGAGCTTCGATCTGGGCATGGCGCTGCTCGACGTCACTGCTGGAATCGTCGCAGTTCCGAGCATCCAGGCGAGCCTGCAGGTGCGCCTCGCGATGGCCTGTGCGATGGTCTTCCTGACAGCCGTGCGCTACCACGGCGTCGACGCCGCAGTCGCTTATCACGGGGGGAGATACTGAAAAATATCTGGGAGAGCTCGATGGGCTTAATGCGCCCCTTCTAATGCATCTGGCCGAGGAGGATGAGTTCATTTCCAAGGCTGCGCAAGCTGAAATTAAAGCGGCACTTGCTAAGAAACCAAACACGACAGTCTACAGCTATCCGGGTCAGAATCATGCCTTCTCTCGGCATGATGGGACACACTACAATGCCGCCGCGGCAGCGCTCGCCAACGGGCGGACAAGCGAATTTCTACATCAACAACTGCGGTGACCTTCGCTCGCTCCAGCCGTTTCGGGCGACTGGAGCACCTTCGCCTTCGGACAGGACGACGTTTTTTGCCGAGTTGAAAAGCGCAGTCGAGAAAGGCCCGAGCAAAGCAGGAGGACAACAGTCAAAGAGCGTCGCGAGTGGTGAGGGCTGCGCCGCTTCTTATGAAGCGAGGCGTTTCGGCGTGCGCGCTGCGATGCGGGCGCTTCGGGCACATAAGCCGCGTCTCTTCGGCAATAAGTTGGGAGCTAAGTGCTACTTCGGGTCGGAACCCGATTCAGCAGTCAACTACTTACGCAACCGCCGTGGCTGTCGACAGCCACCCCTCGGCTCGGCGGCGTCTTCCAATCTCCTGCCCCATTTTGCTCGCCTTGTTTTGATCTTTGACGCGCTCGAGTCGCGCCTAATCTTCGAGGCCGATTTGAGTGCCCAGGGCGGGACTCGAACCCGATTCAAGGCGAAAAAAACTCTAAGCAGGATGCGCCCTTACTCGCAACGCCTTGAATTGCCAGAACTCGTCGTCCCGCCCCGTTTCACTACGTTCCCTTCGGTTCCATCCAGAACCGCGCCGGAGGAGGACATGGAGAGGACATGCGGCCGGCGAACAGCCGCGGGCCGGCGCGGTCGCCAGCGCTAAAGCGCTGTCGATCATCTGGTGCTAGCGGCTTCAAGCAAAAACAACTCTCGCGCCGGGCCACGGAGTTAGGTTTGAGCCATGACCACAATATCCAAGACGAGCAAGGTGGTTACCTTGATCAACGTCTTCACGGTCGAGCCCGCAAACCAACGACAACTCCTCGAGTTGCTCGACCGCGCCACCGAGACCTCCGTGCGCCATGCGCCCGGGTTCATTTCGTCTAGCCTTCATCGCAGCCTCGACGGCACCAAGGTCACGATGTACGCCCAGTGGCGCAGCGTCAAGGACTACCAGGCCATGCGCGAGAATCCCGCTCCTCTACCTTACTTGCAGCAGGCGTTGTCGATCGCGAAGTTCGAGCCCGGGATGTATGAAGTGGTCGCGACTTATTCCGCTCCCGCCGAGAGCGCCTGACTTCTACTGGTAGAGAATCGGGAGCCACACATGAGCGACGGGGTTCCGACCACCGCATCAGCAAGAAAAAGCCCCGGCTCGTTTGAGCAGCCGGGGCACAGATGGCCAGGCTCAGAGGCTCCCGGCCCTATCGGTTAGGAACCGCTGCCCAACAGGTCGAATCGTCCCATCACTCCCGCGTTGAAGAACACGTTGACGTTCGGACTGTGGATATCCGTGAAAGCGGTTACCCGTGCCAGCTGCTGCGTCAAGAAGACGGTCGCAGTCGCTCCAACGAACGGGGAAATCGTAACCCGATTGACCACCGGGAAGTCGACGCCCACTTGCAAACGAGCGACATCGAGACCGTGCCGTACATCTCTGCCTTCAGGCCGGTTTATGAAATAGCCGCGCCAACCGGCTCCCAAACCATTCTCGCCGGGCAGGAAGTGGTAGTTAAGGACTCAAGCCGAAGACGATCGACAACAGCCTCACTGTTCTTCGAAAACTGCTTGTCCTCGCGGCCGACTGGGGTGAACTGCCCAGCGTCCCAAGGATTGGTTGGATGAAAGTGCCGAAGCCTGAGTTCGACTTCCTCTCGTTCGAGGAAGCCGACCGCCTGATAGCCGCAGCGGAGCCTGAGTGGAAAACGATGATCCTCATTGCTCTTCACACGGGGCTACGTCTCGGCGAGCTTGTGGCACTCCAATGGGATTCGGTGGATCTGCGCGCCAAGCGGCTGGTCGTCAAAACGAGCATCTATCGTGGACGCTCCGGCACTCCCAAGGGCGGCAGATCTCGGGACATCCCACTGAGCGAAACTGCTGTCAGAGCACTCAAGGACCATCGGCACCTCAAGGGTCCGTTGGTGTTTTGCACCAGCGACGGCGCCATGCTGAACGCCTACAACCGATGTCAGAATGCGATCGATCGGCAGTGCAGGCGCGCCGGGCTACGGCCAGTCGGCTGGCACACTCTGCGCCACAGCTTCGCGAGTCACCTCGTCATGAGGGGTGTTCCGTTGAAAGTGGTTCAGGAGTTGATGGGGCACGCTACGATCGAAATGACGATGAGGTATTCCCATCTCAGCCCTCACGTGGCTGCCGAGGCCGTAAAGGTTCTCGACATTCCAGGAGGACACAGGGAGGACATGGAAGCCGGTTCAGGAGTAAGCCCCTGATTCTCGGGGCTAATTTGAGTGCCCAGGGCGGGACTCGAACCCGCACGCCTTGCGGCGCCACCCCCTCAAGATGGTGTGTCTACCAGTTCCACCACCTGGGCCTAGCTTCCATACTGCTGAGCCGACCCCCTCTCGTCAATGCGGAGTCAGCTACTTCGGCGCGCTCGGCACGGCGCCTGCGTCCGACGGAGTCGCCGCCTCCACCGGAGCTCCTCCGTCAGCTGAAACCGGCGCTGCCTTTCCCTTCTTGCCCTTGCTCGACACCGCGTCGGGACCCGCCGCGACCGACGCGCGGGTCCCCACGAAAGAGAGCCCGAGCGAAGTGATGAAGAAGAGCATCGCGCAAACCGCCGTGAGCTTGCTCAAAAAGGTGACCGCGCCGCGGCCTCCGAACGCGCTGGTGGCCGCGCCGCCTCCAAGAGCCGCGCCCATGCCGGCGTCCTTGCCGGGCTGGAGCAAGATCACGAAGATCATGAAAACGCACAGGAAGACATGCACGATGGTGAAGAAAGTCAGCATCCGATTCCGTCCAAAAAAGAGGGGGCACCATGTCAAATTTTCCCTTGGGTGACAACCCGAGGGGGTACGCACGAGTTCAGCTTGCAGCGCGAACGATCGCCGAAAACTCCGAGGCCTTGAGGCTCGCTCCACCCACCAAGGCCCCGTCGACGTCCGGTTGGGCGAGCAGCTCCGCCGCGTTGTCCGCCTTCACCGATCCGCCGTACTGAATCCGGATCCGCTCCCCGACTTCGCGTCCGAAAATCATCACCAATTCTTCGCGAATGTGCGAGTGGACTTCCTGCGCCTGGTCGCTGGTGGCGTTGCGCCCGGTTCCAATCGCCCACACCGGCTCGTAAGCAATGACGAAGTGCTCCGCCTGCACGGGGGTGAAGCCGTTCACCGCCGCGAGCAGCTGTCGGCTGACCACAGCGAGCGTCTGCTGTGCCTCCCGCTCCGCGAGCGTTTCACCCACGCACAGGATCGGAATCATCCGCGCCGCGACCACCGCGCGGGCGCGCTTGTTCACCGTCTCGTCCGTCTCGCCGAAGTACTGGCGGCGTTCCGAGTGGCCCAAAATGACATAGCGGCATCCCACCGCCTGCAGCATGGGCGCTGAAACTTCCCCGGTGTAAGCGCCCGACGGCGCCCAATGGCAGTTTTGCGCCGCGAGCCGGAGATCCGACTCCTCCAGCACCTTGGCAACCGCCTGCAGCGCGGGAAAGGCCGGGGCCAGAACGATCTCCACTCGCTCGCGCAGTCCGACCAAATCGCCGCGCAGCTCCCCCGCCAAATCCACCGCCTCCGGGACCGTCTTGTTCATCTTCCAGTTGCCGGCGATCACCGGAAGCCTTTTGTCGCGCAACATGGCCTTGAGCTCCTAGCTCTCCAGGGCGACGAGTCCGGGCAGCGGACGTCCCTCGAGAAATTCCAGCGACGCCCCACCGCCGGTCGACACGTGGGAAACCTGATCGGCAAATCCCATCTGGTGAATCGCGGCGGCGCTGTCCCCTCCACCGACGACGGTGACCGCCTTGCGGTTTGCGGCCATGGCGCGGGCAACTTCTCGGGTGCCCTCGGCAAATCGCTTGTCCTCGAACAGCCCCATCGGGCCATTCCAGAAGACCGTCTTAGCTCGGGCGATCTGCTGTCGAAACAGATCCCGAGTCTTGGGGCCGATGTCTAGTCCCATCAACTCGCGCGGCAGCGCGCGATCATTCACCACGCGCGGCGGGCTCTCTTTCGAGGTGGAGGGGCTGGCCAGATGATCCAGCGGAAGGAGGAAACTCTTCTTCAGGCGCTCAGCCGCTTCGAGCGCTTTGCGCGCGACGGCAAGCTTGTCCTCCTCGACGCGACTCTTGCCCACCTCCACGCCCTGGGCTTTGAGAAAAGTGTAGGCCATCGCGCCGCCGACGAGCAGCGCGTCCACCTTGGGCAGCAGGTTTTCAATCACCTTGATCTTGTCGGACACCTTGGCGCCACCCAGGATGGTGACGAACGGCGAATCGGGATCCCGGAGGATCTTCCCGAGGAAGTTGAGCTCCTTCTTCATCAACAAGCCGGCGGCCTTCTCCTTGACGTAGGCGACCATCCCAACCGTCGAGGCGTGCGCCCGATGTGCGGTCCCAAAAGCATCGTTGACGTAGACCGGAGCCAGCGAAGCCAGCTCCCTCGCGAACTGGGGATCGTTGGCCTCCTCCTCTTTGTGGAAGCGGAGGTTCTCCAGCATCAGGACCTGGCCCGACTGGAGATCCGCGGCCAGCTTCTTCACCCCGTCGCCGACACAGTCGTCGGCGAGGATCACGGTGTCCTGTTTTCCGAGCAGCTCGGAGAGCCGCGTCGCCACCGGCTCCAGCGACAGCTTCGGATCCACGCCCTTGGGGCGGCCGAGGTGAGATCCCAGAATGAGCCGCGCCTTGTTCTTTCGGGCCAGCTCGATCGTGGGCAGCGCCTCGCGGATCCGCGAGTCGTCAGACACCGCGCCGGAATCGTCCAGAGGCACGTTGAAGTCGACGCGGATGAACACCCTTTTGTCCGCGAGCGAAAGCTCGTCGACGTAGCGAATCATTGGACCGCCCGCCGCTTAGAAGCCCTTGGAGGCGATGTACTTCGCGACGTCGACCATCCGATTCGAAAAGCCCCACTCGTTGTCGTACCAGGCCATCACCTTCACCAGATTGCCGTCCATGACCAGGGTGTCCACCGAGTCGAGTATCGCGGAGTGCGGATTGCCGTTGTAGTCGACCGAGACCGTGAGCGACTCCTCGTACTGCAAAATCCCCTTCAGAGATCCCTCGGCCGCGCGCCGATAGGCGCCGTTGACCTCCTCCACGGTGGTGTTCTTGTTGGTCACCACCGTCAGATCGACCAGCGAGACGTTTGGCGTCGGAACGCGGATCGCCAACCCGTGCATCTTGCCTTTGAGCGGCGGCAACACTTCGCCGATCGCCTTGGCCGCGCCGGTGGAGGTGGGAATCATCGACATCGCGGCGGCGCGGGCGCGGCGCAGATCCTCATGGGTCAGATCCAAGATCCGCTGATCGTTGGTGTAGCTGTGGATGGTGGTCATCAAGCCTTTGACGATTCCAAACGAATCCAACAGCACCTTGGCGGTCGGCGCCAGACAGTTGGTGGTGCAAGACGCGTTGGAGATGATGTGGTGCTTCTTGGGATCGTACTGGTCGTGGTTGATGCCGTAGGCCAAAGTGATGTCCGGCTGCTTAGCGGGCGCGGAAATCAGCACCTTCTTGGCTCCCGCTGAGAAATGCTTCTGCGCGGAAGCTCGGTCGGTGAAGCGGCCGCTGCACTCCAGTACCACATCCACGCCGAGGGCTTTCCACGGCAACGCGGCTGGATCCTTCTCCGCGGTGACCTGAATCTGCTGGCCGTCGATCACCAGCCCCTTCTCGGTGGCGCTGACCTTGCCGGGAAAGGTGCGGTGCACCGAGTCGTATTTAAAAAGGTGGGCCAGCGCGGACGGCTTGTCGATGTCGTTGACCGCGACCACCTCCAGGCTCTCGCCCCGAGCCAGTGCCGCTCGCATGATGCAGCGACCGATCCGGCCGAATCCGTTGATTGCAAATCTCACCGCCATGGAACTCTCCTTTGCCTGGGCGGCCGAAAGTAGGCGCCGTAATTTCCGGAGTCAACGCTGTTCCAGGACGCGCTTCTACGACATCGTATGGTAGCTAAAAGCATGATAGCTCTTTGGCAAGATGAGTCCTCTGGGCGCCCGCCGAATTGATACTCCGCCGCCGTACCCGGAGCGCCAGGGAACGGGGTTTTTCCAATCCTTCGTTCACGCCTGGAGCGGACTGATTCATGCGGTGGTGTACCAGCGCAACATGCGCATTCACATGCTCGCCGGCATTCTGGTCGGCCTGGTGGGAATGGGCATTCCACTCGGCCTGGCGGAGAAAGTGACTTTGATCTTTTGCGTGCTGCTGATTTTTTTCGCGGAGATCCTCAACACCGCGCTCGAGCAGCTGGTGGATTTGGCGGTGGAGCAGCTCCACGAGAAGGCCAGACTCGCAAAAGATGCGGCCGCGGCCGGAGTGCTGGTGTTGGCGATCGGCACGGTGGTGATCTTCGCCGCGATCTTGGTCCACAACTGGCAAACGGTGGTTTCCCATACCGAGCAGATTCAGCGGCAGGTGTTGCTCGGCGTTCCGCTCACGGTATGCGCTGGAATTCTGATGGTGCCTGGTCAGCGCGCCTGGTGGGTGGACGTCGCCCTTTTCGCCCTCGGGTGCGCACTCCTGTTCGCGCTTGCGAAGCGTTCAGAAAGCCTGGTGTTTACCGCGATGACGGGAGGACTTCTGCTCGTCGCCGGCGAGGCGTCGAGGAAACGAAGAAGCGGAAGCCGAAGGATCGCGCTTAGAAGGGACGTGCCGGTGGAGGCTGCACTTCCTCAGAGGAAGGAACCATCTTTTCCGACTCGCGCAGGTCAACCGTAACGAGCTCGATGAGCTCGGTGGCAATTTCGATGATTTGATTCGGCGTATAACCGCCCGAACGGAGCTGATTGAAAAAGGTGCGCGCCAGTATCCGGGTGCCCTTTCGATCAGTGCTCATCGTATTGGGACCTCCATGGTGGTGTTCCCGTTGGGTAGCTGTGTACAACAGCTGTGCCAGAATCGAATTTTCCAGCGAACCAAGGAATTCCAGGCACTTGTCTTTTCGGTTACATCAACCCTCGTCTCCTCGGATGCGAACGGCCCTTCACAGCCCAACAGGCAAATCCCCTCTGGCGACAGCAACTGCACGGTGCGTAGCCTGCTACGCAGGTCTGAGCCTAAAGCATGTGAGAATTCAGCGGCTTGCAGCTCACTGTGCCAGCGCCAAAGCGGGGGCTTGCCACATCGGCCGAGCCAGAGCTCCGTGAAGTATCGCATCCACAACGTCAGCCTGTGGTTGGACGAGCCCGAGGAGCTGTTGGCGAAGCGGGCAGCGGAAAAGCTGAGCCTGAACGCGGAGCACCTCAAGGGCGTTCGCGTGGTCCGCTCCGTTTTGGACGCGCGCAAGAAAGGCAGCCCGCGGCACATCTACTCGCTGGAGGTTGAGCTAGAAGGCGCGTGCCCGCCAGGCGCGCTGCCGCCGGACGTCGCCGAAGTGCCTCCGCCGCTGCCCGCACCGACGCTGGTGCGGCCACCCACGCAGAGACCGATCATCGTGGGCACCGGTCCGGCGGGGCTCTTCTGCGCGCTGGGCCTTTTGGATCGCGGAGTGACCAGCATCCTCGTGGATCGGGGCAAACCGGTCGTCTCCCGGCGCAAGGACGTGGCGCAGCTGATGCGAGACGGCAGCCTCAATCCCGAGAGCAACATGAATTTCGGAGAAGGCGGCGCCGGCGCCTACACCGACGGCAAGCTGTCGACGCGAATCAACCATCCGTTGGTGCGAAGTGTGATCGAGACGTTCGCGCGCTTTGGAGCACCGGATCACATCCTCGTGGAGGGAAAGCCGCACATCGGTTCGGACCTTCTCCCGGGGGCGGTCGAGATGCTGCGCAAGGAGCTGACCGCGCGGGGCTGCGAAGTTCATTTCGAGAGGCGGGTCGAAAATCTCCTCTGGGGCGACGGCCGGGTGTCGGGCGTGCTGTTCGCGGATGGGAGCAAACTCGAAAGTGATCGGGTGATTCTGGCGGCCGGCAATTCCGCGCGCGAGCTGTTCGAACGGTTCGCCGCCGAGGGACGGGTGAGCATCGAGCCCAAGCCATTCGCGATCGGATTTCGCGCCGAACACCCTCAGGAGCTGATCAACCGGATTCAGTACGGCGCCGCGGCGAAGAGCGGCAAACTTCCTCCCGCGGATTACAAGCTCGCCGAGAATCTCGACGTCGGGGGGCAGCTTCGCGGGATTTACACCTTTTGCATGTGCCCGGGCGGCGTGGTGGTGCCGACGCCGACCGAGCCGGGGCTGCAGTGCACCAACGGGATGAGCAACTCGCGCCGAAATGCAAGATTTGCGAACGCGGGGATCGTGGTCTCGGTGTCGGCCTACGACTTTACTCGCGCCGGGTTCGCGGGCCCGCTTGCCGGGCTGCACTTTCAGCGACACTGGGAGAGGCAGGCTTACGAGCTGGGGGGAGGGCGCTACCATGCCCCAGCGCAATCGGTGGTGGACTACATCGCCCGCCGGATGAGGAAGCCTCCGGGCGGGACGAGCTACAGACCCGGTCTCACCCATGCGGATTTGAACCGGCTTTTCCCAGAGGAATTGACCGCTTCCCTCAAGGCAGCGATTCGCCGGTTTGAGCGTAAAATGCGTGGGTTCATCTGCGAGGAAGCAACTTTGATCGGCATCGAGAGCCGAACCAGCTCTCCGGTGCGGGTAACACGTGGCGATGATTTTCAATCCGTTTCGTTGGCAGGCCTCTACCCGTCGGGCGAAGGGTGTGGGTACGCGGGTGGGATTGTCTCCTCGGCGATCGATGGGTTACGGATTGCAACCCAAATTGCGTCCGAATTGGCATAGGGTGCAGACGAGGATGAAGTTCCGAGTGCGAAACCAGGATGGAGAGCTTAGCTTCGACAGCTTCGGGGCGGTCGAGCGGGCGTGGATGCAGGGCCTGGTCGGGCCAGAGGATGAGGTCCTGGAAGAGGGAGCTACCAAGTGGAGGAAGGCCAAGACGTTTCCACTGCTCGTTCAGGCGCGCCGGCACGGCGACGCGGTTTGGGGAGGCACCCAGGCGCTGTGGATTTTCACCACCATCGCGCTCGCCTCATTCGCGCTTTACACCATGGTGAAGGGCCGCTGGTGGATAGCCTTGCTACTCACCGTGGCGCTCTGCTTGATACTAAGCCGGGTCACCTATCACGCCTTCACCCGGAGAAAGCCACATCAGCTCTAGGAGTTGCCGCACGATGGCCTACGCTACCGTCAAAGGTGTTCGCCACAACATCCGCGTGGTCCAGGACCTCGCCGCGAACTGGTCGGTCGAGGTGTATCCGGCTCCGCGCGACGGGGAGATCAAACGCTCCGAGCCATTCAAGAATTGGCCGGTACCGTTGTGCATCAAGCTCAACGCCGATACCCGGGCGGATGCGCTGGTGACAGGCCTCGAGCTGATGAAGAAGTTGGGGAAGATCGACGACTACCACGTCGAGGAGTCCGAACGCCCGGCGCCTCCCCCTCCTCCTCCGGCGAAAGCAGCACCCGCCCCAAAGCCAGCCGCGGCGCCGAAGCCGCCAACGCCGAAGCCCGCGCCCGCCGCAGACGCGGGCGTCGCGCCCAATCCGCCGGCTGCATCGAAATCAGGCTCCTTGCCCGAGCCCGCCGCGGTGAACGCCGAGTCGGCGTCAAAGGCTGCGCCTGCGGCTGATGACGGCGCTGCGAAACTCGAGCCCGCTAAACCCGAACCGGCCAAACCCGAACCGGCCAAAGCCGAGCCATGAATCCCACCGAAACCGCACAGGAAACGAGCCCAGCCGCCCCACCGGTGCCTGAAACACCCGAAGTCGCGCCCGCCGGCGAAAGTCACGAGGCCGAACGCGTCGAAAAGGTGAGGAAAATATATGTCCGGGATCTACAGCCCAAGGAGCGGATTCAAACGGTCTTTCTGGTGACCAAGAAAGCGCGTCAGGTCAGCCGAAACGGGAAGCCGTTCTTGGTCCTCACGCTGAGCGATCGGACCGGAGATGTCGACGCGCGGATCTTTGATCGCGCCGATGAATTCGAGTCCAAGTTCCTGCAAGACGACTACCTGCTGGTGGAAGGGCAGGTCATTTCATTCCATGGAAAGCCGCAATTGGTGATTGAGAGGTTGGACCGGCTCGAGCCGGAGCCGATCGATCCGAAGGAGTTCACTGCGCCGACGGCCCCCGACGAGTCCAAAGGACCGCTGCCGCAGATCAAGGAACTGGTGGAGCGGGTCCAGGATCCGCACGTACGAGCGCTGCTGCAGGCCTTCCTCGAGGATCGCCAGGTCAGCGAGGGGCTGAAGCACGCCCCCGCCGCGAAGGGAATTCACCACGCCTACAAGGGGGGATTGGCGGATCACATTCTTTCGGTGATGAAGCTGGCGCACCGGATGGCGGATCACTATCCGATGGCGGATCGGGATCTTCTGGTCGCGGGAGCGATGCTCCATGACATCGGCAAGGTGAGCGAGCTCTCGTACGAGAAGAATTTCGACTACACGGACGAGGGAAAGCTGGTGGGTCATCTGGTGATGACCGCGCAGAAGATCCGAGAGAAGGCCGCACGGATTCCACACTTTCCGCCACTGCTCGAGCACCACATCACTCACCTGGTGCTGGCCCACCACGGCCACCTCGAATATGGATCTCCCAAGTTGCCGATGACGCTCGAGGCGTTGATCGTCCACATCGTCGACCATCTGGATTCGAGGATCGCCTCGTGGCTGGAACTGATGGCTAAGGACCCGAACGAAAAGTGGGCCGACGCGACGAGACTCTATGACCGGCAGCTGTGGAAGGGGCCGGCGCCGACGCACCGGGGCAGAAGCCCTCTGAACGGGCGCGGAGCTCGGAGAAAAGAAGGAGCCGAGCGACGCCGATTTCGAGTCTTCACCCCGTCCCCGCCGGCAGCAGAGAGCGCCTCGCCCAAAGCGAGCAAGCCCGAAGAGCCCCGCGAGGCGAAACCATCCTCCGAAGCCGCTCCGACCCTGTCATTCAAGCCGCTCAACGAGCTAACCGAGCAGTTGTCCACTCAAAATAGGTCGGAGAATTCGCCACACGCCGAGCCCGAAAAACCGCCCGAAAGCTAATCTTCGGCGCCGAACGCACGGAAGTTAGCCCAGGCCTGCCGGAAGCGAAGAGCTTCATCGCGGCCCGGAGAATCGCGATTCGATTCGGAGCATGGAACAGCATCGGGCGATGCCGTGTGCGAACCCCGTGCCCAAGAGCGGCACAAGCAAATGAGGGTTCTGCTGCGACTTTGCTGGTTGGAGTCTCAGATCCGAGATCCTACGTCCCTGGGCCCAGCTGATAGGAGTCAGCGGGCAGCTTCGTCCTCAATCGGAACACCCTTCGCGCGTTGCGCGTTGTCGTCAGCGCAACCTGCTCGACCGGCAAGCCTTTGAGCTCCGCCACCTTGCGAGCCACTTCGGCGACCAAGGCGGGCTCATTCTTCTTGCCTCGATGTGGGACCGGGGCCAGGAACGGGCTGTCGGTCTCGACCATCAGCCGCTCCAGGGGAACGAACCGCACCGCCTCCTGTAGCGCCTGGGCATTCTTGTAGGTGACGATGCCGGAAATCGAGATCTGCACTCCCAGGTCGAGATAGTGCCGCGCCGCATCGGTATCACCAGTGAAGCAGTGAATCACGCCCTCGTGGATCTGCTCGTCTCGTAAAATGGCGCAGCACTCGGCGTGGGCATCCCGAACGTGCACCACCAGCGGCTTGCGAAGACGGCTCGCCAACGAGCATTGGCGGCGAAACACCTCTTCCTGCACTTTCCGGGGAGATCGATCGTAGTAGTAGTCCAGCCCCGTTTCTCCGACGGCGACGACCTCGGGCAGAGCGGCGAGCTCCTCGACCCGCTCCCAATCCCTTTGCGTCGCCAGCGCCGCATCGTGCGGATGAATGCCCATCGTCGGAGAAAGAAAGTCGGAATGGGTCCTCGCCACTTCCAGCGCGGTGCCAAAGTCGCCGGGGCGATGGAATTGCCCTACCACCACCGCGTGTACCACTCCGGCACTGCGCGCCCTTTCAATCACCGCGCCCGGATCCGGAAAATCCTTCGTCTCCAAATGGCAGTGGGCATCCACCAGCATCACGCGTAGGCCTCCAACAGCTCCTCGAGCGCCCGCCGGGTGCTCAGCTCCGCGCTGGCGGCGAAAGCTTGTTCCACCTTGCGTCGCGCGGCGGGGGTGCGCAGCAAGCAGAGGCCTTCCGCAGCGTCGAGGCGCAGATCCTCTGGGATGGACGGCGACTCGAGCAGCTCCACCAGCGCCGAGAATGCGTCCGGATTACCCAAGCGCCCAAGTCCCCGAGCCGCCGCGCCGCGCGCCGGATCCTTGGTGTCCCGCAGAATCTCCATCAGCCGCTCGAACGCCCCGGCCGCCCTGAGGTCCCCGCAAAGCTCGATCGCGAACGGCCGATCCATCCCGCGGCGGCTGTAGGTCCGCTTCAAGAGGTAGGCCGCCCCCTCGTCGTCTCCAAGCTTCGCCAACGCGCCGGCCGCCTGGGTCCGGTCGAATCCCGCTAGCAGCCAGCGACGAAAGATCTTGCGGATCGCCGGGACCGCCGCCGGATTGCCCAGCTGTGCCAACGCCCCGAGCGCCCGAAACCGCAGGTCGGAGAACTCGAGCGCCTCGATCAACACCTCCAGACCAGCGCTGTGGCCAAGCGCCGCGAGCCCGCGCGCCGCCTCGAACCGAACGGTAAAGGCCGCATCCTGAAGTGCCGCCGCCAGCAGCGGACGGCTCGCGGCGCGCTCCATGTCGGCGATCAGGCCGACCGCGGTGACCCGGATGGTGGGCAACTCGTCGGTGGCGCGCGTCCGAAGCAGGGACTCGACTTGGTCGGGGGGCAAAATCGCGGAGGCGCTCTCGAGGCCGGATCGTCGCACCTCGGGATCCGAATCGCCCAGCAAGCGCATCAACGCGGGTCCGAAGTCGGCGGCATCTCCCCGGTGCTCCGAGGCCAAGTCCCGCAGCTCGCGCGCCGCCGCCAGGCGCACCGAGGGCTGCCGTTCCGTCTCGAGAGTCCGCAAAGCTTTGTCGCGCAGCGCTCGAAAGTCCACGGGGCCTACTTCACCTCGGTCCCGGGCTTCACCGCTCCCGGGTCCACGAGCGACAGCTCACTTCCACCCGAGCCGGCGGCCAACAGCATTCCTTGCGAGCGGATGCCCCGGACGGTTTTCGGCTTCAGATTCGCAATCACCACCACGTTGCGCCCGATCACCTGCTCCGGCCGGTATGCTTCGGCGATGCCGGCGATGATCGTTCGAGGCGAACTCTCGCCCAAATCGACGGTGAGCTTTAAAACCTTGTCCGCCTTCGGCACCGGCTCGGCGGCGAGGATTTTCCCAGCCCTCAGACTTAGCTTCGCGAAGTCCGAATAATCGATCTCCGCAACCGACCCGTTTCCTGCCCCCACGGAGGACTGGGTGGCCGGAGTTTCCGCCTCCGCAGTAGGCGAAAGAATCGCGTTCACCTGGGATTCTTCGAGCCTGGCGATCAGCGGCGATGGACTGCCGATCGGCCGATGGCGATCCAGGAGCGGATACCGCAGGGCGGCGATGGCTTGATAGGTCAGGCGCGGAGCTCCAAGCTGCGAGAACAGCTTCTCGGACAGAGCGGGAACCACCGGCTCGAGCAGCCCCGCAATCAGGTACACCACGTCCGCCGCATCGGAAAGATCGCGGCGGGCGATCTCCGGCTCCGCCTTCACCGAGCTCCACGGGGCACGTGCCTGGAGGAATTGGTTGGCGGCCTGGGAGATCTCCACGATCCCTTTCACCGCGGCACGGAATTCCAGCTTTTCGAATGCGGCTCGCACTTCCTGAGCCAGCCGCAACCCGGTCTCGACGAGCTCGCGCCCTTCGCCGTCTGAAGCGGGCGCGAGTTTCTTGTGCAGCGGCCCGGCAAGCAGCGACAGGGATCGATTCGCGAGGTTGCCGATGTTGTTGACCAAGTCCGCGTTCACTCGATTTCGAAACTCGGCGAGCGACAGGTCCATATCTTCTGGGCCAGACCCAAGGTTTGCCGCGTAGAAGAAGCGCAGGTAGTTGGGATCCAGCACGTCCAAGTAGTGCCGGGCGTTGATGAAGGTGCCGCGACTCTTGGACATCTTCTCTCCGTTGACGGTGAGGTGCCCATGCACGATCAGGCGGGAGGGGCGCTTGAGATTCGCGGCCGAAAGAACCGCCGGCCAAAACAGCGCGTGGAAGTAGACGATGTCCTTCCCGATGACGTGGACGATCTGCGCCCTGGCATCCTTCGCCCAGTAGTCCAAAGCGTCTTTTGCCTTGCCGGTTTCTTTTGCCCAGCGCTCGGTCGCGGCGATGTAGCCGATCGGAGCATCGAGCCAGACATAGAAGAACTTGTCGGTTTCACCCGGAATCCGAAACCCAAAGTAGGGGCCGTCCCGGCTGATGTCCCAATCCGCCAAGCCCTTTTGAAAGAACTGCTGAAGTTGATTGGTGACGGCCGGGTGCAAAAACCCTGGCTCACGAATCATCCGGAGCAGGAAATCCTGATACCGGGAGAGCCGAAAAAAAAGATGACTCGACTTTTTTCGAACCGGCGTCGATCCGCAGATGGCGCAGCGGGGGTTGATCAAATCGGTCGGTGAATACGTCTTGCCGCAGTTTTCGCAGACATCCCCATACTGATCGGGCGTGCCGCAATTGGGGCAAGTGCCGCGGATGAAACGGTCCGGCAGGAATCGCTTGTCCGTCTCACAGTAGTATTGCTCGATGTCGCGGCGCTCGATGTCTCCCGTGGCCTTGAGGCGCTCGTAGATCAGCTCTGAATATTTTTGATTTTCGGGCGAGTGCGTGGTCCAAAAAAAATCCAGGCCGATGTCGAGGTCGCGAAAATCGCGCTTGTGCGGTTCAAAGAATCGGGCGACGAATTCCTCGGGTTTGAGACCCTGTTTGGCGGCGTTGATTTCAATCGGGGTTCCGTGGGTGTCGTCCGCGCAGAGGTAGATGACGTCGTTTCCGCAGGAGCGCAGAAACCGAACATAGATGTCAGTCTGCACGTACTCGAGCACGTGCCCGAGGTGAATCGGCCCATTGGCGTATGGCAGGGCGCTGGTAACTAAAATCTTGTCAGCCATGGGCAATTCTAACCGACCACCCTCTCAATCTGCTGTGTAGGCCTCCACAGAGCGAATCGGGCTGGTTCCGCCGATGACGTAGATCCGGTTGTCCGGGCCGAGCGTTGCCGCGGCCTCCTCTCGCTCCGTAGACATCGAGGCCACCATCGTCCAGGCACCCGTGTTCGGATCGTAAGCTTCCGCGCTCGTGGGACCGCCGCTGCCCAGACTGCCGCCGATTGCATAGATCCGCCCATCCGGCCCCAGCGATCCGGTCACCGCGTATCGCACGCTGTTCATATCCAGAAGCGGCGCCCAAGCATTGGCCATCGGGTCATAGACATCCGCACTGCCGGAATAGCCATCGGGCTCGGCATAGCCGCCGAAGACGTAAATCAGACCATCCAGCCCCGCGACGCAGCCGAAGTCGGTCCGGGGGCGAGGCATATCCGCCACCCGCGACCACTGGTTTGTTGCTGGATCGTACGCCTCCACGTTCGGCACCGGATCCCCAAAGGTGCCGCCTCCCATCACGAAGATGCGACCGTCCGAAGCAGTCGCCGCCGCGTGTCCCTGGCGCGGCGTGGGGACATCGGCCCGTCGAGTCCAAAAGCCCGAATTCGGATCGTAAGCTTCGGTGGTGGTGGAAAAGAACGGAAATCCTTGATGGTACCCGCTGAATACGTAGACCCGGCCGTCTAGGCCCGCGGCCGTCCCGAAGTGCCGCCGAATTTCCGACATCGAGGCGACCTGCGTCCACTGATCGCTGCCCACATCGTAGGCGTAAACGGTCGCAACTTGCGGCATGAATTCATTCGCTCCCCCGATCGCATAGATTCGCCCATCTCCGGCAGTGGCCGCGCCGAGCTCCCACTTGGGATCCGGCAGGGGTGCCACCTCAGTCCACGAGTCAGCAACGGCCGTCGCCGCTGCAATCAAGCCCACAAATCCAAGAGCATGCGCCATCGACTTTTGCATCGCTGTTTTCTCCCTAGGTGAGGCACTCCAACCGCCGAGGCCAGCCGCACCAAACTCAAAATCGAGGCCGCTTTCAAGAACACTCGACGGAAATCGTCCCGGGCAACCTACCGTCCACCGCCGAGCCCCAACGTCGATTGCCTGGGCCGACCGCACCTGCATCGGCTAAGGTGCGTGACCAAACT
>Ga0126384_10000213_pt1 | contig 29802 bp, 23 predicted proteins | sample PanSoiMetPlot_36_FD_92543 | JGI IMG/M metagenome (GOLD analysis project Ga0126384, IMG submission 92543) | Tropical forest soil microbial communities from Panama - MetaG Plot_36 | ecosystem: Environmental > Terrestrial > Soil > Tropical forest > Bulk soil | place: Panama | collected 2016-02-17 | reverse complement strand
TATAACCTCATCGATGGTGATGGCCCCACAGTGGGCGCCGCAATTTCAGCTCATCGCGGCATCGCCATGGTTTCGTTCACCGGCTCGACAGCGGCCGGGATTGATGTGGCTAAACGAGCCGCCGACAGTGTCAAGAGAGTCCATCAGGAACTCGGCGGCAAATCCCCGAACATCATCCTGGATGACGCCGACCTGGAACGAGCGGTCACTGAGAACATTTATCGGCTCATGTTCAATTCAGGTCAAACCTGCCACGCCCCGAGCCGCATGCTGGTTCCATTATCCAAAATGGAGGCGGCTAAGAACATCGCCAGCCAAGTCGCCGCCTCGGTGACTTATGGAGATCCACAGACGGACGTACACATGGGGCCGGTCGTCTCCGAACGTCAATGGGGTCGAGTTCAATCCCTGATCGAGAAGGGGATCGACGAAGGGGCGACCTTACTTTTCGGTGGCCCCGGTCATCCCGACGGACTTAAGACAGGCTACTATGTCAAGCCCACCATTTTCGCGGACGTGACGAACGAGATGACGATCGCACGTGAGGAGGTCTTTGGGCCGGTTCTTTGTATTATTGGATATGAAGATGTCGATGATGCGGTCCGCATCGCCAATGACACCATATACGGACTGGCTGCCTATGTGCAGTCAGCAAGCGAAGATCGCGCGAATGATGTGGCTTCCAGACTTGAGGCGGGGATGGTGTTTATTAATGGCGCGGCCGAAGACCCGCAAGCCCCGTTCGGAGGCTACAAGATGTCCGGAAATGGACGTGAATGGGGAGACGTTGCCTTCAGTGAATTTCTCGAGACCAAAGCGGTCATCCATAAGCACCAAATAACTATTGCACCGGAACCGCCAGGCCACTGGGCTACAGAAAGCCGAGATCTGGGGCGACCAGCTGAACATAGTCGTTAGCTCTAGGAGGTGTTTATGAAAACGGCTCTTTGCCACACGCTGGGCGTCGAACATCCAATCATCGCTGCGCCGATGGGGCCTGATCTGAGCGGCCCCGAACTCGTCGCCGCCGTGAGCAATGCCGGCGGCCTCGGCATCCTGCAAGCACAGTTTCATCCGCCACCGCGCTTCCGCGAGGAAATCCGCCGCGTCCGGGCACTGACCGCCAAGCCGTTCGGTGTGAACCTGCTCCTGCACTTCCCGGTCGAGGACCACGTGGCCATCTGCCTGGAAGAGCGCATCCCCGTCCTCTCGCTGTTTTGGGGCGATCCGACGCCCTACGTTGAGCGGGCCCACACCGCGGGCGTAAAAGTCTTCCACCAGGTCGGGTCCGTAGCGGAGGCCCGACGCGCGGCCGCGGCCGGCGTTGATGTTATCGTCGCGCAGGGAGTCGAGGCGGGCGGCCATGTGGCGGGCGAGGTGTCCACGCTGGCGTTGGTGCCTCGGGTCGTGGATGCGGTGGCCCCGCGGCCCGTGGTGGCCGCGGGCGGCGTCGCGGACGCCCGGGGCGTGGTGGCGGTCCTGGCGCTGGGGGCACAGGCGGCCGTTCTGGGCACGCGGTTTCTGGCCAGCACCGAGTCGCGCGCCCATCCCCACTACAAGCAGAGGCTGCTGGCAGCCGACGAGGGGGACACGGTTCGGACCATCCTGTTCGGCCACGGCTGGCCGAACGCCCCACACCGAACGCTGCAAACGGCGTTCGTGAATCAATGGCTCGGGCAGGAGGGGCGTGGTCAAGAATCGCGGCCGGACGAACCGGTGGTCGGCCAGACAGTTATCAGTGGGCAATCCAGGCCCGTGCTGCGCTTCATGGGATTCCCGCCGAATTCGGATGCTAGCGGAGATATCGATTCGATGGACCTGTTAGCGGGGCAATGCGTTGGTTTGGTCCGCGATGTCAAGCCAGCCGGTCAGATCGTTAGCGAGTTGGTCAAGGAGGCCCAGCAAATCATCTCACAGCGCTTAGCTGGTTTGGTCGCAACACAGATCAGCCTGGGCTGACTCGACACGTCCGGAGGTCTGAGTAGTGATGAAGCGGGCCGGAATGCCCACTTGACGGCGAGATCGCGACGCGATGAAAAGCCTATTGAAGCCAACGTCACGTTTCACATAACCCGCATTGCCATTTGCGACGTTAGCATTGTTACTGCGGAGGTAGACGGCGATTTGACAAGACTGGGCTTTTGGATCCGTTCGTAATGGCGCTCGAGTTCGTAGCCGCCGACTCGAAGAGCGAACGCCTCACATTCCGTTTGCCGGAAGAGTGATGACCTTGTTATTTTCGGACTCGTCACGAACTGAAGTATTCAAAATCCCGCCTTTAACATCTTTCGGATCAGCAGAACAGTATGGATTCGCATTGGAGCCGAGTACGAATGGACGTGCGTCAGGGACAAACGCGTCAGCGTATACGGCTCGGATTGAAGGTATAGTTCCCTCAAAGGATTCATCTGCCGAAGAGACCGCGCAAATCAAGGACGTAGAGTGAAGTTCTCGATCGCAATCTGACAGATGCGCATCTTCTCTTATACTGGGCTACTCAACATTCGGCTCTTAATTGTGCGACTCGCGGTACGGCTTTCGCTGGCCACTAATCGCTTCGTTGAGGAGTGAACCGCTAGAATCTGCGGTTCTTGCAGCCTTGCCTCCCGCGATCAGTTTGCCGTTTCGGCTGCAAAAGCAGCGCATAGGCTTCGTCGCTCCCCCCGACAAAATCGGTGACCACTTCGCCGTCGACTCCGAACGTGGGGAGCGTTTTTTCCCCACGTTCCGCGCCGGACTCTTGAGGTTTTTAGTCCCGGCTTATGCAAGGCCTATTGTATCGGTTCACCCTTGCGCTTGCTACACTCGTTCTCGCCGAGGGGGCAGGGTTGCAACTGCGCATGCAATCGCATTCCAGGGATACGTTTATAGATCAACTCGCAAAGCCTTGATAGATCAGTGGAAGTAATCGCAGAAGAAACTATTGAGAAATACATCCTGAAAAAGCATAGAGGACGAACCGTCTACAGAATTATCTACAGGGATTTTAGAGGCGTTTTGGGAAAGGCAGTAAATGCTTGAAAACATTGGTACGCCCGGCAGGACTCGAACCTGCGACCCCCTGCTTAGAAGGCAGGTGCTCTATCCGGCTGAGCTACGGGCGCAAAAAAGTGACGAGTGGTCAGTGTCGAGTGACGAGCCTCCAAATTCTCCGCTTGTCACTCGTCACTGATCACTCGTCACTATTCTGGTCGGGGCGATTGGATTCGAACCAACGACCTCTCGGTCCCAAACCGAGCGCACTACCAGGCTGTGCTACGCCCCGATAAGAAGACCAATGATAAATGAGCACACAGAAGCGGTCAATGTGGCTAGGGTTGTAGTTTCTGGTTTATGGTTTCTGGTTTTTGATTTGGTTTTCTCTTTGCGTCTCTGCGGCTTTGCGCCTTGGGTGAGATAGCGCATGTCGAGGTGGCGATTTCGCGCAGAATCGCAAAGTCGCAGAGACGCAAAGACGAAAACCAAACTAAAAACCAGAAACCACAAACTAGAAACCAAAAACCATCCTTGTTTGCACCGTCACTACCCGTGTGCTAGCATCGCCTCCAGGTGCAATATGGTCGAACAAGCAAGCACGATTCGGCAGACAGTCCTCGATAATGGCCTTACAATAATCTCAGAACGAATGGACCACGTTAGATCCGCCTCGGTCGGAATCTGGGTCCGCTCAGGCTCGCGTCACGAAGCAGCGCAGCTCAACGGAATCTCTCACTTCATCGAACATACCCTCTTCAAAGGCACGCGCAATCGAACATCTCGAGAGATCGCCGTCGAAAGCGACGCAATCGGTGGCCACGTCGACGCATTCACCAGCCGCGAAGTCGCCAGCTACTACGTCAAGGTCCTCGACGAACATCTGGCGCGAGCTTTTGATCTGCTGGCAGATCTTGTGACTGCTCCCCTCTTCACCAATGAAGAACTGGATCGAGAACGCAATGTGGTCACCGAGGAGATCAAGATGGTCGAGGACACTCCCGACGATCTTGTACACGAGGTGTTTGTCGCCAACTTCTGGCCCGATCATCCGCTCGGACGCTCGATCCTTGGCACGGTCGATACTCTTTCAACGTTCGATCACGAACGCGTTGCCAATTACTTCAAAGGGGTTTATGTACCGCGGAATCTCGTCCTGGCCGGCGCCGGCAATCTCGAGCATGAACAATTTGTAGATATGGTCGCCCGTTATCTCGGCGGCATGGAAGACCGGCCAGCTAACCTGGTCGCCTCCGCGCCATCACCGGCCAAACGGCGCATCGTTCTCGATAAAGACCTCGAGCAGGCACATCTGGTCATGGGAACTGTTTGTCCATCGATGACATCAGCGGATCGTTACCCGGTTCACGTCTTGAACGTAATTCTTGGCGGTGGCATGAGCTCGCGGCTGTTTCAAACGATTAGAGAAGAACACGGCCTGGCGTACGCAGTTTTTTCGGGAGTCAACGCTTATACCGATGCCGGATACATATCTGTTTACGCCGCAACTTCGCCTGATCAGCTTACGGATGTGATAAGGCTCAGCGTCGAGGAATTCAACAAGTTCAAGCGCGAGCCAGTGTCTGACGCAGAGCTCCAACGAGCAAAAGATCAGCTTAAAGTTTCGATCATGCTGAGTCTCGAGTCGACCTCCGCGCGGATGAGCAATCTCGCACGACAGGAAATATTCTTCGGACGCCAGTTTACGCTGGACGAAATCCTCGAGCGTATAAATCGGGTGACCGTTGCAGACGTCCAAAGAGTGGCGGGTGAGATTTTTGCCAGCGACGAGCTTGCGATCACGGCGGTTGGACAGCTTGGTTCCCTCGATCTCAATAATGTGCAATTAAATGTTGCCTAGTCCGACTAGTCTGCGTCCGACGTAGCGTAGACTGTCCAGTCTGCGCAACTCGCATCCGAAGACGTTTGAAAGCATGCTAAGATCCGAAAGTTCACGCTACAGGATGCGCAGACTGGACAGTCTACGCTACGTCGCGGACAGTCTACGCTACTTTGATCGATGCGTTTGATCGTTTTAGGCAGTGGCAGCTCAGGGAACGTGCTCTACATAGAATCGGGCGCGACTAGTGTACTGGTCGACTGTGGCCTCTCAGGAAAAGAGACCGCAAGACGAATGACCGACCTCGGCCTTAACCCCACAAAACTTTCGGGCGTCGTCATTACTCACGAACATACCGATCACATGAAAGGCACGCGGGTCCTTTGTTCGACGGCAGAAGTGCCCGTCTACATGTCCGAAGCTACGCGCGTTGAATGCAAGTTCCCCGATAACGGACAAAAGATTCCATGGGGTCAGACGATAGCGTCAAGCGAGCCATTCGCAATCGGCTCCTTAAACTTTTATCCGTTCAGCATCCCGCACGACGGCGCTGACACATTTGCTTTCACCGTCGAGGGTGGGGGAGTGAAGGTTGGCGCTGTCACGGATCTCGGCTACATCAGTCAGCTGGTAGCGGAGCAGTTGCGAGGCTGTACCCTGGTTTTGATTGAGTCGAACTATGACCGAGAGATGCTGAAGCTCGGTCCTTACCCGTGGTCGGTTAAGCAAAGAATCGCAAGCAATGTCGGTCATCTATCGAATGATGAAACGGCTCGATGGATTCGCCACGATTTCGACGGCCAGGCTGAGTACCTGGTGCTTGCGCATTTGTCGCGACATTGCAATCATCCAGAGCTTGCGCGGCTGGCAGCGCTTCAAGCGCTCGATTATCACGGTTCGTTATTTTTCCCGAGAGCTGAAGATCGAGTGAGAATCGCGTTGCCGGATAGAGTGAGTGAGTGGTTTGAGTTATGAACGTACGACGTCATGCGCTAGCTATTTTAGCTTGTGCTATGACTGCCCGGATCGCGGCGATAGGTTGGGAGGTATCACACCCGAAGCCTGTATCCGGGTACGCAGACCTGGGAATTGAACAACCAGATTCAAGTAATTTCATCTACATTTGGTTGGGCGTCTTTTTGCTTTTATGTTTCCTATGGTTTCTCATTGATTTGAAGATTAAACATGATTGAACGATACACACGCCCGGAGATGGGCGCTATCTGGACAGACGAAAACAGGTTTCAGAAGTGGCTCGACGTTGAAATCGCCGTCTGCGAAGTTCACGCCGACATGGGCACCATCCCACGCGATGCCGTCGACAAGATCAAACGCACCGCAAGCTTCTCGGTCCAGCGAATAAATGAAATCGAACGCGTAACGCGCCACGATGTGATTGCATTTACCACGGCGCTCGCCGAGAACATCGGCCCGGAGTCCAGGTTTGTTCATTACGGCCTCACTTCCTCTGATGTTGTCGATACGGCAAACGCTCTTTTATTACGCGACGCCGCCACGCTTTTATTGGAAGATCTCGACCGGCTCGGTCTGGTACTGAAACGACGTGCGATCGAACACAAGGACTCTGCGATGATGGGACGAACGCACGGAGTCCACGCCGAACCGACGACATTTGGTCTGGTACTGGCGCTGTACTACGCCGAAAATGAGCGCAACAAACAACGCCTGATCCGTGCTCGGGATGGCATCAGCTACGGTAAGATCTCTGGAGCCGTCGGAACATTCGCACACCTTGATCCTGAAGTCGAAGAGCGCGTGTGTGAGAAATTAGCGTTGCAGCATGCTCCTATTTCAACACAGATCATCCAACGCGACCGCCACGCGGAGTTTGTTTCTAGTCTGGCGATCATCGCGTCATCGATGGAGAAGATCGCGCTGGAGGTTAGACATCTTCAACGCACTGAGGTCAGAGAAGCGGAAGAGCCCTTTTCAGCCGGGCAGAAGGGTTCGTCGGCGATGCCGCACAAACGCAACCCGGTAACCTCCGAACAAATTTGTGGGCTTGCTCGTGTCGTACGGGCAAACGCACAAGCGGCTTTCGAGAATAACGCTCTCTGGCACGAACGGGATATCTCACATTCCTCTGTGGAACGAGTAATCTTCCCTGATTCGTGCATACTCACTGATTACCTGATCAACAAGACCGAGTGGTTGATTGACGGGCTCGCGGTTTATCCGAGTCGAATGCGCGCTAACCTGGAGTCGTTAGGTGGAGTGACCGCGAGCGGCCAATTGTTGCTCGAGTTGACCCGAAAAGGCGTCTCGCGCGAGGACGCCTATGCTATTGTTCAACCGCTTGCAATGCGAGTCTGGGATGAGGGAGCAAACTTTCGGGATCTGGTAATGAATGACAAGCGAGTGACCGATGCGCTCTCGCGCCAGGAACTGGATCAGTTGTTTGATGTTAACCGGCAGTTAAGAAACGTCGACAAAATTTTCAAACGCGTGTTCGGTTGAATAATTGAATAGGACAAATAGATCCAATAGGTCCTATCCGTCCTCTACGTTCTATGATCATGAAAGCCAAAATTTACGTTACGCTCAAACCCTCCGTGCTCGATCCCCAGGGCAAGGCAATTCACCATGCGGTGGAGACCATCGGATATCGCGGAATCAAAGACGTACGACAGGGCAAGTATTTCGTGGTCAGCATAGATGGATCGCTTCCGATTGATGAGGCCCGCGCCGAGATTGAGCGAATGGCCCGAGACGTGCTCGCCAACCCGATCATCGAAGATTTTCACGTAGAACTAGATTCCGATTCTGGATCGTGAGATAATGCCGCTTACGAACCCCCAGGCGGCCTTCCCACACCGCTGTCTATGAATCGGAGGAGTAGATGAAATTTGGCGTAGTGATGTTTCCAGGCTCTAACTGCGATCACGATACCTACCACGTAATCAGCAAAGTAATCGGTCAGCCTGTTGATTTTCTTTGGCATCGACAAAACACCGTCGCGGATTGCGACGCTGTGATCCTGCCGGGAGGGTTCTCGTACGGTGACTATCTGCGCACCGGAGCTATCGCGCGGTTCAGCCCGGTGATGGGCGCCATAAAAGAATTCGCATCACGCGGCGGACTGGTGATGGGAATCTGCAACGGTTTTCAGATACTTTGTGAAGCAGGGTTGTTGCCGGGCGCGTTGCTCCGCAACAAAGACCTCAGGTTTATCTGCGACCACGTGAACATCCGAGTCGAAGCCACCGATACGCCGTATACCAATCGCTGTCAGCGCGGCCAGGTGCTATCAGTTCCGATCGCTCATGGGGACGGCAATTATTTCTGCGATGACGAGACGCTTGCTGAGCTCCAACGCGAGAACCGGATTATTTTTCGTTACTCGGACGAGAGCGGCAATCTAACGGCGAATGCGAATCCTAACGGGTCATTGGATAACATCGCAGGTATATGCAACCGAGAGCGGAATGTATTGGGAATGATGCCGCATCCGGAACGCGCAAGCGAGCTGTTACTTGGCAGCAGCGACGGGCGAATTATTTTTTATTCGCTGGCCGACACGCTGGCTGAGCTTGCGAAGGCGTCTTAGTCCGTCCGCAGAAACAACACTTTCCACCGAAGTTCAGGCACTTCTTCTTAGCAAGCTTTGCGGGACAACGCTTCGCGTTCAGCGTTTAGCGTTCAGCATTTAGCCCTTCGGGTACGAGTGATCTATGAAAGTCCTAGAACGCTGAACGCGAAGCGTTGTACCGCACTCGCTAAGAACATTTTCATCACGGCTCTCCTTGATAACCGATACATCGTCGGTTAGCATATCGGTCAATCTTTTCCGCCTGGTTCCTTTCAAGCACAACACATATATGAATGAACCCTCTATCACTCCCGAACTAATTCGCACCCACGGACTGACCGAAGAGGAATACAACCGCGTAGTCGTACTACTCGGCCGCCAGCCGACTTACACCGAGCTGGGTATCTTCGCGGTGATGTGGTCGGAACATTGCTCTTATAAGTCATCACGCGTACATCTCAAACGCTTGCCTACCCGTGGAGATTGCGTGCTGCAAGGCCCGGGAGAAAACGCCGGCGTCATAGACATCGGAGGTGGACTGGCCGCGGCGTTCAAAATCGAATCTCACAATCATCCTTCTTTCATCGAACCATATCAGGGCGCAGCAACGGGCGTTGGCGGCATTCTTCGCGATGTGTTCACGATGGGCGCGCGACCCCTGGCGGCAATGAATTCGCTTCATTTCGGTCCGCTTTCGACGCGCGAAGGAGCCTCCGAGGAAGAACAAGCGACCGTCGCTCACAACCGATCGATCTTGTCCGGCGTCGTCAAGGGCATCGGCGACTACGGCAATGCTTTCGGAGTTCCAACAATCGGCGGCGAGGTTCGTTTTGCTGAACGTTATTCTCGCAACCCACTGGTGAACGCCTTCACTCTGGGGATAATGCGAAAGGAGCATATCTTCTTTGGGCGAGCAGCCGGTGTTGGCAATCCGGTGATCTACGTAGGGGCAAAGACAGGACGAGACGGAATCCACGGAGCCACTATGGCTTCAGAAGAGTTCGGTGAGGAAGCACAATCGAAACGACCGACGGTGCAGGTTGGCGATCCATTTCTCGAGAAGCTCTTATTGGAAGCCTGTCTTGAAGCAATGCGCGCGGGAGCAATTGTCGGCATCCAGGATATGGGTGCAGCGGGGTTGACCAGCTCGTCCTGCGAGATGGGTTCTCGTGCAGGCAACGGCATCGAAATAGATATTGAGTTCGTGCCCCAACGCGAAACGGGGATGACTCCATACGAGATAATGCTTTCTGAATCGCAGGAACGCATGCTGATTGTTGCGGCAAAGGGCCGCGAACGCGAAGTTGTGGACATCTTCAAAAAATGGGAGCTCGATGCAGTTGTGATTGGACACGTCACGGCCGATGGACACCTTCGTGTGAAGAACCAGGGGCAAATCGTTGCCGATATTCCCAATTCAGCATTGACCGATGAAGCACCGGTTTACCAACGTCCTTTGAGCAAACCTGAAACGAATCCGCCGGTAGAAATTCAGCAGTTGGAAAAGTCAAATTCCGAATTGCAGGCGACCTTTATGCGTATCATCGCGCAACCTACCATCGCCTCGAAGGAATGGGTGTATCGTCAATACGACCACATGGTGCGGACGAATACGGTAGTACCGCCGGGTTCGGATGCTGCTGTCATCAGAGTCAAAGAAAAGCGGCGCGGCATTGCGATGACGCTCGATTCGAATGCTCGATATTGCCAGATCGATCCCAGGGCCGGAGCGAAATTGGTTGTAGCCGAAGCTTGTCGAAACCTAGTTGTGAGCGGTGCTCGCCCGCTCGCGCTTACAAACTGTTTGAACTTCGGCTCACCGGAGCGACCGGAGGTAATGTGGCAGTTCAGCGAAGTCATTGACGGAATGACTGAGGCTTGCACGACATTCGGAACGCCGGTCACCGGCGGCAACGTGAGCTTCTACAATGAGACTGACGGCCAGGGGATCTATCCTACACCGGTGATCGGAATGGTCGGTATCGTCGAGGATCCTCGACACATCACTACTCAATGGTTCAAGCAGGAGGATCGCGCGATCGTCCTGTTAGGCTCTACAGCAAATGATCTAGGCACAACTGAGTACGAAGTTACGATGACCGGCGAGTTACGTGGTCGTGTGCCGGAGATTGATCTTGATCTTGAGCGCCGAGTACAGGAAGTTGTTTTGAAGTCAATTCAAGCAGGTCTAGTGGAATCCGCGCACGACTGCTCGGATGGAGGCTTGATTACGGCTTTGGCTGAGTGTTGTTTTTCGAGCTATCGTCGCGATGCGATCGGTTGCGAGATAAATCTAAGTGATGTTCAGAGCTCGCGAGCTCCGGCAGCTGAGTTGAGTTCAGCCGCTCTCTTATTTGCAGAAACGCCCTCCCGCATTATTATCTCAGCCGTCGATGCTAATGTTGACCCGATTGTCCAGATCGCGCACGAAAATAATGTGCCTGCAACGGTGATCGGCCGAACGCGAGGTGAGCATATTAAAGTGGATCTGAACGAAGAGCGGGTGATCGATCTGCCAATTCGCGAGGTTGAACACGCCTGGCGCAGCCAGCTCGCCGGAATCTTTCAGATATAGGTCCTATCGGTCTTATGGGCCATCTGAGTCTAATTTAACGCGTGAGTAAAATCCCCACCAAGCTCCAGATCTCCGCTGGGGGTGTCGCTTTCCGCAAGAAAGGCCGGCGCATCGAAGTCGCACTCATCTCAGTGGGAGACGAGAATCGCTGGCAGTTGCCCAAAGGTATTGTCGACAAGGGCGAGGCGACCGAGGCCGCCGCCCGTCGAGAAGTTCGCGAGGAATCAGGAATAGATGCCGAGATGATCGACCGCATCGACCGGGTCGAATACTGGTATTTTTCAAAGGAGCAAAGCCAGCGAGTTCGTTACCACAAGTTTGTTTATTTCTTTCTTCTCCGCTACAAGTCCGGCGACGTAAAAAATCATGATAGCGAGGTAAATGAAGCGCGCTGGTTTGATATTGATGCAGCCATCGATGCGCTTGCATTCAATAGCGAGAAAAAGATTGTGGAAAAAGCCAAGGCGCTTATCGGTTAGTGAAGAGTGATGAGTGACTCGTGATAAGTGACGAGCGAAGAATGTCGTCACTACTCACTCGTCACTTGTCACTCGTCACTCGTCACTTATCACTTCCCTCACCCGTCTGTTAGAATCGGGGCCGTTCGAAGGATGCTAATGGTCAAGGCCACTCCCGAAGGAACCAGAAGATACGCGCAACGCCTCGGCTCTGTGACCGCTCGAGGACACTTTCGCGAGCGAGACAGCCTGCTTTATTCGTCTATCGGGTTAGGAACATACCTGGGTCGATGGGATGAGCACACCGATAGAAGTTATCAGGAGGCTATCAGCCACGCGATCACATTGGGCTGCAATGTTATCGATTCGGCGATCAACTATCGCTTCCAGCGTAGCGAACGAACAATAGGCGCCGCGCTAAAACAACTCTTCGATGAAGCCAAAGCCTCGCGTGATGAAATAATCGTTGCGACCAAAGCAGGGTTCTTTCCTTTCGATGGGGAGCCGCCACAAGATGCGCGCTCATGGATCGTTGAGAATGTCATCGAAAGAGGCCTCGCTCGTTCCGATGAGATTGCGGGCGGCAGTCACTGTATGACCCCTGCATATCTGGAAGATCAGTTATCGCGAAGCCTCGAAAACTTAGGTCTGACAACCGTCGATATCTATTATGTTCATAACCCGGAAAGCCAGCTTGAATCCGTCAGCAGGGAGGAGTTTGGCGCGAGACTGAGAGCAGCGTTTGAATTTCTGGAGCGTGCGACCGCCGATGGGCGGATTGGATGTTACGGTACGGCAACCTGGAACGGCTATCGACAGGAGCCAGGCTCGCCAGGTTATTTATCATTAGGTGAGGTGACTGCTATTGCGCGAGAAATCGCCGGCGAGGATCATCACTTCAAGGTGGTCCAGTTGCCCCACAACCTTGCGATGCCGGAAGCAATCACACTGGGGAATCAAGCGGTTGACGGAGAGTCTCTATCATTATTAATGGCAGCCGATCGTCTAGGGGTCACCGTCATGTGCAGCGCTACGATGCTTCAGGCTAAGCTGGCACAGAATCTACCGCCGTTCGTTGGACAAGCACTCAAGGGCTTCAGCACCGACGCGCAACGGGCAATCCAGTTCGTGCGATCTACTCCGGGAGTCACAACTGCGCTGGTTGGTATGAGCAAGCGAACGCACGTCGATGAAAACATGGCGGTCGCTTCGGTTTCACCCGCGTCTGTGGATGCGTTTTTCAGTATGTTCTCCAGCGAAGAAGCCTAACTTTCGGTCGGTTGATCGGCCTTGATTTTGTAAGCAGTAGGCTGCAGGCACTACACAGCGGTCGGCAAAAAAAGTCTGCGAAGGGCCAGAACGTAAGCGGTTTGTGGCAGCAATGGTCTTTTGATGGCCTTTCTACAACAAACAATTACGACCCGTAGCTATTGCCTAAGCTACTGTATTTTTGGTATTTACTGACTTACTGGTTTAAATGTGTTGCTTTGCACTTTCTCGGATCGACGCTGCGTAATGTACAATTAGGAGTAGAATAAGATGCGCAGAAAAGAACTGCGCACGCGGTAGGGTGTCGGGATGGAGAAAGCTGCCCACAAACCTGAAGCGATTCAACCTAACCCAGAGCGGATATTCTGGCTCATGCCACTGCCGGGTCTCCTCACGAGGCTTGGTCGTGCCGTCGGTCAAACTGCTAGTGAGATCGCCAGTGGCCCTTTGGCTTATCTAAGAGCCGCGTTTCTGCCCGATCGCATCGAGCAATGGTTCTGGTTCAGGCTGGGGCGACTGATCTCTGATTCATTTGCGCATCCCATCGAAGCATTGAGCGGCGCTGTTGCCGGCAGTGAGATTGAAATAAAATGGCGCCGACGATTGTTCCCGATACTTGCAGCATCTGCCGGAGTTCACGGCGCTCTCGTGGTCTATTTCGTCTATCTGGCATTCTTCTCGCCTTATGCCAACTTGCGGGTCGTCAACAAGGAGTACAAAAGATTCGACCCCAAGATGCTTGAAAAACTTTATTATCCGCCGCAGATTTTTAGGCTGGCACCGACGCCGCAAGGTTCGGCGCTGACACTTGAAGAGATTCGAGAGCGAGCCGAGAAGCACAAAAAGGAGCTCGCACTGGCGAGAGAGAAAGCTGAGAGGGAACGAAAAGAGCGAGAGGAAGCTGATCGCAAAGCGGCCGAAGAACAAGCCAAACTCGCCGCAGAGAAAAAACCGTCGAGCCCCACCCAGTTCGGCGAGATCAACATAGCCCCGATCAAAGACATTGTCGCAAACTTGTCTAAACTCTTCGAGGAAGGCGGCCTTGATATCCCAGAGATGAAATTCTCAGTGATGGCTGGATTCAAAGTAATGCCGGACGGGTCATTTGAGAATATCAAGATACTCGAGTCATCAAAGTCGAAGATCATCGACCGCAATGCCCTTGAGATACTCTCAAACATCGGCGAATCGAAGGCACTAGGCCCCGTCTCAAATCTGTCATCGGCAACAATCAGTCTTCAGGTAACCGACGATCTTGCAAGGATAAGAATAATGGCCTTTGCGCCGACTCCCGAGATCGCAAAGGAAAAAGCCGATCTTCTCAATGTGCTGTTTTGGGCGTTGCGAATGAAAGAAAAGAGTCCCGATCTTGGCCAGTTGTTGAAGCTGATCAAGGTTAAAAGTGAGGGCAAGCGTGTTGATACAGACTTGATGGTACCTCGCGCACAGGCCGCCCAAATGTTTCGTGCGTGGCTTGCGAATCCCAGCACTCCGCAGTAACAAAAATCGCATTATTAATTCCCCAATCATTACTGTTGAGCGACCTACTGGTTGATCCTATAATGACCGGGCTTAGCGGTCCGCTTCAGTTTTACGGACAGTCTATGGCCGCAATGCCCCTTTAACCCCTGATTCCAACGAGAAACATTAGGCTCCGGTCAACGGGTTAACGTTTCCAACGTACTCGGCGGTTAGATTCTTACTTTTGTCTAATCGCAGAGGGCCCGTCCATCTTGAAGGTTCTGGAATCTGTCCCCTGGCGCCTCTGGTTGAAACCAGATCGCTTTGCGAGGCAAAGAGATGTCACAGAGTATCGATCAACTGCTGACCATCGCATGCAGCAAGGGCGCATCCGATCTGCACATAAAGGCCGGCAGTTTTCCCTTCATGCGCATCAACGGCGAGCTTCAACCTATGGTGGAAGCGCAACGATTAGCCGCCGAAGACTCGCTCAACATGGCCTTCTCGATAATGAACAACCGCCAGAAGCAGCGGTTTAACGAGAACTCCGAAATTGATATCGCTTATGGTGTATCCGGTCTGGGCCGCTTCCGATGCAATATTTTCCAGCAACGCGGCACGGTCGGAATGGTGTTGCGAGTTATTCCTACTACGGTTCGCACAACCGAGGAACTGCGGCTGCCGCCTGTTATCGAGAAGATCGCAGATGAGAATCGAGGACTCGTGTTAGTCACCGGCTCTACGGGTTCTGGTAAGTCAACTACTCTCGCGGCAATGATCGACTATATGAATCGGACGCGAACAGGGCATATCGTAACAATCGAAGATCCGATTGAGTTCCTTCACCGCGACAAGAAATCCTATGTGAACCAGCGTGAGGTCGATGTCGACACTCGAAGTTTTTCCGAGGCGCTGCGCGGGGCTTTGCGGCAGGATCCCGATGTCATTCTCGTGGGTGAGATGCGGGACTACGAGACGATTGAGACCGCGATCACCGCAGCCGAGACCGGTCATCTTGTGTTGTCTACTCTGCACACGCTCGATGCGACCGAGACCCTCAACCGCATTGTGTCGGTCTTTCCACCGCACCAACAGAGAGCGATTCGTTTGCAGCTTGCAACTGTATTAAAGGCGGTAGTATCGATGAGGCTGGTCCGAGCGGCGGAAGCGATTCAAGGTCGCGTGCCGGCAGTGGAAGTGATGATCGTGACTCCTTTCATACGCGACTGCATCATTCATCCGGAGAAGACCGCGACGATACGCGATGCGATTGCTCAAGGAACGTCACAATACGGCATGCAGACCTTCGACCAGTCGTTGTTTGATCTGTACTCGCGCGGGTTGATAACATACGAGGAGGCATTGACCGGAGCAACAAACGCCGACGAATTCAGATTGCGAGTGTCTGGTGTAAGATCAGTATCCGACCAGGCTCGAGAAGAGATGGAGCGATCTCGCCGGCGCACGGGCTCTCTCGAAACAAACAAACCCGAAACCAAGCAGTTTGTGAATTGGCTACTAGAAGGAACAGAACAAGTAACAAGGTAGACGCGAGACGGCGACGTGACTCCAAAAAGGACCGGTCCGCCGCTGATGAAGAGGCACAGGTTAACAACCTTGATCAGCCGAGCAAAAGAGTAATGAAAGCCGCGCTCCATATTCTTGCCACTCGTTCCTGCAGTGAAGGTCAGTTGCGCGAACGGCTGAGCGCCAAAGAATGGGCGGAGGCTCGGTTGATTGAGGATTGCATCAGGCGCTTAAAACAGCTGGGATATGTTAATGATGAGCGGTTCGCGCAAGGATATGCCAACTACAGGATTGGATTGAAGCCGGTGGGTCGGGCGAGACTTGCCAGGGAACTTGCGCTTCGGAAATTATCCCGCAGCAGCATCGAAGGAGCGCTTGATGCGGTCTTTGACGAGGTACCTGAAGAGACTTTGATAGATCGCGCGATAGCGCGGCGAATGCGAACGCACGGCAGACCAGCGGATCGAGCAGCAGCGAAGCGATTGTTCGATCATCTCGTGCGTCTTGGATTCGAATACGACTTGATTGTACGGAAGCTTAACGGATTGCGAACAAACGCCGGTGACGAGTGAAGAGAAAAGAACGCTGACTGTCCCCCAAAAAGCCGCTGAAGTGGGCTCCCCGGAGATTGATTCCCCACATTCTCCCACGCTTTTGCGAATATCTAAGAGCTTATGAAAACTCGCGAAAAACGTGGAGCGCCGCGCGTATCGTTCGTTTCAGATGTGGTGTGCGAAGGTTCTGGCACTCGCCTGCTTGCTAGAACCAGTGATATCAGCGTGAGCGGTGTATTTATCCATTCAAAGTCGTGTTTTGACGCAGGCTTGCTATTGCGGCTCGAATTCGACGTCGCTAAGACTCGAATCGAGACTGTCGGTGAAATATGCTACAGCATTCCGCAAGTAGGAATGGGTGTGCGCTTCATAGATCTGAAGGCCGAATTTCACGACGCCATCTCCGGATTGATTGAAGCACAACAAGAATCCCTGGAGAAAAGCAGGACGCCGGGCCGCCGTTTGACTCCAAGCGGAGTCGAGCCAGTCGACCAGCTGCTCGGTGGCGTTGAACGTGGTCATTTGTATCTGACTCACGGTGATACTGCGGGAAAATCTCTGTTTGGAATCGAGTTTCTTATCGAGGGGCTGCGAAGGGGCGAGCGCGGCGCGTTGATTACCGCAAATCTGAGCGTGGATGCAATGCGCCGATTTACTCGGCTCGGTTATGACTGCCTCGAGGACCTACGTCGCGGCAGTCTGGTGCTGTTCAGGTCATCGGCCGCGCAGCGTGAACAGGTAATGGCGTTGGGTCATCTAGAGCCTCTGCTGCGCGATCTGGAACCGGTGCTCTGTAAATCATCTCCGGAACGAATCGTATTCGATCCGGTCAACGATTTGATAGCAGGCACGACCCAGAATGACATTGACGGTCGTGCAACGGAACTGTCAGCCTGGCTGAGATCGTTTGGCGCGACGGTAGTGTTGGTCGCGAACGCCGAGAACCTTGGGGTTATTGAAAGTTTGCTTCCTCTTGTAACAGAGTCATTTCGATTCGGAGTAAGAGAGAGCAAGGACCGCGTTGTTAGATTCATTGCTTTTGAGACGTCTCCGCAAATCGCCGATCAGGCGGTTCGGGTAGATCCTTCTCGTGGAATCTCTTTGTTAACGCCTCAAACAAGCGGCGAGACCTCCTTTGAGGAACCGGGGTTAGAAGCAGACAGCTCATCGTTGAGGTCCGGCCATGACGGCAGCAAGTCGCACCAGAAGGCAGAAAGTGAAATCACGAACTCCCCGAATGCGCTTGACGATGAATTGAATGATCTTTTTGAAGAAGCAGCAACAAATTACCCAGCAACTGACTCGTCAGAGTCAGGAAACGTGCACGTTGACAGCGCTTCGAAACTCTATGAAGTGCCAGGCTTCGTGCAGTGGGAGTCAGATGATCTGGTCAGCACCGACGCAAGTGAGAAAGCTCGCAATGAGTTTTTTGCTATGTTAGACGAGCTGTACAATTTCGCGTCCTCTCCTGACATAGATATTGCAGCGGCAAAACCGGAAACGATCGCTCCCATCAAAGGTCGACCTGCCGACCCGGGAACCTCGTCGGTAGAGGCTCATAGACTGGATTGACTAGTTATCAAGTTCACGAAAGAGCGAGTTGAGATATGAAAAATGATGATCGTCGTGAATCAAAGCGAATCAGCTATCTTTGCGAAGTTGAGTGCGAAGGCTTCGGCGTCGGCCGCCTCGCCACGCGAATAAACGATCTAAGCATAACCGGAGCATTCATCGATTCAATGACTTGCTATGCGCCGGGCACGACTCTAAGACTCACGTTTCACATCAAAGATGTTCAGATTACAACCACCGCCGAGGTACGCTACACGATGCCGCAGACGGGCATGGGAGTCAGGTTTCTCTCGCTGACCGCACCAGCTCAGGCTGCACTCGAGAGCCTGATCGAAGGAAAGCCGTTGAGCATTACAGTCGCGGATTCGCAGCGAGACAGCGCTCCGGACTCGAACACACCCGATTTGCTGTTAGGAAACTTTGCTATCGTTAGCATGTTTGATGTCATACAAATCATCGAGAACAATCGACTCACTGGCGTCTTGGTTGTTAACTCGCCGGCGGTACAGGGCGAGATTCAATTCAACGGCGGTCAGATCGTTGGAGCGCAATCGGGCTTGAAGACCGGCATCGCAGGATTGAAGAGCTTTATGGATGTGACCGAAGGGACATTTGAGTTCAAGCGATCTGACGTTCAGCATCAACCAACGATCAGCGCCACAAACAATCGAACGCTTATGCTCGACCTCCTCAAGATAAAGGACGAAGACGAAGCCACGAGACTTAGCGAGTGACGGCTCAAGCGTCGTCTTCGCATCGGCTGACCTTCACCCTTCCAAAAGACTTCTGAGCATCCACGCAGTCTTCTCGTGCACCTGCATGCGCTGTGTAAGCAGATCCGCCGTTGCTTCATCGTTCACCCGGTCCGCGGACGGAAAAACCGAACGAGCGGTGGAGACCACTGCTTCCTGGCCTTCAACCAGGAGTCTGATCATTTCCTCGGCTTTGGGAACGCCCGGTGTTTCCGTGATCGTGCTGTGAATATACAAAACAAAGTTGCGATAAGTGAAATACTCTGGTCATCGACCTGCTGGCGGAAACCTTGACGCTCTTTTCTGCATCTTAATGCGCCGGGTGGCTCTCATCCCGAGTTTTAATGAAGACCTATGGAACTGGCGATTTTTGAATCTCGAAGATTCTTCCTGTTGCGGTCGCTACAGGCGATAGCAGCATCGGTCCTTTATCGAAGATCTGCATCAGTAAACGGGTTAACAGCCGTGCAGGCAAAGCTTCGGTTGCTCGAACCGGCGATCATCGTAATCAAGAGTAAACGCGTCCTGGAGCTTTACTCATCGGGGAGACTGATCAAAAAGTATCGGGTAGGGCTGGGTCTAAGCCCCGAGGAAGACAAGGTACGAGCCGGCGATCGGCGTACGCCGGAAGGTGAGTTCTATATCTGTCTTAAGAATCCTCGAAGCCAGTTCTATCTCTCACTACAACTAAGTTACCCGAATGCAAAGCACGCCGCGCGGGGACTTCGTGATGGGTTGATTACACCCGAGCAATACCATCAAACTCTCAACGCCCTTAACAGAAAGCGCGTGCCCCCGCAAAACACAAGATTGGGCGGCGAGCTTTTTATTCACGGAAATGGCTCGCAGAATGATTGGACCTGGGGATGTGTAGCGCTTGACGATGGCGATATGCGAGAGCTCTACGATGCAATTTCAATCGGCACCCCAGTGACCATCAAACATTGATACGCTGGGAAGCTGTTAATTGACCTGATCGATCTCTTATCAAGTGAGTGTGAGAGTGTTTAGATGTTGACGATGCCGTCGGGCTTTTAGCCGATGGTATCTTTGGAACTCGTTCCTCCTGTTAGGTCGAACCAGAAACTCCATCTTCGAACTACCTCAGAAAAAAGCCTTCCGCCAGCGGATCGTCCGGTGCGATCAGGAATTCATTTCTCGCGGTAATAAAAGCCGAACCCTCAACTTCTGGAATCACCGCCGCATAGCCCCCGAATGTCGTTTCCCTGGCAACCCGTCCGGTGAAACAAGTCCCAATCAAACTCTCGATAACGAATGCCTCCCCGACAGGCAATTTTCCTTTTGCGTGCTCCAGCGCCACGCGCCCGCTTACGCCCGTACCCGTTGGCGAACGATCGACTTCCCCTTCCGCAAAGATGCATACGTTCCTGCTGTCGCTTCCGTCAGCGAGAGCAGAACCGTCGAGGATAATGCCATACAGAAAACTTAGATCTTCTTCGAAGGGATGCCTGATTTGCCTCGAATTCATAACCGCGCGTTTGATCGCCATTCCAACGTCAATCAACTTGCGAAAGTCCTCAGGTATAACCCGCACTCCAAGCTGCTCGGCTTTACAGTACGCATAGAACGCACCGCCAAACGCGATGTCATACTTGACTTCTCCAATTCCGCTTACGTTGACAGACTGCTCGACGGCGTAAGCGAACGATGGAACATTCTCGAAAGCCACGCTGCGAACTCGCTTGCCATCCATTCGAGCCCTGGCAGTTACCCGCCCTGCAGGTGTGTCCACACGAATTATCTCGCGCGGTTCAAGCATTCCGGTTTCAAGCAAAACGGTCACCAGCGCGATAACGCCATGGCCGCACATAGTGCTGTAACCCTCATTGTGCATGAAGAGCACGCCAAGATCCCCATCGGGTGTAACTGGTTCAGTCAGTATGCAGCCGTACATATCAGCGTGGCCTCGCGGCTCAAACATCAGAGCTCGCCGAAGGTGGTCGAGATTCTGTTGGGCATACCGTCGCTTAGCGAGGATGGTATCGCCGGGGATCGGGGACAAGCCTCCGGTAATGACACGCAGCGGTTCTCCAGCAGCGTGCGCATCGATAGTCGTTATGCGGGTCCAGTCGACAGGCGGAATCCAGTTCATTTGGCGTTAAGGATCAGGTGCTTAGATTACTATCATTGTGCGGGAATCTGGCCATAAAACTTCCAGTTCGAAACGAAGTCGCGCGTCACTTTCTGATTCGTCAAACTCGCTCGCACCAACTCGATAGGAATCCGGTTCTCCTTTAACACGGCATCGTGAAATGCCCGGTTGGCCATCTTTCCTGAATCGACGAGCTCGTGACGCAGAGCGCGCACCTGCAAACCGCCAAGCAGGTACGCGCATTGATAGAGCGGTCCGTAAGCTCCTCCAAAGGAACGACGCACTTCGGCGGTTGCATTATCCACTTCGTGACCAACCTTCTTCACCAATAGATCGATGCATTCCTGAGGTGTCATTTTCTCCAGATGAAAACTCAGCGAAAAGATGATCCGCGCCGAGCGGTGCATTCGCCAGAACAGCATCCCAATCCTATTCTCCGGTGACTTGGCGAAATTCATATCCCAAAAGAGCATCTCCCAGTACAAGGCTCCTCCTTCGCCCCAGAAGGGCGTAGTGAAAAGCTGACGGTAGGGCTTGTATCGAGCCGCCATAAAGCCTTGCAGATGATGTCCGGGAATCAGCTCGTGAAAAACAGTGGCTCGGGAAAAGTGGATGTTGTTCCCGCGCATGCTCATCATCTTCGCTTCGTGCCCCATTGTGTTTGTAGGATAGGACACCTGAATAGTCTCGCCTCCGAGAAAGAAAGGGCTAACCAGCTGACGTTCCGGAGACATCATCTCCATTCGCCAGGTGTCGCGTGCCAATTGAGGTACTGTAACCAGGTCGTGATCGTCAACGAACTTGATTGCTTCGACCGCGAGCTCGCGAATTAAATCGGGCTGCTTGCCGGGTTCGACGTATAGTGTCTTTACATATTCGAGCGCCTTCATCCAGTCGTCGCCGTATCCGAGTTCTCGCGACGCTCGCTTCATTTCACTTTCGCACCAGGCATATTCCTTGTTGGCAATCGCGATCAGTTCTTCCGGCGTGTAAGGAATCATCTCGTAAGCGAGTTCGCTCATAAGCGCATCGTGCCCGATCGGATCGCCGACGATTTCAGTATTGTCCCCCGGCTTTAGTCCGAGAATCTTCTCACGGAGGAGAGCGGCGTACTTCTCAAGAGACTGATCGACCGACTTGTAGGGTTCGCTAACCCACCAAGTGAACATCGGATCATACCCATTGTAAAAGCCATACCAGCTCTTTAATGTATTGCGCAGGCTTGTCACGCTTGCGACTGCACGATAGGCAACTGTCTTCTTCGGTTTGATGGCGTCTGCTTTCGCATCGGCTTTGAGTCCGACCTCCACCGCTTTGCTCGTCGCATCGATTTGCTTAGACATTCGGGTAAACAGCGATGCGATCTTCGGTGACTCGATTGCTTCCATCCGGCGGCGTGAATCCTCGAGATCGGTGATTGTTTGTGCGAACGGAATAAGTGGTGCTACTTCAGCCAGCGCCTTTGACTGCAAGTCCAGTTGACGCAATTCATGCTCGAGGTGGTTCTTAAAGAGCAGGTAGTCGATTCGCCCATCCTGACTCATTCGATCGAAATCGAGTTTGGTGAGTGCTGTTAGCCACTCGTTGTAGAATCGCCTCATGCGAGTCTGCCGGGCGCCAGACGCTTCAACGGAATAAAAGCGCAAAAGGCTGCCGCGGTCCGAGGTATACCGTTCGATGACGGAGCGCATCTCGCTGGGTTTCGAGTCGGTGTCGTTCAAATCGAGGGTCGCAACACTTGTCCTGGTGGTTTTTCCATCCGCCGTTCCATGCTTCTGCTGAGTTTCTTTTGCGGAGACTGAACCGAACCACACGGAACCCGCGAGCATCGCTACTATACCGGCGGTCACAGTGAGTTTAATTCTGGGCATCACATTCCTCATGTACCGTAGACTTTCCAGTCTGCGGAATCTGCCTTCTCCCACACCAATTTGAACCGGGAATCCAATAACGGATTTCTGCGACTAAGATAAGTGTGAAATAGTAATATTTGATACATGCGCAGACTAGACAGTCTACGCTCCACCGTGGACAGTCTACGCTACATCTATGCCCGTTCTTTGTTGAACGTCATTGTTTCGGGGTTCCACTCATAACCTCGGTTCTCGAAATAACTCAGATTCGTCAACAAAGCCGGTCCTGCCGCACGGAATCCGAATACAGCGTCTTCGACTACGGGCTTTCGTGATCGCATTCCTTCAAAAAACGCATTGAAATGATCGACCGAATCGCTGTACCCGGGTGGCGGCGCGTAGGTGTCCTGGGTTGCAGCCGCGATCTCCTGTTTGTTCTCAGGATACTTCGCGCGATACTCCTTCAAGAACGCTTCCTGAGTAGCCTTTGGGAAAGTATCGATCGTGTAGCCGGGTTCCTTCGCACGCTGCTTCTTGTTCAAGGTCACGACGCCTGCCAGGGTCATTACGCCTTCGCTGCCGATGAACCGGAATCCTGAGCTTTCGTTTGCGCCAGCCGCGAAGTTAACCCTCATGGTCAGGTTGAATGCCGGGGTAGTTGCGGTCCTGGGATAATCGCATAACGCCAGCATTACATCCGGTACATCCCGCCCGTCCTTCCAGTAACGGGTGCCACCAGTGGACATCACCCGTGTCGGGCCTGTGGTTCCGACCACATAATGCAAACCGGAAAAGAGGTGAACGAAAAGATCTCCTCCTATTCCAGTGCCGTAGTCGCGGTAGTTGCGCCAGCGAAAGAACCGCGTGGCGTCAAATTCACGCCTGGGCGCTTCACCTAGAAAACGATCCCAATCAACAGTCGCTGGCGAGGCATCAGGGGGAATTGAATATTGCCATGCGCCGATGGCACTGCTTCGATCCCACCAGGCCTCGACCATGTTCAACTCGCCAATCGCTCCAGATGCGAGCAGCTCTTTAGCTTTCTTGTAGACGATCGAGCTGACGCGTTGGCTTCCTACCTGAAATATTCGGTTATTCTTCTGCGCGGTCTCAATAACGCGCTTGCCTTGCTCCAGCTGCTGAACCATTGGCTTTTCGCAATAGACGTCCTTGCCCGCCTTCATCGCGTCATTCGAGATGCGCATATGCCAGTGATCAGGCGTCGCGATCACGACCGCATCCACATCCGACCTTGCAAGAACCTCGCGATAATCACGCGTCGTGAATAGCTGATTCCCCCAAATCTCTTTAACGCGAGCCAGACGTCCATCATACAAGTCGGCGACCGCAACAAGCTCAGTACCGGGAACCTTTAAGGCTTCACGGGTGTCTCCCATCCCCTGCCCGCCAGCGCCGATAAGGCCCAGCCGGATCTTGTCGCTTGGTGCAATGCGCTCCGACGGCCGAAGCTCATTCGCAGCGAGGATGGTCGTTGAGGTTGACGCGACTAAACCGGCAGCGGTGGTGAGCTTGATGAAGTCTCGTCGAGAGGTCTTTCCAGTCGAGTGCATTTTGAATTCTCCTTGAGACATTGAGTCATTGAAAACATTGAGTCATTGAATCATTGAGTCATTGAATCATTTGAATCATTGAGTCATTGAATCATTGAGTCATTGAATCATTGAAACATTGAATCATTTTAAAATGCGCCCATTTTTCTTGATGTCTCATTGTACCAATGACTCAATGACCCAATGATTCAATGACTCAATGATTCAATGACTCAATGATTCAATGACTCAATGATTCAATGACTCAATGATTCAATGTTTCAATGATCTGGTTGCCCGTCTGTTGAAAGCCTACTATTATCCTGTTGCTCGCACAGTTTGCAACGTAAATCGTACGAGCCATGCCTGGAACCCTAAATCCTCTTTGAAGGAGCGATCAAATGTTTCTGAGAAACACTCTCGCTGTCCTCTGTATTACACTATCTATCAGCTCTCTTAACGTCTTCGGTTCAGACTCTAACTCTGGAACAAATGACCAGATCGTTGGGCGATGGGACATGACAATTCAGGATAGCGATGGCGTTCAATACCCTTCCTGGTTCGAGGCTACCGGCGAACCCGGTAAGCTAACGGGGCGTTTTGTAGGTCGCGTTGGCAGTCAGCGCCCAATCAAGACCATCGAATTCGCCAACGGTCGTCTCACATTCAGCTTGCCTGTGCAGTATGAACGTCACAAGAGCGATCTTAAATTCGAAGCGAATCTGGTTGGCGGACGTTTGGAAGGTACCACGTTTGACCCAAACGGAGCGACGTTGAAGTGGACCGCAGTGCGAGCCCCGTCATTGGTACGCAAAGCCGGCCGGGCTGGCAAACCGATAACTCTATTCAATGGACGTGACCTCTCCGGTTGGAAAGTGCGCGACGCAAAGAAGGCTGATTCATGGCGAGTAGCCGACGGTGTTATGGAGAATACACCGCATGGCACGGACATCATTACCGAACAAAAGTTTACCGACTTCACCCTTCACGTTGAATTCAAGATGGTGGAGAAGAGCAACAGCGGCGTGTACTTGAGGGGACGGTATGAAGTGCAGATAGAAGATAATTATGGGATGGAGCCAGAGAGTCACCGAATCGGTGGACTCTATGGGTTTCTGACGCCCACGACAAATCCCTGCAGGAAAGCCGGCGAATGGCAGAGCTTTGATATCACCCTCATAGGACGAACCGTTACCGTCGCGCTTAATGACAAGATAATTATTGATAAGGTCGAAATACCCGGAATTACCGGAGGGGCGCTGGACAGCAATGAGGGAGAAGCTGGACCGATAATGCTGCAAGGCGACCACGAGAAGATTTTCTACCGAAATATCACGATCACACCGATAAAATAGATTGAAAATGTTTTGAAACCAAATCCACCCTCCGTACGTCTCATTGAAATGAGGTCGTAACTGTCTGTACAAAATCGGCCTCTCTTTTGTCCGATCGTTTCAAAAGTAAACAGGCAGCGACCGTTTCTTGAGCAAGTTAAACAAGAAAAACCTCGTCCCCAATCGGCGGATTCATCGGAATCCGTGTCTAGTTCTCACCGGCCCTCTTAGCTAATCCCCCCGCTAGGTGAAAAATATGACCAAAGGTTCATTCCGCACAATCCGATCCGCTCACGAATGGAACGTTAAATCTGCTATTCGGCGACAGTACCTTCAAAAGATACTGCTGGCATTCGTTTGGGTACTAGCCCTTCAATTTGCCACTCAAGCACAGGAGCTGAGCAATGACAAAATACGCCTTAAGCTGAACGTTACTCCGCAGGGAATTCCGGTAATCGAAGAAGCGGCATGGCAGGCGACAGGTAGCACTATATTCCGCGACCTCGGCACGCCTGACGGACTAGGCGGTTGGATCCAGCAGTCGGTGATACCAACCGAGCAATCCGCGACTCCGGCTTGGGAGATAGCAGAGAAACAAGATTTCATAACCGCTGAAGCGCAGCTCGCGCTCTCCGACCGGTTATTCATGACCTGGGTCATTGAACTACCAAAACAAGGCCAACTGTTTCGCTTGCACGTAAGGCTTACGAATCATGGCAGGCGAGCCCGGACAATTGATTCATTCCCGGTATGGCTGGCGAACTGGGATGCCGCCGGGCAATCGCAATGGGTACGCTGGTGGCGGGCAATTGAGTATAACCGGGTTGAACAAAACCTGGACGACCTCAGTCGAGTTCGTCTGGCGAGCCGTCTGCACAGTTCCGAGGACGCCGACGGAGGTGTCAATCCTTATTGGATAGTCGGTGGGCTGAATAGCCGGATTTACTTCGGTCTGGAATGGTCCGGCGGGTGGAGTGCAAAAGTCCAGGGTCTCGACAAGGGGTTTGCGTTTTCGGTGTTTTTACCCCCTGATGAATGCCAGCTTGTGCTGAAGCGGGGTGACTCCATTGACGGTCCAGTATTGTATGTAACACCAGCGGCTTCCTCAGATGAAGTGAATGATAGAGCATACTGGATGCGACAGCGACATGTACTGGGGCGATTGTTGTACAGCACCCCGCCGCTTTCGGTTCCACTGACGTACAACAACTGGTATGCCACGCGTGTCCTGGTAGACGACGACTTTTTGAACCGTCAGGTATCCGCAATGCCTCCTTATTCATTTGATGCGTTCGTCATCGATGCCGGCTGGTTTGCGGAAGGACGCTGGAAACCTGATGCCGCGAAATTCAAGCCGGGCGAATTTGTAAGTATGCTTGCCTCGCTGAAATCGGGCGGCGTAAAGCCTGGTTTGTGGTCCACTCCTCAATACGTCAGCGAGTCCAACGACCAGTCATCTCTCGCGATTCAGGAGCCTCCAGTTGTATCAAACTTCCTCAATGGCTTCCTGGTTGATATGTCGCAGGACAACTTCCCTGCGTATATGGTTGATCACGTGAAACTGCTCCGCAATAAGTACTCGTTAGATTACTGGAAGTATGATCAGCCTTTTTTCTCGGACCAGCCGACCACCGGAAAAATGAAAAATGTCATCGGCTTCCAAACCGCGCTGCAGGCAGTTCGACAGTCAAATCCCGATTTGTTGATCGAGAATTGCTCGAATGGCGGGCGAATGATCAACGAATTCACATTGCTTACCACACAGACGACGTGGCTCAGCGACCTGGGCAAGAGCGGAGATCCTGATCCGCAGGGCAACGTATCTGTAGCCTTGAATTCGATGGAATTCGTCTTTCCGTGGGCGGCTCTTCGATTCACTATTAATTTCGATCGCATCGATCCAAACGACGACGAAACGACACGGCTGTATTGCCGGAGCGCGATGGCTGGGATGTGGGGGATCTCATCCGATCTATCGAAGATCGGCGACCGCCAGCGAGACGTGATACTTAAGGAAATCGAAAACTACAGGCAACTGAACAAATTGAAATTTGCATGTCTGTATGACTTGCAACAACCCAGCGATTCTGCGGATGTCGCGGGGGTAACTTTCTACAGCCGGAGACAGTACAATGCAGGGACTATTATCTATCGTTGGGCGCGGGACGGCGCGTTCAATCAGCATGTTACCTTCCCGAAGCTCAGGTCCACCGGAACGTACCGGGTTACCGACGTAGATACAGGAGTGCAGATAACCGTCAGCGGTAAGGATCTGAACACTAACGGGGTTGACATTCCATTCGACGCGCAACGGCTGTCGGCACTGGTGTTTGTAGAGGCAGTGAAGTAGGGGTTGGGGGGTTAGGGATTGGGGGTTGGGGATTGGGGTTGGGGGGTTAGGGATTGCGGTTAGTCAATGGCTCGTGACTCTCCCTCAACTCCGAGCCCAATTCCTAACCCCCAAATTCCTAACCCCAATTCAAAACGCCAATTCCTAACCCCCAATCCCGAACCCCCAATCCCCAACCCCCATCCATTTGCCTTCGATCGTCATATCGTTGCAAGATACCTAAGTGATTCTGCGTTACACTCTCCGATTAGTTGCTACTCTACTCCTGATCGCACAACTTGCGTTTGCCGTCCATGGCTGGCAGACACCTGCGCCTGCACCACAATCGACCGATGCGCGTCGTGTGAAGCGGCCCACGAGCACACCCTACACTGGGGATCTGTCAATCTTCGACTATCCAGAACGCGACGAGAATCTACAAATTAACCGTGTCATGGACCTGTTGAAGATAAAGGAAGGGTCAGTTGTCGCCGATATCGGAGCGGGATCCGGATGGTTCACCGTACGAGCAGCGCGGCGCGTCGATGCCAAAGGCAAAGTTTACGCGGTCGAAATCAATGCCAGATTTCTTAGGCACATCGAGGGTCGAGCTAAAGAGGAAAATCTTGCGAATATCCAAACAGTGCTCGGCAAGGAAGATGATCCGTTGCTGCCCCCTGACTCTTTGGATGCTGTATTGATACTGAAAACTTACCACGAGATTGCTGAGCCCATTAGACTCCTCAGCCATCTCCGCCAATCGCTGAAGCCAGAAGCGTTGTTGGGTATTATCGACAAAAACGGAAATGGCAAGGACCACGGGATCAGTAAACGTACGGTGATTAACGAGGCAAAAGAAGCCGGTTACTCACTCGTTGATGAATATGATTTCGTAAAGCCGGATGGTATGGATTATTTCCTTGTGTTTCGGATCAATACGTCCTCCCAAACCCACTGATCGTTCCCACGATAGCTAAATTATAGACGTAACTAAGGAAAACTCTGGTACGTATAGAGGATAAGAGCTCTGTGAGGGTGATTTTCGCCCGAGTAACACTCGCGAAAATCGAAGAGATTCTCTACTAACCGTAACGGGTGTTATACGGTGTGTTACGTAGCACGATACACACTGCGTTCGCACTTGACGCGGTCTGGGCCCGGCTCCGCCGTCATCGTGTGCGCTGTAGAATAAAAGAAGGTAGAATTGATCGATGTTTTTTCCTTTGATTAATACGAGTTCATATATCCGCAAAACTTTCTTAGCGTTCGGTCTAATCTTGCCGGTTGTTCTTACTTCGGCCTCCTGCAAGAGCGGTTACCCTGTTTCGGCCCGGAACAATCCAAGCCCCGAATCAAGAGAACCTCGACAAGTAAAGGTCGCTAGAGTTTCTGAAATCAATATGGAGCAGACTGTCACGGTTACCGGGACTCTCGCGGCGTATGATCAAGCAACTGTCAGCGCCAAGGTACCTGGCCGCTTAAAAGCAATCTCCGTAGATCTGGGTAGTGTTGTCAAACAGGGTCAAACTATAGCTCAGTTAGAACAGCAGGATTATCAACTGCGGCTTCAACAAGCAGAAGCCGGGCTCGCTCAGGCGCGCGCTCGCCTGGGCTTACCACCCGAGGGAAATGATGACCGTATAGATCCTGTTAAAACCGGGACCGTCAGGCAAGCACAGGCTATACTCGACGATGCCAGGCTGAAGCTCGAACGAGCCGAGAACCTTGTTCAACGCGGCGTCCTGGCGCGAGCGCAACTCGAAGGCGCTGATGCCGAACACAAAGTCGCGATGAGCAAATACCAGGATGCAGTTGAGGAGATAAGAAACCGACAAGCATTGGTCGTTCAGCGACGTTCAGAGCTGGAAATAGCAAAGCAACAACTTGCAGACTCGTCGATCTATGCCCCGTTTGACGGCGTCATACAGGAGAAGCGCGCAAGTGTCGGCGAATACCTGGCGGCCGGCACTCCAATAGTTAACGTTGTCAGAATGGATCCCCTGCGGCTGCGTGCTGAGGTACCGGAACGAGAGTCTCGCAACGTGCGTGTGAACCTGGCGGTTAGGGTCACTCTCGAAGGCGACGCTAACGT